>Ga0326514_10002087_pt1 | contig 12759 bp, 10 predicted proteins | sample 3_2548_0518_D_FD_203653 | JGI IMG/M metagenome (GOLD analysis project Ga0326514, IMG submission 203653) | Bovine rumen microbial communities from UC Davis, California, United States - 3_2548_0518 | ecosystem: Host-associated > Mammals > Digestive system > Stomach > Rumen | place: USA...
CGTTATCAGCAATAGCTTCCAGTTTGTTATCCTTGTAGTTTTCCGTACCAAATCCAAGTACTGAAAGATAAATACCGTTGTTACGCTTTTCGGAAATCATATCAGTAAGTTCTTTTTCTTCCGAAATACCTATATTCAAATCGCCGTCTGTTGCAATTATAACACGGTTGTTACCGCCCTCTATGAAGTATTCCTCTGCAAGCTTATAGGCAAGTTCTATACCGCCCTCACCGTTAGTACCTCCGCCCGTCTTTATGGAATAAAGTGAGGAAAGTATACTGTCCTTATTTTCACCCGATTCACCTGCAAGAACAATATCCGTTGAAGTTGAATAAGTCGCTATAGAAATTCTGTCCTCAGCCTGCAAGTGTTCCGCAAGCATTGAAAAAGCGGTCTGTACAAGAGGTAATTTGTCATATGAAGCCATTGAACCCGATGAATCTATAAGGAATACCAGATTAAACGGTTTTCTTTCCTCAATAACTTTTCCCTGTACTCCTATCATCATGAGTTTATTGTTTTCGTTCCAAGGACAATCTGCAATTTCAACGTAATTGCTGAATATCCGTCCGTCATCTGGCAAAGGATAATCATAATCAAAATAATTTATAAATTCCTCTATTCTAACAGCATTTTCAGGAACTTCCGAACCGTCTTCTATAAGTCTCCTCACGTTTGTATATGATGCTGTATCAATATCCGCTGAAAAAGTTGAAAGAGGTTCAGTGTTGGGGTCTTTGAATCCTGTTTCAATAAATTCGCTGTATTCTTCATCAGGTGAAATTTCAACTGTTGAAAAATCCTCATTTTTTTCATCAGAAATTTCACTGTCACCGTTTTCCGACGAAACATTGTTATTATTATTGTAATTATTACCACCGTTATTGTCTGCTATGTAGTTACCGCCGTCAGATGCTCCACAGCCTGTAAAGGCGGTACACATAAGCATACATGAAACAGCAAATGCTGTATATCTTTTCATAAAAAACACTCCCAAAAATAAAGTAAAACCCCAATAATCCCAGTATCATGTTTATGTGTGCTTTTGTTCTGCACTTTTTATCTCTCTGTATAAATTATATATCAGTTCTGAAATAATTGCAATAACAGAAAGTTTTCGGTATTTATACAATTTATTGGAAAAATATTACATTTTCGGAAAAATTATTACAGCAAGAATACATTCCCGACTGTAACAATAATTCGGTTACGGCATATAATAAACCGAAAGAGGTGATTTTATTATGTGCGGAATTGCTGGAGTAATAAGCTTTGTCGAAGATATGCGTGAAGAAATAAAATCCTGTGAGGCTATGCAGAAAGCCCTTATGAGAAGAGGTCCTGACCAAAACGGCATTATGCTTTCCCGTGAAGCTTCACTGGTGCATACAAGACTTGCTGTTATTGACATTCATGGCGGAAGACAGCCTATGACTTGCAGTATTGATGACAGAAACTACACAATCGTATATAACGGTGAACTCTATAACACTGATGAAATCAGAAAAGAATTAATCAGCGATTTTGAATTTGATACCCGTTCAGATACCGAAGTCGTACTTAAAAGCTATGTAAAATGGGGAAACGAATGCGTAAAAAAATTTAATGGAATTTTTGCATTTGCAGTCTATGACGAATATAATCACTGTGTATTCCTTGCCCGTGACCGCATAGGCGTTAAACCGCTGTTTTACTATCAGACAAAAAATAAACTGATATTCGCCTCCGAAATTCCCGCACTTCTGCAACACCCTGAAATTCCGCATGAAATTGACGAAAAAGGAGTTTCGGAAATACTTCTCATCGCCCCCGGACGTACAGCAGGTTACGGTGTTATAAAAGACATAAGGGAACTAAAATCAGGTCAGTACGCATACTACTCAAAAAAAGGACTTGAAATCCGTGAATACTGGAGATTGCACGCTTATGAACTGCACGAATCCTTTGAACAGACTGCCGAACATACCCGTGAACTTGTACTTGATTCCATAAAAAGACAGCTTGTTTCTGACGTTCCGATATGTACATTTCTTTCAGGAGGACTTGATTCAAGCCTTATATCTTCCGTTGCAAGCAGAGAACTTAAAAAACAAGGAAAACATCTTGATACATTTTCCGTTGACTACCTCGATAATGACAAGTATTTCCAGAAATCACACTTCCAGCCGAACAGCGACAACGAATACATCAACATCATGACTGACTATCTCAAAACAAATCACCATTGGAAAGTAATTGATACTCCTGAACTCGTAAATGCACTGTATGAGGCTGTTGATGCCCGTGGTCTGCCTGGTATGGCTGATGTTGATGCTTCAATGCTTATACTTTGCCGTGAAATAAAAAAATTCGGTACTGTAGCACTTTCGGGAGAATGTGCAGACGAACTTTTCGGAGGCTATCCGTGGTACAGAGACAAGGACATCAGGGAAACTGATGGTTTCCCATGGGCTCAAAGTACTTTTTACCGTAAGCGTTTTATAAGTCAGCAATATAAAGACAAAATAAATCCTGAAGAATATGTCTACAGCCGTTACAGAGAAACTGTTGACTATGCGGAAAAACTTTCTTCTGATTCTCCGCTTGAATACCGTATGCGTGAAATGACCCAGCTTAATTTTAACTGGTTCATGCAGACTCTTCTTGATAATAAAGATATAAAAGTAAATCAGGAATTTATTTGCTTATATTCTTTGCCCCATACTTCCATAGCATCAAGTATGGGACGCATTGTTTCACCAAGTTCACTGAGGGAATATTCCACTCTCGGTGGTACTTCGGCATATACAGTACGGATTATAATTCCGTCAGATTCCATTGAACGAAGGTTTTCGGTAAGCACTTTCTGGCTTATACCTTCAAGAGATTTATGCAGTTCGTTGAATCTCCAAGGACGGACAAGCAGATTTCTTATAATAAGAAGTTTCCATTTATTGCCTATAATCTGTACAGTTGTTGCAACATCACAGTCAGGAAGTTCATTTTTTCTTATCATAGTATTACCTCCGATAATTAAAAAATATATTACAATCATTATAGCACATTACATTAAAAGTTTCAAGTATTTAATAAATTAAAATAAATATTTGTTTTCTATTTGTTTATTCTGCTGTAAAAATTTTAAGGATTTTGTAGATTTCATAGAATTAAACAAAATCACTTGATTGTTTACGATTTTTTTGTTATAATTATATTAGTTTTTAACATAAAAATTTTTAAAGATTACACTAAGGAGGTCTATTATGAAAAATAATAAAATTTTAGCTTTTGTTCTTTCACTTTGCATAGTAGGAGGTTCTGCACCCTTTTACATTCAGAACTTTTCGGATTACAAAATAACTGCAAATGCGGAAGTCGGAACAGAATACAAAGAAGATAACCTGACATTCAGTGTCTACAGCGACCATGCGGAAGTTGTAAGCTGTGATAAAAGTGCAACAGGAGAAATTAAAATTCCAGCAACTGTAAATGACGTTCCCGTAACTGTGATAGGGGAAAGGGCTTTTGCAGGAATTACAGGCATTACTTATGTAAGTATGCCGTCATATCCAGGATATATAAAGGAAATAAAGGCGGAAGCGTTCAAAGGCTGTACAGGCATTACTTCAATATCAATTCCAAGCGATGTAACAACTATTGGGGATTCTGTATTTGAGGACTGCACAAACCTGAAAAGCGTATATGGTTCTTTTACAAATCTTGAATTTGGTGTAAATGTTTTCAAAGGAACTCAATGGCTTAGTACGGTTGCAGAAAAAAATAACGGTATTGTAGTTTTAGGAAATACTGTTATTGATATGTCAACTGCAACAGGAGACGTTGAACTTTCGGACGGTATCACCAGAATATGCGGATTTACAGGCAGTCAGGAACTTACTTCCGTAAAAATACCAAAAAGTGTTACAAAGATTGATGAGGCTACAGAAAAATCCGTAAGAGCCTTTGACGGTATCGAAAAACTTACAATCAAAGGATATGCAAATACCACAGCTCAGGAATTTGCCAATAAATACGGTTACGATTTTGAAGAAATAGCTGTAAATGAAGAAGTCTATGAGGGCTTGAAGTATATTCAGATTGACAGCCATGTTATTATAACAGGATACGCAGAAGAACCAAGCGGAGAACTTATAATACCTGTATACATCAATAATGCTACAGTAACTGAAATTGCAGATTCCGCATTTAAAGGCTGTAAAGGTATCACTTCCGTAACTATCAGCAATTCAGGAGTTACTGTCGGCAAGAGTGCATTTGAAGGCTGTACTTCTATAAATACACTGTCGCTTACAAATGGAAAAATAAATTCAAGAGCATTTGCAGGCTGTACAAGTCTGGAAAATGTTTATTATTACTGGTTCAAGCCCACTATGCTGGCAGATGACGTATTTGAAGGCTGTCCCGATAATGTCATTCATGCCTATACATCAGGAACTGGTACATACTGCTACTACGATGAAACAACAAAAACACTTCATGTTTTCGGTTCTGGTTCAACGGATTCTTTCTCAGGAAACATATGGAGACTTGGCAGAGCAGATTTAGGCAGTCTTGAAGATTACGAAAGAGTAGTAATTGATGAGGGTGTTACAGGAATCGGCTACATAGCTTTTGCGGATATGCCTAACCTTAAAGAAGTCGTTCTGCCTGAAAGTATGAAATTTATTGCAAGTGCCGCATTTGAAGGTTCTGCATGGCTCGCTGAACAACAGGCTAAAGACCCTCTTGTAATATGGAAAAATGAAGTTCTTAATATGTCAAAATGTTCTGGAGATGTTGTTATTCCTGATGGTATAGAATATATCTGCGGCTGTTCAACTCCTGACGTTACATCTGTTACTATTCCTGACAGCGTTCTTGAAATTGCAGATAGTTCTGTGGCAAGTGTATGTGCATTTGCACAAGCTGACAATCTGACTATTTACGGCTATACAGGTTCAGCAGCGGAAACTTATGCAAAAAAATATTCAATAAACTTTGTTTCTCTTGGTGAAAGCACTGTTCCTGCTGAAAAATACCTCAATTATGAAATAGTCGATGACCATGTTGTTATAACAGGTACTCGCTATACACTTCCCGATAATTTTAAAATCCCTGCAAGAATTGAAGGCTTGCCCGTTACGGAAATCGGAGAATCTGCTTTTTCAAGACAAGACTCAATAACAAAAATTACCATTCCTGAAACCGTCAAGAAACTCAGAAAAAATTCATTTAATAACTGTTATGATATGACAGATATTACAATTCCGAAAAGCGTAACTGAAATTGGTGAAAATTCATTCTATTTATGCCAACACCTGACAGAAATCACTATTAAAAATCCTGACTGTGTTATCTTTGACTCACCAGGAACAATATGCACAAGTTCACGTTACAAATATACTGACGGTGTGCAAAACTTTGTTATTGAATTTACTGGTGTTATAAAAGGCTCTGAAAATTCAACCGCTCAGGCATACGCTGAAAAGTACGGCTATACATTTGAAATTCTTTCGGATAACAACACTGTAAGCGGTGATGCTAACGGTGACGGAAAAGTTACTCTTGCGGATTGTGTTGCCGTACTCCAGTATGTTGCAAACAAGGAAAAATATCCTCTTGATGAAACTGCCATTGCAAACGCTGATGTTTACAATAAGGGTGACGGTCTTACAGGTATGGACGCTTTGACTATCCAGCAATATGATTCAGGAGTAATAACTTCACTTCCTGTTGAATAATAAGGAGGTTCTTATGAAAATCAATAAAATTTTAGCTTTTATCCTCTCACTTTCAATTATAGGCGGTTCTGTACCTTTTGGTACAGAACTTGCTGAAAGCTTTCTGATTACCGCTAATGCAGAAAGTGAAGAATCCACAGAGGTTACAGAGGGTTACTTAACATTTAAGGTTTACAGCGACCATGCAGAAGTTTCAGGCTGTGACGAATCAGCGGAGGGAGAAATAATTATTCCGTCTGAAATAAATGGTGTTCCTGTTACAATCATTGGAAAAGATTCATTTAACAACAGGAATAAAATAACATCAGTGACAATTTCCGAAGGTGTTAAGTCAATAGAATATCGTGCATTTTACAGTTGTGTAAACTTGGAATCGGCAGATATGCCTGAAAGTCTTACAAGCATAGATGGCTGTGCATTTTACTACTGCAAATCTTTAACAACAGTAAAAGTTCCGAAAAATGTCACAACTATAGGAGACGGTGCATTTGCAGACTGCAGGAGTTTGACATCAATAACAATATTAAATCCTGCTTGTGATATTTATGATGAAAGATACACAATAGCCAGTGTCGGTTACAGCAGTTTAGCTTCTTATTTCAACGGTACAATTTACGGCTATGCAGATTCAACCGCACAGGCATACGCTGAAAAGTACGGCTGTACATTTGAAGTTCTTTCGGATAATGTTACTTTAAGCGGTGACGCAAACGGTGACGGAAAAGTTACTCTTGCGGACTGTGTAGCAGTATTACAGTACGTTGCAAACAAGGAAAAATATCCTCTTGATGAAACTGCCATTGCAAATGCTGATGTTTACAATAAGGGTGACGGTCTGACGGGTATGGACGCTCTGACTATACAGCAATACGATTCAGGTATTATATCTTCTTTCTGAATATAAGTCAACATAACAGGCGGTTTTCTGAACCGCCTGACTTATTTTTATTCAGTTCATAAAACATTTACAATTTCGGATAATCTTAAAAATTCCCCTTAAATACACGATACTTACTTTTAAGTAACCATACTTACAAAAAAGTGCGTACTTTACAAATAAAAATGTATATGTTATACTAAATTCAACAGGAAAAACCTGAATCTATTGAAAGGAGATTACAATTATGAGTGAAATGCTTAAAAGAGTAGCTGATTTTGGTGCTGAAAACAGTGCTTGCGGTTCTGCTTGTGGCACTGCTGACCCTAAAGAAACTCCTGCATCTGCTTGCGGTTCTGCTTGTGGTACTGCTGACCCTAAAGAAACTCCTGCATCTGCTTGCGGTTCTGCTGACCCCAAAGAAACTCCTGCATCTGCTTGTGGTTCTGCCTGCGGTACTGCTGACCCTGATAAAAAGTAAACTGTAAATACTTACAAAAAAACAGGCGTACCTCTTTGGTATGCCTGTAATGTCAGATTCACGCATTGCGTTTTATATAGATTGGAGGAAACCTCATGAAACCTTACTTCGCTTTTCAGTGGCATATTACAGATACCTGCGACCAGAGATGTAAACACTGCTATATATTTGCGGAAGATAACTGCAAATTCCTTACCGAAATGAAATGGGAAAATATGCAGAAAGTAGTTGGAAGCTGTGAAGATATGTGCCGAAAAATCGGAAGAACTCCTTATTTTTACATTACAGGCGGTGACCCTGTTCTTCATAAGGATTTCTGGAAATTAGCAGATTTGCTTAAATCAAAAAACATTACATGGGGAATCCTCGGAAATCCCTTTCACCTGAATGATGAAGTCTGTAAAAAACTGCACCAGCTTGGCTGTCGTAAATATCAGCTTTCGCTTGACGGTATGGAAAATATTCATGACCTGTTCCGAAAAAAAGGCTCATTTGAAATTACCCTGAAAGCTATTGACTATATTAAAAATTCGGAAATGTATTGTGCTGTGATGTCAACAGTTTCAAGCATGAATATGAAAGATTTTCCGCAGTTAATAGACCTTGTAGCCGAAAAAAATGTGGACGTTTTCGCATTCGGAAGATACTGTCCCACAAACAGTCAGAAATCAGAGGAATATCACATTGAACCAACTGCATACCGTGAATTTCTTGATATGTGCTATAAGAAATTCCAGTACCACAAGGCAAACGGCTGTAAAACTACATTCCAGTACAAAGACCATCTATGGACTTTATACCTCTATGAAAACGGTTTATTTAAAATTCCCGAAAATCATAATTCGGATATGATTTATGACGGCTGTCATTGCGGAATCGGTCACATGACTATACTTCCTGCAGGTGATGTTTATGCCTGTCGAAGAATGGAAAGCAAAATCGGAAATGTTTTACTTACTCCCATGTACGATTTATTTATCGGTGCGGATTTGGAACAATACAGACAATTTGATAAATTTCAAAAATGCAGTAAATGCGAACTGAAAAGCTATTGCCGTGGCTGTCCTGCTGTTACGTTCGGATATACAGGCAATATGTACGCTCCAGACCCGCAATGCTGGAAAGAGGTGGTTTAATGGACGCTCAGACTTGTCTTAAAAAATTAGAACTTGTACAGGTACTCAACTTCGCAACAGTTGATGAGGAAGGTTTCCCACAAGTCAGAAATATAAGTGCTGTCCACTATGAACCCGATGCACTGTATTTCTTTACCGCAAGAGGAAAAGAGTTCTGTAAACAGCTTTTAGCGGACGGCAGAGTTCAGATAAGCTGTTATACTCGCTTTAAGGAAAGTATCAGACTTTCAGGCAAAGCAATCCCAGTTCCTGATGACCAGCAATTAAAATGGCGTGACAAAATCTTTGAAGAACAGCCATACCTTGAAAACGTATATCCGAAAAATACAAAAAATATTGGAATTATCTTCTGTATAAAGGGATTTACAATAGAATATTTCAATCTCGGAGTAAATCCTATTTTTCGTGAAGTATACGAAGTCGGTGCGACCGCTAAACCAAAAGGTTTTATCGTAAGCGAAAAATGTATAGGCTGTAAATCCTGTGTGAAAGTATGTCCTCAAAGGGCTGTTGACATTATTGACGGAAAAGCTGTAATAAGACAGAATAACTGTCTGCACTGCGGTAACTGCTTTGAAAGATGTCCCGTTAAAGCTATTACAAGGAGATAATTTATGAAAGCTGTTTTAATAAAAGATGTAACTCCTGCGGAAAATGTTTGTCTTTCCGAAATACCTGTTCCGCAAGTAAAATCGGGCTGGGTACTTGTAAAAGTAAAAGCTTTCGGCATGAACCATTCCGAACAGGTTCTCAGACTTTCGGAAATAAAAGCCGATTATATAAATAAACCCATAGTTATCGGCATTGAATGTGCAGGGGAAATAGCTGACCCGTCCGATACCAGTTTCAGAAAAGGTCAGAAAGTTATTGCATTAATGGGAGGTATGGGCAGAAGTTTCAACGGAAGCTATGCGGAATATGCCCTGCTCCCTGCTCATCATGTGTTTGCAGTAGAATCCGATTTATCATGGGAAAGCCTTTCGGCAGTTCCTGAAACTTATTTTACCGCATGGGGTTCACTTTTTGAATGTCTGAACCTTAAACCAGATGACACTCTCCTGATAAGAGGTGCAACCTGTGCTTTGGGATACGCTGTAATTCAGATTGCAAAAGCTTTCGACTGTAAGGTAATTGCGACTACTCACAGACAAAGTAAATTACAGCTTATTTCAAATGCTGATGTGGCTTTACTCGATGACGGTATTCTTGCAGGAAAAGTAAAAGCGGACAAGGCTCTTGAACTTGTGGGAGCTAAAACAATCCGTGATACTTTGAAATGTGTAGTAAAAGGCGGTATAGTGTGCCATACGGGAATACTTGGCGGAATTTCTTTTCTTGACGGATTCGACCCTATAAAAGAAATTCCGAACGGTGTGTATCTGACAGGATTTTTCAGCAACTATCCCACTCAGGAAACTATAAACAATATTTTTGATTTCCTGAATGAACACAGGTTACAGCCCTGTTTCAGAAAATGCTTTGACTTTGACGACATAAAAAATGCCTGTATCGCTCTCGATTCGGGAAAAATTAACGGAAAAATCGTAGTCAGAATATGAGGTGATAATATGAATAATGAAAATCTTACATATCTTATAAAATATCTGATTTCCGAAAAAGAAGATTTCAACAATATTGAAATTCCTGACAATGAAAAAGAAAAATTCAGACTCTACAGAAGTCTTGTAAATATGCGTCCTGCCTTGGAAGCAGATGAACAGTTCCTTAAAGCTGAGGACGAATATTTGTCTGAACTCACAAAAAATAAGGGCATTACCAATATTAAAGACCTTATTCCGATTGAAAAAAATATCTATCTCTGGAAAGGCGATATTACTACTCTTAAATGCGGTGCTATAGTAAATGCAGGAAATTCAGGACTGACAGGCTGTTATATTCCGTGTCACAACTGCATTGATAACTGTATTCATACCTTTGCAGGAGTACGTCTGAGATACAAGTGTGCAGAAATCATGACAGAACAAGGTCACAAAGAACCAACTGGACAGGCTAAAATTACACCTGCATATAATCTGCCGTGTGATTATGTTATTCATACAGTCGGTGCAATTGTAAAGGGAAATCTTACCGCTGAACACTGCGAACAATTAAAAAGCTGTTATGAAAGCTGTCTGGAAATCGCTGTAAAGAATAATATAAAATCTGTTTCATTCTGCTGTATTTCAACGGGAGTTTTCGGATTTCCACAGGAAAAAGCAGGGGATATTGCGGTAAATACAGTAAGAAATTTTCTGAAAACACACGATATAGAGGTGATTTTTAATGTATACACAGAAAAAGATTTTGAAATCTACAGAAACTTACTTGGCTGAAATCACAAGGCTAAAAAATGAACTTAACTCCGCTGATGCTATAGTTATCGGTGCAGGTGCAGGACTTTCCACATCTGCGGGATTTACTTATTCAGGTGAACGCTTTGAAAAATTTTTCAGCGACTTTGAAAAAAAATATGGTTTCCATGATATGTATTCAGGAGGATTTTTCCCGTTTGAATCCCCTGAAGAAATGTGGGCTTACTGGTCAAGAAATATCTGGTGCAACCGCTATATGAATACCGAAAACGGTACTTATAAAACATTGCTTGAAATAGTAAAGGATAAAAATTATTTCGTTATAACTACAAATGTTGACCACCAGTTCCAAAAAGCAGGCTTCGATAAAAAAAGACTTTTCTATACTCAGGGCGATTACGGATTGTTCCAGTGCAGTGAACCTTGCCATAACAAAACCTATGACAATGAGGAAATTATCAAAGATATGATAGAATTTCAGGAAGATATGAAAATACCTTCTGAACTATAAATGAGCATTTCAACAATGAATTTGACAAAATGCACAAAAACGATTTAGCAGGCTAAATCGAGGAAAGCAGACTTGTCCTTTGAGGAAACGGCAATATCATAAAGATGGGAATACTGTTCTTTTTTGATTTGAAGTGCCATACTTTTGAATCCTGATAAAAAACAGAAATTGTCATCTTTCAGACAAGCAAGCAGGTAAGCGAGTTCCAGCAGAATCCATACTCTTTGAACTGCTTTCGCAGAGCGAATCTGGCATTTTGCAAAAGCAAACGTATTCTTTACAGTTCGGAAAAAGACTTCAATTTCCCATCGCTGTGCATAAAAATCAAAAATTTCTTCATCAGACAGAGAAACATCTGTACTGATAAATGCTCTGAGTGCTTTTTCTTTTCCAAATGCATCCGCAGGATAGGTCAGAAGAACTGCTGCGTTTTCAATGCCATTGAGTTTGCCTTCATAACGGTGAACCAGATATGTTCTGCCTTTCACGGTAACGGGGTGAAAAAACTTTCTGTCGTCTGCTTCTTTCAGTTTTTCGGCAAAATCATGGACATTCAGTTTTGCTCCATGAGGATAAATGCAGCGGTTTGTTTTTAATGCACCAATTGTGTAAAAGCCTCTTGCCACAAAAGCTTCCAGCACACTCTGACTGACATACCAGCAGTCACAAAGCAGGTAGGATTTGTGCGGAGGAACAGGAAGCTCCTGTGCAGCTTTGCTTACAATTTCAATTTTAGAAATCGTTTTATCATATAAAATAATGGCATAAGGCAGGGTAATGCCATTGCAGGACAGCAGAATGCAGACTGCCTGATGTCCGTAATCCGCTTTCCCTTTGAGATGCGAATAATGAAAATATGCCGATTCTATTGGATGTTCTGCTTCAGATGACGGAACAGCCTTTGAGGCAATCGTATCATCCACAATACAAAGCACGGGCTTTCCGCTTCTTTTGGATTCTTCATAAATCCTTGTGACAGTTTCCCGTCTGATGCCGCAGGAAAGCGGCATTTCATCCCATGCTTCACTTCGGAGAAAACGGGAGATGCTGGTGCGGTGATAATCGCTGTATTCTTCCAAATCTACCGTTTTCCCATGATAATCAGGACTGAACATTGCCAGAAGAACAGACGGCACATAGTTCTGTTCTGGTTCTGACAAAATTTCATACAGATGATTTTCTCTTAAACTATTGCAAATTGTTTCAGAATGGTGTATACTAATATTCATAGGACAGCCGCTCCTTTGAGTTGATGTATTCTGCAATTACATTATAACTCTTTTGGAGTCGGTTGTCTTTACTTTTTGTGCATTTTTTTCAGTTGCTCATTTATAGCATTGGAGTTGAAATTGAAATGAACGGCATCAGCCGTGAAAAAGCCGCAAAAATTGCCGCCGACTTCTTCGGAACGGGCAGAAGCCAGAACACAGCCTTCAGAAATGGCTACAATACCTGGTCAGCTTGGGATGCAGACGGCAGAGAATGGAAATTTCAGAAGGACGTCAGCATTGCAGGACCGGACAGCGAAAAATGCGAACTGGTTACACCGATTCTGCACTACGAGGACATCGAGCTTTTGCAGGAGCTTGCAAGAAGACTCCGCAGAGCAGGCGCAAAGAGCGATTACAGCATCGGCTGCGGAGTTCACATTCACATTGGCGCACAGGGACACACACCTCAGAGCCTCAGAAACCTTGCAAACATCATGGCAAGCCATGAGAC
>Ga0326514_10002088_pt1 | contig 12751 bp, 14 predicted proteins | sample 3_2548_0518_D_FD_203653 | JGI IMG/M metagenome (GOLD analysis project Ga0326514, IMG submission 203653) | Bovine rumen microbial communities from UC Davis, California, United States - 3_2548_0518 | ecosystem: Host-associated > Mammals > Digestive system > Stomach > Rumen | place: USA...
GACGAAAAGCTCAAGGGCTCCTTCGAGGAACGCGCAAGCATCCTTCAGAGCGCTGTCGGTGGTCCTTGGATGACAAGGAACGAGGCGAGAGCCGACAACAATATGCCCCCTGTTGATGGTGGTGATGAGATGATAGTACCGCTGAACGTGACAGAAGGCGGTCAGGCATCACCGCAGGATACCCACATGGACCCAAAAGCGGACTGCTCTTGTATTAAGTGCAAGAGCAAGCAGATACAGATTAAGGCAAAATCCTCTAAAGAAGAGGATGAGCAAATGGCCGAGATACTTCGCAAATTCTTCAAACGTCAGGCATCATCGATACTCCCGAAGATCGGAGCGGGCTCCGAGAACTGGTGGGATGAGGACAGATGGAACGGAGAACTTGCCGACGATGTTGAGCCTTTGGTTGATAAGATAGCCGACGCACACGGCAAGGACACGGCGAAGGTTCTTGGAGCCGAATACAATACCGAAATTACTCGAAAATATCTCCGGGCATTGGCTGAAGGCAGAGCAAAGGCGATAAACACCACGACTTTTCGCCAGTTAGAAGAAGCCCTTGAGGCAGAAGACGAAGAAGATGCACCGGAGCAGGTTTTTGAAACGAGAGAAAATCGAGACTCAGGCACCTTCGGACGGTCTCTCGCTACTGCTGTAGCGGGCTGGGCTGTCGCAAAAGAGGCGATAAATCAGGCGAAGAACCAAGGTATTCAGCGGAAAGTCGAGAAGGAATGGGTGACAGGCGACAACCCGAGACCGGAGCACGCCGCCATGAATGGTGAGCGGGTCCCGATTGACGACAATTTCTCGAACGGCTGCTATTGGCCGGGGGACGACAACGGGGATCCCGATACAACTTGTGGTTGTAACTGCTCTGTAGAGATCAATATTTCGTAGGAGGTAATACAATGCGACACACAAAAGAGTTTAGCGTTAAGTACAAGGATGAAGGCAACGGAAGCCTTGAAGGGTATGCCAGCACTTGGATAAAGAAGCCCGATAGTTATGGCGACATCGTAGCCGAGGGTGCCTTCAAGCAGACCCTGGCTGTGCGTTGGAATGGCGGCAAGGGCATCCCGCTGCTCTGGGCGCATCAGATGGACAAGCTTGATGCTTTTATCGGTACTGCCGATGCAGAGGAAGATGAAAAGGGCCTGCACTTCATAGCAAAGTTTGACAGCACAGACGAGGCGCAGAGAGTCAGAGAGCTCTACAAGGATGGCCGACTGAGTAAGTTCAGCTTTGCCTACGACATACTTGAGGATGGCGTGGTCACGCTTGAAGACGGCACGAAAGCGCACGAACTTCGTGCTTTGGATCTTTTTGAAATATCGTGCGTATGCGTTCCGGCAAACGACGACGCTGGATTGGTTGCGGTTAAAGCGGGCAAACGCAACAGCAAGAAGGACGAGGACGCGATAAGGCAGGCTATCACGCTTTTGCAGGGCGTGTTAGACGAAGCAGACGAGAATGACGGAAAGGACGATCCGAAGGACAACCCGGCGGGGGAGGATCCCGAGGAGAGCAATCCGGAGAAAGATCGACTGCTGGAATACATCAAACAGATGAATATGGAGGAATAAGCCATGAATTTGAAAGAAAAGCTTAAGAGCGCACAGGTTGAGCTGAAGGGTCTTCAGGCTCAGATTGAGGCCGGCGAGGCTGATGCTATCAAGAGAGCTGGAGAGCTCACAGCAGAGATTGAGAACCTTAAGGTTCAGATCGAGACTGCCGAAAAGGCAAAAGCACTTCTCTCCCAGATCGGGAATGATGAGGAAGAACAGTCTGAAGAGACTGCTGCAAAGAACATTGGCGAGAATTTCGTCAAGGCAGTAAAGAACTCCAACGCAAGCAAGGGACGCAGGTTTAGCGTTCAGGCGGCTGAGTTTAAGGCTGCTACAGACACCCAGACATCTCCTGCGGGAGCAATCGCATTCGCTACGGACCTTGACCGCAACGTCGTGACCGCTGCAAGGACAGCCCTTGTCATCCGCGACCTCTTCGGGTCTGAGACGATCAGCGGAAGTGCGCTCACTTATCTTGTTGAAGGCGCGATGGAGGGCTCTCCTGCGGTGACTGCTGAAGGCGCTGCAAAGGCACAGGTTCACTTCGCTGATCCTACGCCCAAGACGGTGTCCCTGAAGAAGATCACCGAGTTCATTAAGGAGTCTGATGAGTATATCAACGACTATCCGTTCCTTGCCTCTGCAATCAACGGAAGGCTTCTGTATGCTCTCGGACTTAAGGAGCAGACAGAACTTGTCACTGATCTCCTCGGCACATCCGGCATTCAGACAGACTCCACAAGTTGGACCGGTACAACCAAGGCTGACGAGCTTGCTGACATCATCTTCGGAGCACTCATGGATGTTCAGGAGCAGGCCGGATATGCCGCTGATGCGATTGTGGTGGCTCCCGCCACCTGGCAGCTTCTTCGCCTCGGCAAGGATAGCAACAATCAGTATTACGGCGGCGGCTACTTCGCTGACGGACAGGGTAAGCAGCTCTGGGGCGTTCCTGTAGTTGTCACGACAGCTGTAACAGGATCACAGATCGTGGTTGGCGCTTTCAAGACTTGCGGTTCTGTAGTGACCAAGGGCGGTGTGTCCGTCGAGGCTACGAATAGCAACGAGGATGACTTCATCCACAATCTTATGACGATCCGCGCCGAAGAGAGACTTGCCCTTGCAGTAAGGAGACCCGCTGGCTTCAAGCTCATAAGCAAGTGATAGGATGTCGAGCGCCCTTCGGGGCGCTCATCCTCTTGGAGGTATCAGATGAAAGAGTATGTGATAGACGGCAAGCATTACCTCTACAAGGAGGGAGAGCAGCCGATAGGTGCCGTCGAATTTAAGAAAAATGAACCAAAGGCCGAGCCCAAGGCAGAGTCTAAGGTTGAAACAAAGGTAGTTGAACCCAAGAACAAGGCAAGGGAGACAAAAAAGAAATGAGCCTGTCTACAAGCTGGGGCTACAGCCTGACGGGGGGCATCACTGTGCTCCCTGACATCATCACTGTCGAGGAATTTAATACCTATACGGCGAACAAATATGCCGGTGACTCTCGCATTGCTTCAGAGATAAGGGCGGCTTCGCTTGCGGTAAGGAACTACTGCGGCTGGCACCTGTGCCCGGAAGCAGCGTGCTCTCTGTCAGAGCGCCTGTTGTACGGTAACGGGAGGGTAAAGCGCGTCGGACATGATCTTCTGGTGCAGCTTCCGTCAAGGCACGTCACCGCAGTCAACTCGGTATTGATAAATGATACCGCGCTCACAGACTTCGATTATGACAGCGATGGGGTTGTTCATGTTTTTGACGTGCCCGCGATGGATCGCAAGAGCATTGTAACGGTCAATTACATCGCAGGGCTCTCTGATGCGCTTCTTGACTCTATCAAGGAGATCATAGTCCACAGAGTAAAGCACTCTGTATCGTCATCGGAGGGCGTGACAAGTGAAACCGCAGGCAGCATGTCAGTAACCTACAGCGCGGGCTGGGCGAACTCAGCAAGGGCATCAGCCCTTCCGGACGATAGCAAAGAAGCTCTCTCGATGTTTAAGGTTCAAGGAGTGTTCTGATGGTCAGTTTTGCGAAAAATACAGTAACAAGAATACGCGCCGGGACAATTACGGAACGCGGCACGGAATATCCCGACTGGGACAATACCGACGACATTGACATCCCAAACTGCTGTCTGACATGGCGAAGCACCGCGATGTCACAGGAAGGCAGAGTCCTCGGGATAGAAGATACCCGCGTCCTTTTTGCTCCTCTTGACGCAGACATTCAGAAAGGCGACAGGATCAAGTATCGCGGCAAGACCTACGAGATAGATGGGGATCCCAGAGATTGGGAGTCTCCCACCGGGGCAATCGACCACTACGAGATCACACTGAAGAGGTATGAAGGATGAGCGTCAAGCTTGAATTTATTTCAAAAGGCTTCAGGGATATCCTCTTCAGCCCTGGCACAAAAGAGATGCTCACAAACCTCTCCGATGACATCAGAGACCGGGCAAACGAGTCCTTGCCAGACGGTGAGGGCTTTGCATCGAGAGTGCAGGCCGGAGGATATGGCGGCGGTAGATATGTCGCTTTTGTCAGAACTGACAACGATGCAGCGGCTCTTGAAGAGTCCGAGAATATGACGCTTACGAAGGCGGTGAGAGGATGACGATCGAGAGAAGCATAGACATCACGGATGTAATACGAGGTGCGCTTGCGCCGTATATGTCAGTCTACATTGATATTCCTAGAGAGGTATCAGCGCCTTTCGTGAGAGTCACGGCAGCAGGCGGATCAGAACGAAACACGATTGACACTTTCACAGTCGGGATTGAGGGCTACGGTATAAGAGACGGACAGGCATATGAGCTGACGAGGAATGCAGTCGGCATCCTTCGGGTGATAGCTGCAGAACAGTCTACTCCGATAAGGCTTGTTCGAGAGAATACCAAGCCTACTTCTTATCCCGATCCTATTCGTCCGGATCTGAAGAGATACCGGACAACTTTACTTATTACGGCGCACAAAGAAACTATTGATATTTAAGGAGGTATACAAAATGCCTGAGACAATCATGCTCGGTACCGGCACAGATGCCGCGACTGGATACTTTTTCCATGCGCCCGCCGGTACGGCGATTCCCGAAGACCCTACAGCGGCTCTTCCTGCCGCTTGGAAGAACGTTGGGTATGTTACGCAGGACGGGATCACCTTCACCCCGGACAAATCAACCAACGACCTCAAGGACTGGGCGAACAAGGTGAGACGTTCCATTATGACAGACCATAATGAGACCGTGCAGGTGCCCATTATGGAGACTACCGAAGAGACCATGAAGGTGATCTTTGGTAGCGAAAATGTGACTGTAACAGATGCCACCACCACCGCAGGGAAGAAGATTTCAGTCAACCTTTCGCCTTCTTCGTTGCCTGAACCCGAAGCCTTTCTTTTCCTCATGAAGGACGGCGACACGGTAGCAATGCTTGGGTGCTCAAAGGGGCAGATCACAGAGCTTGGAGACATCACAATGGCTCCTTCGGACTCCATCACATGGAACGCCACGATTAAGGGGCTCGACGATGGCTGGCAGCTCATCACCGACGACGGAACACCTACAGGGTGAGTACAAGAGGAGGAGAGGGATTCATGTATGAAACACAGATAGGCTCCGGCGATACTGAACTTAAGCATACCATCGTGATTGAGAACAAGCCTTACAAAATACCGTTGCTTGGCAACTTGCCTTACGAGGACGTTGAAAAGGCAACTTCCGGTCTGGGCGGCTTCAAGGCATTCTTGGAAAAGCATCTCGACAAAAAGGTTGTTGCAAGGCTCTCCGTCAAGCAGCTTCGCGCTATACAGAGTGACTGGGCTACGTTCTCACGCGAGGATATGGGTATCAAGCCGGGGGAATCATAAGCCTTGCGCGGTTCGTCAAAGACCACAGCAAGGCGGTTGAAGCCGATCTAGTCAGATACGGCTACACGTTGGACGATATCGGGCGCTCTCTGCCTTGGAGAGCGCTCGGCTCCTTTATTGAGAACATCACGCCTGACAGCGCCCTTGCCTATGAGCTCGATCCAAAAATGAGCTCGTGGGCGACTGCCAGACAGACAAATATCATACTTGCGGACATCTTCGATATGCTTGCGATCATCAATGCGAATTTGATGGCATTCGGCGGCAAAAAGCCGAAGAAGCCCGCCCAATACCCTCGGCCTTGGAGGGAAGACCAAAACAAAGAGACAAGGCATTTCGGTAAAGACCCTCTACCCATTGCAGAGCTTGACAAATGGCTCGAAAGGAAAAGGAATGAGCGAAAACATTGAAGTCGCAAAAGCGTATGTGACTATCATCCCCTCGCTGGAGGGGGCTCAAAAAACAATAACCGAAGAGCTGACAGGCGCAGCAGACAGTGCCGGAGATAAAGCAGGGAAGACCGCAGGCAAGAGCTTCGGCAATTCCTTAAGCAAAGGCGTGACCGCCGCAGGGGTAGGGCTTACTGCCGCTGCCACGGGTGTGATAGGCGGTGCTTTTGCTGCTTGGAAAGAAGTGGACGAAGCTGCCGACACGATAGCGATCAAGACCGGAGCAGTCGGCGATAACCTTAACTCCATGCAGGAGATCATGAAGGACATCGCTGGAGAGATACCAGTCTCATTCCAGGAGGCGGGCGATGCCGTCGGAGAAGTAAATACACGCTTCGGCCTTACCGGAGATGAGCTGAAGGATCTTTCGAAGCAGTTCGTGAAGTTCTCGAAGCTGAACGGAACAAGCGTATCGGGATCCATAGACAAGACATCGAAGGCGATGGCTGCGTTCGGTATGGACGCAAGCGAGGCAGCAGGTTTCCTCGATGACTTGAATGTTGTCGGGCAGAACACCGGGGTTAATGTCGATACCTTGGCAGAGCAGGTGGCTCGAAATGCCGCTTCCTTCAAAGAGTTCGGAATGACCGCTGGAGACGCGGCGAATTTTCTTGGAGAGTGCGACAAGAATGGCCTTGATGCCACGGCTGCCGTGACCGGGCTCCGTACCGCCATGAAAAAGAGCGCCGAGGACGGAAAGACCCTCAACAGCTCCCTTGCGGATTTCTCTGCTTTGATGAAATCAAACTCATCCGAAGCCGACAAGCAGGCGGCAGCCTACGAGCTTTTCGGATCCCGCGCCGGAGCGGCGATCTACAACGCCTTCAACAACGGCACGATGTCAATGGCGACCTTCACGGAGTCTCTCGGAGATACCGCTGGAAGCGTATCAACCACATTTGACACGATCCTTGACCCGACAGACCAGATGACCAGCGTGATGAACGATCTGAAATCTGTCGGAGCGGACCTCTTCTCCGTCCTTGGAGAGCTTTTGGTACCTATCCTCGGACACCTCCGGGATGCGGTGAAGGGTCTCAAGGAATGGTGGGACGGACTCGACGAGGGTACAAAGGAGACAATCGGAAAATTCGTTGAGTTCGTTGCTGTTGCAGGACCCGTCCTGACTATAGTAGGAAAGCTCGGAGGAGCCTTCAGCGGTCTCCTTGGAGGCCTTACCGGAGGAGGACAGGGCGGCGGTCTGATCGGAGGGATCAAGGGGCTCGTAGGCGGCATCAAGGGGATAGTAGAGCAGGGAGGACCCGCGGCAACTGCTCTGAAGGGTCTCGGGGTCGCTGGCGCGGCAGCAGGCGCAGCGGTCGGCGGTTGGTTTATCGGCGGCAAAATTTCCGATGAGCTCTACAAGATGGGCGTATATGGAGAGGATGTCGGCGGTGTCCTCGATGACTGGTTCAAGCAGGACTACGGCCAGCGGGCAGTCACCCTCGTAAATACTATCGGCGAGGAATTTAACTACTGGGCTGATGATGTAAAGAACTGGTGGCACGAGCTCTTTCATCCTGAGGATGCGCCGAAATGGAAGCAGGAAGGCTACGCCAGCGCAGAGGAATATTTGCACGCTATAGAGGACAAGGTCGGCAAGCACTGGGTAGACATCAAGGATGAATCCGGAAGGGTGATCAAGTCAATTCTTGTTGATGAAAATGCGGCAACCGAACAGGTAAAGACCGACGTTCAGAATATGACGGACGCGACAAAGGCATCATTCGGCGGTATGCCGTCGTCTGTCGCTGACACTCTCGCGGAGACAAACCGCAAGCTCCAAGACTTCGAAGCGCAGGGCGTGACGTCGTTCTGTGATGCTACGAAGTCAAGCCTTGCAGGTGTACCTTCTGCAGTGGCCGATGCGATGGCTGAGGCAAACAGGAACATTGCTCTCTCAATGGAGTCGGCGGCCGAATCAGTAAACGGCATGATGGGGCAGCTTGGAAGGCTTAGGAGTGCCACGAAGTCGAGCCTTGCGGGCATCCCGTCAAGCGTTCTTGATAAGCTATCCTGGCACGCTTCAGCAACAGTACAGCCCGAGGTATTCACGAAGCCGACGGTCATCGGCGTCGGTGATGCAGCCGAGCCCGAAATCTTAATGGGACAGTCAATGCTCATGAAGGCACTACAGAGCAGAGATGACAGCCCGATAGTACTCAATGTCTACCCGTCGCAGGGCATGGACGAAAAGGAAATAGCGGAATATGTGATGCGTGAACTCGAGTTCGCAAAGGCGAGACGGAGGGCGGCAATAGGATGATAGATACAAGCATTAAGGCTTGCCTGACCTGGAACGGCAAGAACTCACGAGACCTTGGCATATATATCTCGCAGGTCCCGAACCTCTCACGGCCTCAACGCAAAATGCGGGTCGTAGATGTGGATGGACGCAACGGCTCCCTCGTCTTTCCTCAAAAGGCATGGCAAAATGTCACGCGCTCCTATGCAATATTCACGGGAGAGCAGACGTGGGACGCGGAGAGGTATTATGACGCTCTTGTGGAATGGCTCTCAGCTGACGGCTACCAGAGGCTTGAGGATGACTTTGAGCCTGATGTATACAGACTCGCATATTTCGCCGGTAACGTTGATATCGTCAACTTCTTCGGGGAGTCAGGCACGGCAACGCTCAATTTCAACTGCAAGCCCCAGAAATTCTTGAAAAGCGGGGAGAAAGCAGTCTCGTTCTCATCCGGTGGCGGTGTGCTCCGGAATCCCACGGGCTTCGAGGCGAAGCCGCTTATCGTGGTAAGAGGATCGGGATCCGGCACGGTCACGATCGGCGGTGTGTCGGTCTCGATCTCGTCAATCGGAACATCCGTCACGCTCGACTGCGAGAATATGGATGCCTACAACGGGAGCACCAACCGAAACAATACCATCACTGCATCAACCTTCCCCGTGCTTAAGCCAGGGAATAACACCGTCGCCCTGACAGGCGGCGCTACATCAGTCACCATCACACCTCGATTCTGGAGACTGTAATGAAGATATTTGAGAACACAGCAACATCATTCACATCAAATGGACTCGGCCCCCTGCCGGATGCTACCTCCGCCGGAGTGACGGAGGAGGTCAACGGCATATTCGAGCTTGAGTTCGAATATCCGATCACCGGGCTGCATTATGCGGAAATCAAGAGGAACAGGCTTGTCGTCTGCAAGCCGGACCCCTATGACGCAGAGCAGGCTTTCCGTATCTATTCCATATCAAAGCCCATAAGCGGCATTGTAAAGGTCAACGCACGGCACATCGCCGCCGCCGACCTTCCGGGCATGATCTTAAAACCGCCGACCATCTATCCAGGCTACCTTAACGGCTCATCGGCAGTGCAGACCTTCCTCAATGCCTCGTCGAACCATCTCAACCCCTGCCCCTTTACTTTCACGATAGAGCCGTCATCGTCAAATTACTGCCGCGTACCCGTGCCGATGTCGGTATGGGATCTGATGGGCGGTGATGAATACCAGATGCTTCATGCCTTCGGAGGCGAATACTATTTCAATAATTTCAATGTCACCCTGAAGACCGCAAGGGGCGTGAACCGAGGCGTGACACTCCGGTATGGCAAGAACATCACAGACCTCAAGCAGGACGAGAACATCGAGGAAGTATTCACAGGCGTATATCCGTATTACTACAACGATGAGAACGGGAGAGTCCTTGGAGACATTCAGAGCACGGGATCCTTCAATTATTCAAGGATAATGCTTCTTGATTGCTCATCCGTAGACTGGTACGAGCTTGGATATACGAATGGAACTGACAGCCAAGGAAATCCGACCTACGAAGGTGCGCCGACGAGGGACATGCTCAACACCTACGCCCGGGACTACATCGCAAGGGAGCACCCGGAGAAGCCTGAAATCAGCATAGACATATCCTTTGTCGATCTCAGAAGGGCAGGAGAGCTTGATACAGTAGCAGAACTGTCAAGGGTACAGCTTGGCGATACTGTCAAGGTGATCTTCCCTGAACTTCTCGACAGCGCAGTCGAGGCCGAGTGCACCAAGACTGAGTACAACGTCCTGACGGATGAATATACAAGGATAACCCTCGGAGACCGGACGAAGAGCGCAGCGGACTCACTCGCGTATGAGTCCAAGGTGATAAGCGCCATCGACCAGCAGACAGACAGCCTGACGATCAAGCTGCAAGCAACAGACGAAGGCTTGATGTCAGAAGTCGCTCGGGCGGCAGGCACGGAAGCAGAGCTGTCATCTCGGATCACGCAGACAGCAAACGCGATCACAGCCGAGGTCACGAACCGGCAGACCGGCGACCAGTCCATAAGAACGCAGCTGGCCAACGAAATCTCATCCGAGGTCACTGCAAGAAACGGCGCTATCGCTTCGGCGATAACACAACTCGCGAAGAGCATTACCCTTGCAGTGAGCAACGGAGCCGACCGCTCCACGATCACATTGACCGGCGACGGTATTACAACGCAGGCAAGAACAATCAAGTTCACCGGAAACATAGTATTCCAGTCAGATCTTTCGTCAGAGGGCGAAACAAATATCAACGGCGGGAATATCACATCTGGCACGATATCGGCGGCAAGAATTGACGTAGACAATCTCACTGTCAAGGCCTTGAAAACAACAACCCACAGAGAAGGATCGTCTTATGCGGGCTTCGAAGTCACAGACGACGGGTATGTGTCAGCCGGCGACGGCACCGTGATATGGATCACGGACAGGGTTGTGGTAGGCGGTCGAGTGCAAGCGACAGCCGTTACCGTCGGAGGAGAAAATAGCTTTATACAAAACCTATACCAGAGCGCGGGTCCGTCAAATCCTTATTGCTACAGCCGGAATGCTCATCTCGTTACCTTCAGCTGGACGGGCTCCGAGCTTGAGGTATATGTGGATTCAACAAAAATAGGCAAAATGACGCTGAGTTAGAAGGAGGAAAGATGGCATCAGGAACTTATACCCCGACCGGAATAGTGCATCATACTTCGGTCGATTTCACGCTCAGGCACGTATCCGAAGCAGTGCATCTCGTACAGGGCGATGTGTCGCTCCCGGTCATAGCCGTGGATATGTATGCCGATGGTCAGGCTTACGCAGTGCCGTCAAGCGCCACAGTCAATTTTAGGCTCAACAAGAAAGACGGGACTTATATCTACAATCCCGCTCTCGGAGTCAATTCGGCACGCACGACAGCATATATCGAGGTTACGGAGCAGACCTGCGCCGCTGCCGGTGAGTTCTCACCGGAGATTGAAGTTGTCAATGGCTCTGATGTGGCAGGATCATCGAAATTCAAGATGATCGTGGAGCCGAATGCTATTCAGGAAGGGATGATCGAGAGCTCATCCGAAGGACACGCACTCATCGAGTACGCTTCAGAGTCACGGAAGTGGGCTGAAGGCAAAGACCTTGACGGAAACGACGTGCCCTCGTCTGCTGAGCAGTATCACAATAACGCAAAGTACTGGGCGAACGAAGCAAATGTGACTGTATCGGTGGGCACAACTACGACCGCCAGTGATCCTACCACACCGGCGGAAGTAACAAATAGCGGCACCAATAAAGACGTGGTACTGAATTTCGTCATTCCAAGAGGCTTACAAGGGCCTCAAGGCATTCAGGGCATTCAGGGCGTTCAGGGCGAGAAGGGCGACGCGTTCGCAATTCAAAAGGTCTACTCAAGTATAGCCGAGATGAACGCCGACTACTCCGGAACAGACGTGGCAGTAGGGCAATTCGTAATGATCGACACGGGTTCCGTCGAGGATCCCGACACGGGCAAGCTCTACGTCAAGGGTCTTCAAGCCTATGAATTCATAGTAGACCTCTCTGGTGCTCAAGGTATTCAGGGCCCTCAAGGCATCCAAGGAGTGCAGGGCGAGAGAGGCGAGACTGGAAACGGCATAGCGTCCGTCACAAAGACCGGCACGGTCGTCCTCGTCGACACCTACACGATCACCTTTACGGATGGAACCACAACGACCTTCAATGTACAGAACGGCAGAGGCATAGCGACTGTCGAGAAAACAGGCTCATCAGGGCTCGCCGATGCTTATACCATCACCTTCACAGACGGAACGACACAGAATTATGTTGTAAACAACGGAAACGGCATAGCTTCAGTCACACAGACCGGAGGAAGCCATATAGCCGGGCAGTACGACACCTATACCATCACCTATACAGATGGCACGACCTCAACCTTCCAGGTATACAACGGGGCAAACGGCGAAGGCTCCGGAGACATGGAGAAGCGCATCTATGACACCAATGACGACGGTGTGGTTGACAACGCTGAACAGCTTGAAGGACATGGCGCTTCATACTTTGCCACGGCATCAGACCTCGCTACGCACGAAGCTGACACAAGCCACATCACAGCAGCCGAGAGAACGCTTTGGAACGGCTACGGAAACAAGCTCTATTCTCTTCCGAAGTTCACGGCCTCGCTCCTCTCGTCTGGCTGGACCGACCAGAGCGGATACTACACGCAGACTGTCAATGTGACCGGAATGACAGCAGATATCACGCCTGCCATATCTCTCGTCACGGCAGCAGGAGTGAAGGACGATGATCTCTGGGAGGCTTTCGGGCACCTTTACAGAGTAGAGAGCGCTGCCGGTACTCTCACCTTCTGGGCGGACGAAGAGCCGACAGAGGATATATCACTTATGGGATTCATGATTAAGGAGGCGACCTAATGGCATTAGGGATCATCATCGGAGCAGGAGGCGGCGGAGGCGGTACCGCCAAGATCAGGAATATCCAGATCACGACACCGCCAACAAAAACATCGTACACGGCAGGCGAGACGCTCGATCTCACGGGGATAGTGGTCAAGGCGAACTGGTCTTCGGGGCTGTCCGTAGACATTACAGCGGAGTGTACTTTCG
>Ga0326514_10002089_pt1 | contig 12751 bp, 7 predicted proteins | sample 3_2548_0518_D_FD_203653 | JGI IMG/M metagenome (GOLD analysis project Ga0326514, IMG submission 203653) | Bovine rumen microbial communities from UC Davis, California, United States - 3_2548_0518 | ecosystem: Host-associated > Mammals > Digestive system > Stomach > Rumen | place: USA: California...
ACGCTGGCCCGTGGCCTTCGTGCTGCCGGCCACCAGGCAATCGTCGTTTCCGATGGCGATGGCTGGAAAGACTACGAGCGCGATATCGACGTCAGCCGCGACAGTTCGCGCCTGGGTGGTGCTCGACTACTGCTCCGACTGCTGAGAATCCGCGACAGACTGAAGGGGTACGACGTGGTGCAACTCATCAATCCCATGTTTTTTGAGCTCAAGGCCGAGCGACTCTTCGCCGCCTACCACTGGTTGCGTCGCCACAACCGCTGCGTCATCCTCTGCGGATTCGGAATGGACTGGTACTGGGTGCGCACGTGCATCGTCGAGCGTCCCCTTCGCTACAGCGATTTCAACATCGGCGACCGCATCCGCACAGACGAGGCCGCAGAACGGGAACGCCGCGACTGGATGGGGACGGCGAAGGAACGTCTCAACCGTCAGATAGCAGCCGACTGCGACGGCATCGTCACAGGTCTCTATGAGTATCATGTCTGCTATCACCGGGCTTTTCCGCGTAAGACGCGTTTCATTCCATTCCCCATAGAGATGCCTCAGCCTGTTCAGCAAGCAGAAGAGGTGCAGGGCGATGACAATCTGGAGCGTGGCGTTGACGCGCAGGGCAACCGCAAGCTCAAGCTTTTCATCGGCATCAGCCGCAATCGCAGCGCCTACAAGGGCACAGACATCATGCTGCGTGCCGCAGAAGACGTGGTGAGCCGCTATCCTGACTGCGTAGAACTTACCATTGGACAAGGTATTCCTTTTGCCGAGTATCAGCAGGTGGTGGCCCGTCACGATGTACTGCTCGATCAGCTCTACAGCTATACGCCGGCTATGAATGCCTTGATGGCTATGTCGCAGGGAGTGGTCGTGGTAGGAGGTGGCGAGCCAGAGAACTACGACATTCTTGGCGAACAAGGTCTGCGTCCCATCATCAACGTAGAACCAACTTACGAGAGCGTCTACGAAGAACTATGCAAACTGGTGCTTCATCCGGAGCGAATCCCCCTTCTGAAGCACCAGAGCGTAGACTATGTCCGCCGCCATCACGACTTGGCGAAGGTGACGGAGCAGTATTTGGAATTTTACAATTCGGTAATCGACAGACTGTCGCCTGCGGCAGAGAGCGAAAGCGTGAACTCCTGACTGGCGGGCATCCGTCCGTCCATGATCAGTTGTGCTATTTCGTCCTCGACGTAGGTCTGTATGGCTCGTTTCAGTGGTCGGGCTCCGAACTGCACGTCGTAGCCCTTTTCGGCCAAGAAGTGCTTGGCCTCGTCTGTGAGGTGCATCGTGTAGCCCATCTCGGCAAGACGCTCCTCCAGCAGCCCCAGTTCGAGGTCTACAATCTTCGTGATTGATTCGATGCCGAGCTGGTCGAAGGTGATAATCTCGTCAAGGCGGTTCAGAAATTCAGGAGAGAACTGTCGCGTCAGCGCTTTTTCCACCACCTGTCGGGCGTACTCCTTGTCCTGCTCGCTGATGTCGGCTCCAGCCTCGGCAGCCGAGAAACCCACCCCTCGTCCGAAGTCCTTGAGCTGACGTGTGCCGGCATTCGAGGTCATAATGATGATGGTGTTGCGGAAGTCCACAAATCTGCCGTTTCCATCTGTCAGGCGTCCTTCGTCGAGTACTTGCAGCAGCAGGTTGAACACGTTGCCGTGCGCCTTTTCTATCTCGTCGAGTAGCACGATGGAGTAGGGGCGGCGACGCACGCGTTCTGTCAGCTGTCCGCCTTCCTCATAGCCTACGTATCCTGGAGGGGCTCCTATCAGTCGCGACACATTGAAGGCCTCCGTGTATTCGCTCATGTCGATGCGAATCAGCGCATCAGGTGTGCCGAACACCTGTTCTGCCAGTTTCTTTGCCAAATAGGTCTTTCCCACTCCCGTAGGTCCAAGGAACATGAACACGCCTATCGGCCTGTTGTTGGCTTTCAGTCCTACGCGGTTTCGCACGATAGCCTTGGTGAGCGTCGAGATAGCGCGTTGCTGTCCGACGACAGCAGCATTGAGTGCGGCATCGATGCCCCTGAGCTGTATGCCTTCCTCGCGTGCGATGCGATGAACGGGAATACCCGTCATGTTGGCCACTACAGCCGCGATGTCGTCTGCCGTGACAGTCTTTCGCACTTCATCGCTGCCGTTGCGCCATCGCTCATGCATCTGTCGCAGTTCGTCCTCCAGCACTGTCTGGCGGTCGCGCAGGCGGGCAGCACCTTCGAAATCCTGTCGGCCCACGGCTCCCTGCTTCTCCTCCTTTACCTGTGCCAGTTCGGCTTCGGCTTGTTCTATCTCCTTGGGCACGCTGACGCTCTCGAGGTGCATGTGCGATCCCACCTCGTCGAGCACGTCGATGGCCTTGTCGGGCTGTGCACGGTCGGGTACATAGCGGTCGGTCAGTACGGCGCAGGCGCGCAGCGCTTCTTCTGTGTAGCTCACGTGGTGATGGTCCTCGTAGCGCTTGCTGATGTTATGGAGTATGGTGATGGTTTGCTCTGTGTCAGTCGGCTCCACAAGCACCTGCTGGAATCTGCGCTTCAGCGCTCCGTCCTTCTCTATTGAGTTGCGGTATTCGTCGAGCGTGGTGGCTCCGATACATTGGATGGTGCCGCGAGCCAAGGCCGGCTTCATGATGTTGGCAGCATCCATAGCGCCTGGTGCGCTGCCGGCTCCGATGATGGTGTGTATCTCATCGATGAATACGATGATGTCGTCGTTCTTCTCCAGTTCGCTGAGCAGCGCTTTGATGCGCTCCTCGAACTGTCCGCGATATTTCGTGCCGGCCACGATTCCCGTCATGTCGAGTGCCACGATGCGCTTGCCGAAGAGGATGGGGTTGGCCGTGCGCTGAGCAATCATCTGTGCCAAGCCTTCCACGATGGCACTCTTGCCCACACCTGGCTCGCCTATCAGGATAGGATTGTTCTTCTTCCGCCTGCCCAGGATCTCTATCACGCGGCTAATCTCCCTTTCTCGTCCCACGACAGGGTCCAGTTTCCCTGCCAATGCGGCTTCGGTGAGGTCGGTGGAGAAGTTGTCGAGGACGGGGGTCTTCGACTGCGTCTTCTTCTTCGTGCCCGTAGAGGGGGCCTGCGACTTGCCGCCTGCGTTTTCGGAGCCAGTATCAGCCATGTCGTTCTCTTCTTCTTCATCAGTCAGGCCAAGACCGCTGCGCAGCGGGCTGCGTGGCAGTTCGTCCTGGGTCTCTTTGTTTATTTCCATGTTGTTGTTTGTGTGCGTATAATAATATATTGTTCGTGTGTGCAAAGATTGTGCCAATACCAAATGATATGTCACTATTTGTCCGTCCAAAACAGAATTAGCGTGAAAAGCTTTGCCGTTTGGAGAGAAAACCATAACTTTGCAGTTGCTATTCGAATCTATATCACGACAATCCATCAACCATAGCCACATGAAAACCTTTCATACGCTTCTTGTCGGCCTTTTAGCCGCAGCCAGCAGTCCTCATTCCGTATTCGCTCAGTCGCTACCTGCCGCAGCCGACACGCGATGTGTGGAACTGAAAATCATCGAAACGAGTGATGTTCACGGCCACTTCTTCCCCTACGACTTCATCGAGAAGACTCCCATCAAGGGATCGCTCTCGAGGGTCAACACCTATGTCAGTCGCCAGCGTGAGAAGTTCGGCGACAATCTGCTGCTTATCGACAATGGCGACATCTTGCAGGGCCAGCCCGTGAACTACTGGTCGAACTTCGTCGATGTGGACCATGAGAATGTGGCCGCTCGCGTGGTCAACTATATGGGCTACACCGCACAGACCGTGGGCAACCACGACATCGAGACTGGTCATGCCGTCTACGACAAGTGGATTCGCGAAGTCCGCTGCCCCGCCTTGGGCGCCAACATTGTCGATGAGAAGAGCCGGCAGCCCTATGTCAAACCCTACGTCGTGGTCGAGCGGCAGGGCGTTCGCATAGCCATCCTCGGCATGATCACCCCCACCATTTCCAGCTGGCTGAGCCGCAACATCTGGAGCGGACTGGAGTTTACCGAGATGGTGTCGACGGCTCGCTACTGGGTGGACAGAATAAAGGCGAATGAAGATGCCGACCTCATCGTAGGACTCTTTCACAGCGGCTGGAGCGGCGGCATCTGTGCCGATGGACTCGAGGAGGATGCCACAGAGCGCGTAGCCAAAGAGGTCGACGGATTCGACATCATCTTCTTCGGCCACGACCACCAGCGCCACAACTTCATCGTCGACGGCCCCAAGGGCACCCGCGTCGTCTGTCTTGATCCATCGTGCTATGCAGAGTATGTGGCCGAAGCCACCATCACGCTCGAGCTCAAGGGCGATGAGATAGTGCGGCGCGACATCAAGGGCCAACTTGTCAGCGTGGCTGATGAAGCGACGGATGAGCAGATGGTCAGCCACTTCGATGCCGACATTCAAGCCGTGAAGGAATACGTGGACCGTCGCATTGGACGCATGGGACGTGCGATGACCACTCGTGATTGCTATTTTGGCCCTTCTTCCTTCACCGACTTCATTCACTCGCTCCAGCTTTCGCTTACGGACGCTGAAATTTCGTTTAACGCACCGCTATCCTTCAACACCACCATCGAGGAGGGTGAGATCACCGTGGCCGACATGTTTAAGCTCTATCGTTTCGAAAACAATCTCTGCGTGGTGAAGATGCGCGGCGACGAAGTGCGCAAGCACCTCGAAGAGAGCTACGACCGCTGGGTCAACACGATGCAGCGTGCCGACGACCACCTGCTGCTGCTCGAATCCGCTACGAAGGATGACCAGCAGCGTACGGGCTTCAAGAACTACACTTTCAACTTCGACTCGGCGGCCGGCATCGACTATGAGGTCGATGTGACCAAGCCCCACGGAAAGAAAGTCACCATCCTTAGGATGAGCGACGGCACCCCTTTCGACAGCAATCGGTGGTATCGTGTGGTGATGAACAGCTACAGAGCCAACGGCGGCGGCGAGCTCCTGACCAAGGGTGCCGGAATCGACCAGGACTCGCTCGAAAGCCGCATCGTCTACCGCAGCGAACGAGACCTGCGCTACTACCTCATGCAGGAGATCGAGCGGCGAGGAGAAGTAGTGCCGCAGGTGGGCAACAATTGGCGATTCGTGCCTGAGAAGTGGACTCGGCCGGCTGCCAAACGTGACAGAATGTCATTGTTTGGCCGACTGGATTAGACAAAGTGTGCGGATTATTTGCATAATAAGTAAACTCGTGCTACCTTTGCACCCCGTAAAAGCCAAAACGGGCGAAAAGTACAACCTATACTGAAAGTAGAATTAATCGAACCTACACTAATATGAATAAGAATCTGAAAGCGGCCACCCTCTGCGTACAGGCAGGATGGGAGCCGAAAAACGGAGAGGCACGCGTGTTGCCCATCTATCAAAGCACAACCTTCAAATACGACAACACGGAAGAGATGGCCGACCTCTTCGACTTGAAGAAGGAAGGCTACTTCTATACCCGCTTGCAGAACCCCACCAATGATGCCGTTGCCAAGAAGATAGCAGCGCTGGAAGGCGGCGTAGGCGCCATGCTTACTTCAAGCGGACAGGCAGCCAACTTCTATGCCGTATTCAATATCTGCGAAGCCGGCAGCCACATCGTGGCTTCGAGCGAAATCTACGGCGGCACCTACAATCTCTTTGGAGTGACCTTGAAAAAACTCGGCATCGAGTGTACCTTCGTCAACCAGAATGCATCGGAGGAAGAGATCGAACAGGCCTTCCGTCCTAACACGCGGGCCCTCTTCGGCGAGACTATCTCCAACCCAGGCTGCCGCGTGCTCGACATTGAGAAGTTTGCGCGCATCGCTCACAGGCATGGGGTGCCTCTGATTGTCGACAACACCTTCCCCACACCCATCAACTGCCGCCCCTTCGAGTGGGGGGCCGACATCGTGACCCATTCCACCACTAAGTATATGGACGGACATGCCACTCAGGTCGGCGGCTGCATCGTCGACAGCGGACGATTCGACTGGGAGGCCAATGCCGACAAATTCCCTGGTCTCTGCACACCCGATGAGTCGTATCACGGACTGACCTACACCAAGGCCTTCGGCAAGATGGCCTACATGACCAAGCTCGTGGCTCAGCTGATGCGCGACTTGGGCAGCATCCCTTCGCCCCACAATGCATTCCTGCTCAATCTCGGACTGGAAACGCTCCATCTGCGGATGCCGCGCCACTGCGACAATGCGCTGCGCGTCGCACAGTTCCTCCACGATGACAGCCGTGTGGACTGGATTCGATACAGTGGTCTGCCCTCCGACGATAACTTCCATCTGGCACAGAAGTACTTGCCGCAGGGAAGCTGCGGAGTGATGGCCTTCGGACTGAAGGGCGACCGCAAGACGGCAGAGCGATTCATGGATGCCCTGAAGCTTGTGGCCATCGTCACCCATGTGGCCGATGCCCGCACCTGCGTGCTCCATCCTGCCAGTCATACCCATCGACAACTGTCCGACCAGCAGCTGCTCGAGGCGGGCATCGACCCCACGCTCATCCGACTGTCGGTAGGTATAGAGGATGCTGACGACATTCTCGACGACATTCGTCAGGCGCTCGACCAGTTATAGTCTGTCAATTTCACCATCCGAAATGCCGCGTTTCACCAAATGAAATGCGGCATTTTGCTAAGTGAAATGTGGCATTTTGCTGAGTGAAATGTGGCATTTTGCTGAGTGAAATGTGGCATTTTGCTGAGTGAAATGCCGTGTTCACTCTTCACATGGAGAGCCCCCGCTCATCAGGTGTGGACGAGTGGGGGCTCAAAAAAACAAAGTTGTGCTGTCAGCTTAGAGTAGGTTGTCGCGCTCGATGTCCTTGAAGTAGCGATAGGTGGCCACCTTGAGTTCGTCGCACGCTGCCTCGTCGGCGACGATGATGCCGTGGGGATGCATCTGTAGGGCGGAGATGGTCCACATGTGGCAGACGCTGCCCTCGATGGCAGCCTGCAGGGCGCGGCACTTGGCATGGCCGTTGACGAGGATCATCACCTCGCGGGCAGCCATCACCGTTCCCACACCGACGGTGAGCGCCGTCTTGGGCACCTGGTTGATGTCGCCCTCGAAGAAGCGCGAGTTGGCGATGATGGTGTCGGTGGTGAGTGTCTTCTGGCGCGTGCGGCTGGTGAGCGACGAGCCCGGCTCGTTGAAGGCGATGTGGCCGTCGGGGCCTATGCCTCCGAGGAAGAGGTCGATGCCTCCGGCTTCGGCTATCATCTCCTCGTAGCGGGCACACTCGGCTGCGAGGTCGGGGGCATTGCCGTTGAGGATGTGTATGTTCTCGCGCGGGCAGTCAATGTGGTTGAAGAGATTGGAGAACATGAAGGAGTGGTAGCTCTCGGGATGGGACTCAGGCAGTCCGACGTATTCGTCCATGTTGAACGTGATGACGTGACGGAACGACACTTTTCCTTCCTGATAGGCTTTCACGAGTCCGCGATACATCCCGATGGGGGACGAACCGGTGGGCAGACCCAATACGAAGGGTTTCTCGGCAGTCGGGTTGGCTGCGACGATGCGGCTGACCACATAGTTGGCAGCCCATTGCGACATGAGGTCGTAGTTTGGTTCAATGATGACTCTCATAATACTTTTTTCCTGTTAGTTTGTTGATAACGATATTACGGTTGATTCCGAGCTTGATGATGTAGTCGGCCTGCCGCTGTCGGTTTGCCGGCGTGTTGACGTCGCGGATAGCGGTCGAGGTGTCCTCTCCGAATCGGAAGCTGACGGTGCTGTCGGCATTCTCCACGATGGCGGTGATGGGCATTCCCAGCATCTTGGTGCCGTCGGTGTTCTTGTGGAAGAGGGTGGCGGCAGGAGTGGAGAGGTTGGTGAGGCTGTCGTTGCAGATGTTCTGGTCGGCATCGACGTAGGGGTAGGGAGCGGTGCTGAGGATCCTGGAGTGTCCGCTGACGTAGGGATTGTTGTCGCCGATGATGGCCTTCCACTGGTCGTAGGTGCGGTTGTCGGCACAGACGATGTCGAAGCGGTGCTGCTTCGAGTCGTTGTTGACGGTATTGGAGGTCCATGAGGTCTGGCGATAGTCGACGTGGGTGATGAGGAGCCCGTGTCCGGGGAGCCGCAAGTCCCATCCCTTCCACTGGCGGTTCTCGATGAGGAAGAACTCGTTGTTGTAGCCGGGATTGATTACCTGGTAGACCTCGCCTCCGTCGACGGTGGGCTTGAGGTTGCTGATGACGGTGGGCTCGGTGAGCTTGACAGGTGTGAGCCATCCGAGAAGCATCTTCTCCAGTGCGGTGTAGGATGGCGGGCACCATCCGCCGTTGATGAAGTTGCCTCCGTCCATCAGGTCCCACTCGTCGACGATGGAAAACTCAACCGCTGTGCTGCTGGTGGGGTAGATGTCGGGAAGGCCGAGCGAGTGGGAGAACTCGTGGCAGAACGTGCCGATGCCGCACGACTTGTTGGTGGAGAAGAGCTCCGGACTGGCGGTGTAGTTGGAGGCTTTCACACCGTCTTTGGTGACAGAGCCAAACGACGACGTGTTGGGCCAGATGCTTCCTTCGGCGACTGCAGCGGTCTCATTGCCGCCATAGCCGGCATAGATGTAGGCCACCTGTTCCACGACGCCGTTGCCGTCCCAGTCGTAGCGGCTGAGGTCGATGTCGAGGGAGTCGATGGCTTGCAGGAGGGCTTTGCGGAAGAGGTCGTTGCCATAGTCGTTGCCCTTATAGGTGTAGTTGATGCGAACAGGGCCGACGACGTCGAACTGGAGGTTGAACCGTCCGCTGCTCTGCGTCCTGAAATAGTCGGCCACACAACCGGGCCCGCGCCCCTGGTTGAAGCCAGGCTCGTTGAGCATGCGGTCGTAGAAGGTCTGAGGCTCTTCGATGGTGAACTGCCTGTCCTTGAATTCCATGAGGATGACGAGCTGGGGATAGCTGACCGTGGGGTCGTAGTCGGTTTTGGGCTGCGGTAGCCGTCGGTGTGCCGGCAGGCTGCGTGCGTCGGATGGGCTGGCATCGACGTCGATGTCGGGCATGCAGTTATAACGGACGAATCTCCTGTCCTGAGCCTGAGAGGCCAAGGACAGGAGAAAGAGGGAAATCAGGACGATTACTTTGTGCATTGCGGACACCAGGGTTTGAGTTGCTGGAAGAAGTCGTTGCCCTTGTCGTCGACAAGGATGAATGCGGGGAAGTCTTCCACTTCAATCTTCCAGATGGCTTCCATTCCGAGTTCGGGATACTCCACGCACTCGATGCTCTTGATGCTGGACTGCGAGAGGACAGCGGCCACACCGCCGATGGTGCCGAGGTAGAATCCGCCGTGCTTCTTGCAGGCATCGGTCACCTGCTGCGAGCGGTTGCCCTTGGCAATCATCACGAGCGAGGCTCCGAGACTCTGGAACTCGTCGACGTAGGGGTCCATGCGGTTGGCGGTGGTGGGGCCCATAGAGCCGCAGGGGTAGCCATCGGGGGTCTTGGCGGGGCCGGCATAGAGCACGGGGTACTTCTTGAAGTATTCGGGCATGGGCTCACCGGCATCGATGCGGGCCTTCAGCTTGGCGTGTGCGATGTCGCGGGCCACAATGATGGTGCCTCTGAGGTTGACGCGGGTGGACACCTCGTACTTGGACAGCTCGCGGCGCACGGCGTCGATGCCTTCGTTGAGGTCGATCTCGATGCCCTTGGTTCCCTCGCCCGGCTTACGCATCTCCTCGGGAATGAGTTCGGATGGATTGGCATCCATCTTCTCGAGCCAGATGCCGTCTCGATTGATCTTGGCCTTGATGTTGCGGTCGGCCGAGCAGCTGACACCCATACCGATGGGACAACTGGCTCCGTGGCGCGGCAGGCGGATGACACGGATGTCGTGAGCCAGGGCCTTGCCGCCGAACTGTGCGCCGAGTCCAATCTTGTGGGCCTCCTCGAGCAGTTTGTTCTCCAGGTCGATGTCGCGGAAGGCGCGGCCCGTCTCATCGCCCGTGGTGGGGAGCGAGTCGTAGTACTTGATCGAAGCGAGCTTCACGGTGAGGAGGTTCTTCTCGGCCGATGTTCCTCCGATGACGAATGCGATGTGATAAGGCGGGCAGGCTGCGGTGCCGAGGCTCTTCATCTTCTCTACGAGGAAGGGGAGCAGGGTGCCTTCATTCTGGATCGTAGCCTTAGTCATGGGGTAGAAGTAGGTCTTGTTGGCCGAGCCACCGCCCTTGGCCACCATCACGAATCGGTACTCAGCACCCTCGGTGGCTTCGATGTCGATTTGTGCGGGGAGGTTGCAGCGGGTGTTCACCTCGTCGTACATGTTGAGCGGTGCGTTCTGCGAGTAGCGCAGGTTGTCCTGGGTGAAGGTGTTGAATACACCTTTCGAGAGCGCCTCCTCGTCCTCGAATCCGGTCCATACCTGCTGTCCCTTCTCGCCGTGAATGATGGCGGTGCCAGTGTCCTGACAGAAGGGGAGGATGCCTTTGGCGGCCGTCTCGGCATTGCGGAGGAACTGCAGGGCCACGTACTTGTCGTTTTCCGATGCTTCCGGATCGCTGAGGATGGCGGCCACCTGGAGGTTATGCTCACGGCGGAGCATGAACTCCACATCGTGGAACGCTTGCTGAGCGAGGAGCGTCAGGGCTTCAGGGCTCACTTTCACAATCTCGCGGCCTTCGAAAGTCGCGGTGCTAACGCCTTCTGTCGTGAGAAGACGGTATTCGGTCTTGTCTTCGCCCAGCTGGAACATCGGGGCATACTTGAATTCGGTTGTTGCTGCCATAGTTTTTGGGGTGTTTGTTTGGGTTTTAGGTTATTTGATCGTGTTGTTGTCGGTCTTTTTCAGGTCGAAGAGATAGGAGGCCTTTACTACGATGTTGGACAGGTTGGAACGTCCGAAGTAGTCGCGCTTGGAGTTTCCGTAGAGGTCGCCCAGGCCGTAGTAGTAGCGTCCCTCGACGATGAAGTGGCCGATGCGTCGGAGAGAGAGCTCTACACCGGCTCCAGCGGTGATGCCGTAGTCGAAATGGTGTTCGACGGGCTTAGAGTACTGTTCGGCCACTTGCGAGGCGCGTGCGGATCGGTTGCGCATGTCGGCGCTGAAGTTCATCGTGGTCTTCTCGCTCAGCATGTATCCCACTTGCGGTCCGGCCTGAAAGAAGGCCTGAATGCCTTGACGCTCACGGCCCCATCCAAGGCGGGCCAGCACAGGTACCTGCACATAGTTGATGGTGCGGCTGTACTCCTCAGGCAGTCCGGTGAGGGAGTTGATGACGGGCTGGTCAGTCTTGTCGAGTATACTCTCTTTCCAACCACCCTGGGCCAGGTTGACTTCGCCCACGATCGCACAAATGGTGTTGAAGTACTTCTCCGACGTGTAGCGTAGGGTGATACCTGCAGTCGCCCCGATGTGTTGGTCTTGGGGTACCTTCGGCACGAATCCGACGGAGCTCATCAGCAGTCCGCCGTTGATTCCGGCAGCGAGCTCCGAGCGGTGTTCGCCGACCTGCGCAGAGGCCGAGAGGGTGATGAGGACCGTCAAGAGGGTGGTGAGGTAGTGCTTCATCTCGTGCGTGTGTAATCAGTATTTTATTAAGTCGACCTTGTGGTCGGGCTTGTAGTGGATGAAGAGCTGTGCGCGGTTCTGCAGTCCGCCGTTACCGCGTCGCTCGAACTTCAGCGGTGTCTGCAGCGGCGTGTAGTCGGAATGGGCGGTGGTGCCGTCGAACTGCCGGCCATACTGCTTCAGGCCTTTCAGGAAGTACATAGCATGGTCGAAACCGGTGACGGCCATCTTGGGCAGTCCCTGCTGCATGTCTTCGTGGAACGTAGCGCGATACTTCTTGACGAAGCGGTCGGTCGGCACAGCGAGGATGTTGAAATAGAAGGGTGCAGGGATGTAGACATCGTAGCGGTGGAAGTTGGTGATGTTGGCCCCAGCGTTGGACTGCCACTCTGGATAGCCGAAGACTGCCACCTTCACGCCAGAATTGCCGGCCGTCAGTGTACTGAGCTTACCAAAGAGGATATTCATGTCGGACGTTCGGGATGAGTTGAGTATCACGATGTTGGGCTGCGATGTAGAGAAAGCTCGCTGGAAATCGACCGTTGCCGACTGTGTGCTGGTGAGGTTATAGCTGATGCCCTTCACGTCGAACTCGCGACGGAGCGTGGCCGTGAATGCTCCTTTCGTGCTCTGCGGATCAGCGCAGTCGACGATGATGGGGTGATAGTTCTTGAACCATTCTGTGAGGCGGTGAACGGTGTTAGCCGTCTGCTCGTTCTGCGGTTGATAGATTTGGAAAATGTGGCGGTTGGTGTAGAGCTCGGGGGCATCGATTGTGAATGGGATGACGAGCAACTGCCGATTGAGTGCCGTGAACTCTGTCAGTCGTGCCACCTGACTGTTGTAGTAAGGTCCGATTATGATGTCGCACTTGGCCGCATGAGGGTCGAGGAGCGCGGTGTTGACGGTGCTGCCTTGGTCGGTGACGTTCCAGGCTGCGATATCGATGCTATAGCCCGTCTGCTTCAGACTGTCGCAAGCCATCAGCACACCACGATAGTACTCCGTCATCAGGCGGCCATCCTTCGTCTTGTCGTTCAAGGGAAGCATGATGCCAATCCTCAGGCGACCGTCGGCCTGCTGCTTCACTACCGCCCTAGCGGGCTGCTTACCTGTCGGGGCTGAGGTGCCTGTAGGGGTGTCGGCAAAGGGAATGCAGATGTAAGAGCCCTTCTTCAGCTGATAGTCAGGAGACTGCATCTCAGGGTTGGCCTGGCGCAGCT
>Ga0326514_10002090_pt1 | contig 12746 bp, 19 predicted proteins | sample 3_2548_0518_D_FD_203653 | JGI IMG/M metagenome (GOLD analysis project Ga0326514, IMG submission 203653) | Bovine rumen microbial communities from UC Davis, California, United States - 3_2548_0518 | ecosystem: Host-associated > Mammals > Digestive system > Stomach > Rumen | place: USA...
GATATTGATTTTGAAAATAGTTGCATTAGAGTAACAGATAAAGGTGATAAAGTAAATATACATAATATTCCTGAAGAAACAAAAACTGTATTACGAAAATGGTTGCTTAAAAGGGAAGAAATCCTTACTAAGGCAGATAAAATGGAAGAGCAAGCATTGTTTATTTCAAATGAAAAAAGACGATTGTCTGATACTGGAATCAGATCTGTAGTAGATAAATATTCTAGGTCGATTACAGATAGTAATGAAAAAATTACACCACACGCTCTTCGTGCAACTTTTGGTACGCTTCTTTATGACAGAACTCATGATATTGAATTAGTAAGACAGCAAATGAATCATGAGTCTGTTGCAACAACACAAAGATATATTCGTGGTAATGAAGAAGCAAACAGAAAAAGAACCGCTGATGTCATGGGCAGTATTGTTTCTTCTGGAAAAAAAAGAGATACAGGCAGTTTATTTGGAGAGGAGTGAGTCATGTTTAAGACAACTTTTTATAGATTTGTACCTGTAACAAAAGAAGAAATGGATGAAGTATATGACAGAGAAGGAATAGCTTTTGTTATTAAAGAAGATACTACAGAAGAAGTAAAAAAAATCATAAACAGAATTGCCAGTTTAACGCCTTACGAAGATCATATGGCAACTTATATTATTATTACTGGAGACGTCCTTAACAAATATTATAGTGAGTATTGGGAATATAAAAGATTATATCCTGATGATATTACATTTTTAGCATTTTATTTAGATGAAATGGAAGATCGTAATCCAGTACTTGGTGAATTTAAATTGGATGAACTTTTTTGGACAGACGATTTAATAATGGGTTTCGCAATGGAACAAAAAATAGAAGCATGGGAGAAAATAAAATGACCTTTAATGAAATGACAAAACAAATATATGATATATCTTATAAGCATCATATAAATCATGAAACGAAAAACCTTAGTCAGTTCCGCAGAGAATTAAAATCTTATTTTGATCAAACAACTCGATTACCAACTCAAATCGCCTTTGAGATGGAAATGAGAGATGGCTACTGGTATTGTGTAGCAATCAAATCGGCTTGGGGTTATGATTACTATATTCCTGATACACGCAAAGATGAAGAACAATTAAAAAAGGAGACAGGTTACTATGACTGATAAACGAATTAAAATGGAATGTCCTTTTTGTCACTGTCCACCAGAACGAATAGAAATAAAAATTTTTTCTCCCAAAATGCGCTATGGAGAAATAATTTGTCCAGATTGTGGATGTCACTTTTCTGGCGTAGGTAAACAAAATTTAATTAATAAATGGAATAGAAGATAGAGGAGAACATTATGCAGATTTTTCTTGTAACATTAACAATTGATAATGGTTGTCGTTTTGAAAAATGGAGAATTACAATACCTGAGAAAAATGAAGAATCGGCAATAAAAAAAGCAGAAGAAATATATTATGAAGATTATGCAGGTTATGAAGATATTATTACTATTTCAGAAGCGCAGTTAATTTCAATGACAGGATATACAATTATTAAATAAATTATAGAAAAGGAGATTAAAAGAATGAATAAACAGAGAAGAAAAGAACTCGCCAACATTGTTACTGCTATGGAGAATGTTTCTACACCTGTAGATATTGAAGAACTTGAAGGAATTAAATCTGATATTGAATCTGTTCTTATGGATGAAGAATTTGCTTTTGAATCTATGCCTGAAGGTCTTCAGTACAGTATGCGTGGTGAGGCATCTCAGGAAGCGCAGGACAATATGAACGAGGCAATTGATGCTATTGATGAATTTATCAGCGAATATGAAGATTACGAAGTTGACCAAATTCATGATCTTGAAGATGACGAAGAAGACATCGAAAGCGAAATTGAGGACAAACTTCAGGATTTGATTAGTGAAGTTGTTATGTGTCTGGAAACAGCGGCTGAATAAAAGGAGATAATTATGATGGAAATTAAAGTAAATGATAAATTTATTTTTCACTCAGAAAACGGTATGGATTATCGAATTGAAGTAATTAATATTAATAATTACAGAGACCCATGGGAAAAATATGGATGTGACATTTGGGACGGAAATGGTACTTATGCAGGTGATGTTACGTTCGTAGGAGATCATTTCTTTGATACATATGAAGATCAATTTGAAAGGATTGAAGATTAAAATATGACACTTCCAGAATCAGAGAAAGAAAAAATTGCCGATGTAGTAGGAAGAATTACAGATGCATATAGAAAAGAATTTAACATAAAGATATTTACTGTTCGTAATGCTGACGGTAGTTTAAGATTAATAATGACAGATGAATATATAGAAATTGGTAAAAGTTATACAGTACACGATTTTGAAGAAATAGGTCGCTATATTATGCGAAATCATCCCGGAGAATTAGCTTTATATTTTGGTATATATTGGCAAAATGAATTGCATGAACTATATTCACTTTATTCTAAAAAATTAAAACAAAAAGCAATGAGAATAATAGATAATTGTTGTTCTGATTTAATTTAACATTTCTCTATATGATAGAAAAATTATACAGTCTTTTTTTTATATTAAATATAAGAATATACTTTGAGGAATATATAAATTCTATATTGACAAACACGCCTGTTCGTATTAAGATAAATGCACAGTACGAACAGGCGTTTGATAACGAAAAATTTTTTAAGGAGGGTAATAATGGAAACAATAAGTATTGCGGATTTTTGTGAGCAGTTTAAAACTATTAATCCAGAGGTACTTGTCTGTTTATTTTTTAATGATACAACTAGCACGTATTTAGAATGTAGAAAGAGGAACGTGGAATTTTGGACTATGCAAAATGAAGGACTTCGTTTTTTTATTACAGGATCAGAAGTTAAAAGTCATGGAACTTTTTTGAAAGCAACCACATGTAATATTGAAAGATATGGAACAAGTATTGATTATAATATTTGTGATAAAAAAGGAAAACCTCTATTTACAATTTGTTGCCTTTTAGAGGTCTAAAAAAATTAACATGAAAAAATTAAAAATAGTTCTTGACAATAGTTTTTAGATGAGTATAATAGACAATGTAGCAAGGACATGGAAACAAAAACTTGCTACTACATAGGGCTATCGCCAAGCGGTTAAGGCACAGCACTTTGACTGCTGTATCGTTGGTTCGATTCCAACTAGCCCTGTGTTGGGACGCATACAGCAATAAACGTTATTAAAAATATGCATTAACTTTTTCAAATGGTGTCACTCCTCCTAGCGTCCTGTATAAAAGAAAATAAAATTAAATAACCACCCATAGTCTAATTGGATAAAACACTTAGCATAACAAATCATGATTGTGATTTTTACAGCAATTTATTTGCGTTCTCCTGTCCCGAGAGAGTTGATGGTTCGAGTCCATCTGGGTGGGTTTTGGGACTCAAACAGCAATATATTTTTTGAAACGACTAACAATCCGTTCTCCAGAAAATAAGAGCCCTGAATTAAATATCTGTGCCTTAGCTCAGTTGGTAGAGCGCTAATGCGAAATGAATCATGTTTGTGATTCTCACAGCAAATATTTTGCTTCTATTGGGGATAGAGAGGTCGTAGGTTCGAGTCCTACAGGCACAGTTGACTGTGACACTCACAGCAAAGAAACAAATAAATCTACTCATTAATCGGGGCGTAGATTCCCCAACATAGTGTCATGTATGAAAGGAAAAGGTATTTATTATGAATTTTGCAAACGCAATTAAAAATGAAACAAAATGGACAAAAACAGAAAATGGTGCAGTTGCACTGAAGACAACGGATGATGCTCTGCTCGATTTGTTTGGCACAATTGGTGCACTGAGAAATGCAGACGAGGCACGCATTACCAGTCTTTTTGAAGAGGCTTATCAGGCAAATCCTTTGTATGCTACAAAGATTCTCTTTTATGCAAGAGATATTCGTGGAGATGAAGAGACTCAGGGTCTTGGAGAGAGACGTGTATTTAGAATTATTCTGAAATACTGCGCTCTGCACCATCCTGAAGCAATCCGTCCTAATCTTGATTTGATTGGCGTATATGGTCGCTATGATGATCTGTATGAACTGATTGGTACTCCGCTCGAAAAGGATATGTGGACTGCTATGAAAAAGCAGTTTGAGGAAGACCTTGAGAACATGGCAAAAGGGAATGCTATTTCTCTTCTTGCTAAATGGATTAAAACAGCAGATGCTTCTTCACCTAAGACTAGAGCACTTGGCAAGTTGACCGCACAGAAGCTTGGTTATGATGTATATAACTTTAAGAGAATTGTACGTGCTATGCGTAAGCAGATTGGTATTGTTGAAACTCTTATGTCTACTGGTCGTTGGGATGAGATTAAGTATTCTGAAGTTCCTTCCAGAGCAATGCTTATTTACAGAAATGCTTTTAAGAAGCATGATGAAGAGCGTTTTAGCCAGTTCGCACAGAAAGCGGTGACTGGAGAAGAGAAAATTAATTCTGGCACGCTTTATCCGTATGACTTACTTGCTAAAGGAATTGATAGCTGGAATTGGCGTTGGAATCTTACAGGGATTGAAAATAATATTGTTCAAGCACAGTGGGATCAGTTACCTGATTATGTAGAACCGGGTACTAACGCAATTGTAATGGCTGATACATCTGGAAGTATGAGCGGACGTCCGATTATGACAGCACTTGGACTTGCAATTTATTTTGCTCAGAGGAATACTGGTGCATATCATAATCTGTATATGACATTTTCTAGCCGTCCTGAATATCAAGAGATTAAGGGAAAAACACTTGCTCAGATTTTTAGCAATTTGAATTATCGTGGTTGGCAGATGAATACGGATTGCGAAGCGGCTTTTAATTTGATTCTTGATACTGCTGTTAAGAATCATGTGTCTGCGGAAGAAATGCCGAAAAGTCTGATTATCATTTCTGATATGGAATTTGATTATTGTGGTAACAGGCAGTGGACGTTTTACGATAAGATGAAAGCGAAATTTGCTCAGTATGGATACGAAATCCCCACTATCGTGTTCTGGAATGTCGAGAGCCGTAATGATGTATTCCACGCAGATAAGAATCGCAAGGGAGTTATTCTTGTAAGCGGTCAGTCTACGGGTACTTTTAAGAATCTGATTGGCGCAATTGGTATGAGTCCTATGGATTTTGTAATGCAGGTTGTTAACGCAAAGAGGTATGAACCGATTACAATCGGATAATCATATAGTGGATACAGACACTTAAAACCTGTATCATTAGCGCCGATGGACGCTTATATTCCATCATTTGTCCTGACGAAGGACACGTTTACTTTTGGGTAGGTACAGAGTACTGAGACAATAGTAAATGAATGTGTCATGCTTGTGACACATGCACAGCAATTGCGCACATGATTAGGGAACGTGAGTACGGGTGAAGATATTAAGGTCTTTGCTTTAAGGGTGCCAGAAATGGCTTCTAAGTACAATTCAAAGGAACTGGTACCTGTATTGGTTCGCCGTATACTCGGTTTTAATCGAGCCAAATACTCGGTTGACCGTAGAATGGAGATGCGGTATAAAAACGATCAACCATCCTATATGAGTGGGGGATAGGAAGAGTGAATCCGGCTACATATAGTGAGACCTAAAGCCCCTGATGTGAATGGGACTATGCGTGATTGTCTTAAATAAATTAAGACTAAAACACATCTGAAACGCTAGGCAAAACAGGCTATAGCACATCACATGTATCTAGCCTGTGTACAATTTTGTGATGTGCATTATTAAAAAGGTGCTACGAACCCTGTATCTCCGGAATGGGACTTGGACAAACTATTGACAGATATGGGTTTAGCGTAACGGCAAGCAGTAGTTAAATGGAGTTCGAGGAACAGCCTTTTTATAATAACTTCTTTAAGTAATGTGATATAGAGAAGTTAATGTGGCTCCGTGGCGAAATAGGCAGGACGCGTCAGACTTAAAATCTGATTCCACTAATGATTGGAGTGTCGGTTCGACTCCGACCGGAGCTACTACAAAACAGAGATGAACGGAAAGCATGACTGTTTTGTATTAAATATGCTCACATCTATATGATGTATAAAACTTTCCATGATTGAAACCATTCTATACAGGTTAAAGGAAATAAAGATTAGAATGAAGTCATTATTTCTAATTTTGAGTATAGAACTTTATTCATTCATTTTAAGGGACGCTAACAGCAATCTAACAGAACTAATCTTGAAAATCCGTATTCTATTATAAGCGTCCTGTTACAATTAAACATGCCGACTTAGCTCAATGGTAGAGCACGATAAAATGGATTATGTCCGTAATCCTAACAGCAATCGTTCTTTCCACTTGTAATGGCGTTGTTATTGGTTCAAATCCAATGGTCGGCTTTTTGGGATTCGCACAGCAAAATAAAATGGATAAACAAAAATTCTGCGAAAATTTGAGTGAATGGGTTCAAGTCCCTAATAACGAATCCTGTTTTAAATATAGCGTGGTATCCAAGTGGCTGAAGGAAATGATCAAAAAAAACGAATCATGACCGTGATTTTTACAGCAAATTATTTTTCAAAAATCTTTGTCTATTCTTATAATGACATCGGGGGTTCGAATCCCTCCCACGCTTCTATGTGACACTTACAGCAAAATAACAAGTTCACGCTCCAACCCATTGCGTGTGTGGTGTAGAGGTTAGCACGTTCAATAAATTGAAAGACTCAGGTTCGAATCCTGACATTAAAAGTGTCATGAATTATTTAAAAACGAAAAACATAAAACAAAACACTCGAAAAAAGTAAAACAAATGAAAATCAACTGGTTAGATGAGTCACCATTGACTTATGAAGAAGCAATGGAATTGTTAAGTTATTCGCACGAGAAGCGTCTGGAAATGGAAGATAAAAATAAATGGGATGCTTATGTAAATGATTTTACGTTTTGGACTTTTCTTCATGATACTTATAATTATATGCGTAATGAAATTAAAAAAGAAATAGATATTGATTTATATTACTTTTACCCCAAAATCAAAGATTTCATAGATTTAGAAACAATACTTTTAGACAGTGAAAAATTTAGATTAACAAAAGAAGTGCTTCAATTAGAAAAAAAGGAAAACGTATGGGAAATTGTAGAAGATTGGTGGGAATTAACATTTAAGATATTGTTAAAATAATTTTATTTATTCTCCTCTATGAGTTGTTGGGACGCTTACAGCAAAATCTTTCTTTGGCTTAGACTTTTAATCTAATTTTACCAGAAAAAAGCGTCCTGTTTAAAAGAAGTTAAGTTGTGCACAACTATTAATAAAATATGGCTCTAGTGTTAGCGAATAGCACGGTGGTCTCCAAAACCACAAGGTATGGTTCGAATCCATAGGGTCATGATTAATACAGGAAATTAATGGACGCATTAATTGTAATGTATTAACGCTTATCAGGAATGTCGCTAAGGGTTCCAGATATTTCGATAATCTGGTGGTAGGGTGGAAATTTCAGAGTTGGAAACGGAGTAGCTAACCGTTAACAGGCGATTGAGAACGATAAGTAGTGGATGAGAAATAGTTTAGTGGATAGAACGGCTCATTATAAGAGTTGGCGTGGGTTCGAGTCCTGCTTTCTCACTCAGAATTCGCAAGTGCACATGTGATTTCTGGCATTCATCAAAGAGTATCACTGAGGGATTGAGGCATAAAACAGTGAGGTGGTGGTGCAGTGAGGCTAGCTGCGGACAAGTGAAATGGTATGATGAATGTTCGTGTTGTGGTGTAATGGTAGCACGCTCTTCTGATAAGGGGGAAGACTACGTCCGATTCGTGGCAACACAATCTGCGCAGAAGATAGGAAACCAAATGAAACCAATGCTCTAGTTTGGTGATGTGGGGTACACGGCAAACCTTAATCCGTGGTACCAATTATAATAAAAAGGAGATTACATTATGCTAAATCCACTTTCGTTGCAAATGGGTCAGACTTGTTCTGGAAAAGAAATTAATGATTGGTGTAATTATCAAATAAATAATAATGGTTCACATTATAAAGATGCTGTAAGGCTTCTGAAAAAGAATTACAAAGATGATAGGACGTATTGTAAAAGTATAAAAGCCAAAACTGCGGGATTGGGAGAGCCTGATATAATTGAATTTCATAGAATAAATTAATTTAATGGGGATATAGTCCAATGGCAGAACAAGTGACTGTTAATCACTATATGGGAGTTCAATTCTCTCTATCCCCGTTTTATAAGAATAGAGAGAGTATTTAGCGAGAGTCATCAGCGCCCATCTTTTGGGAATACGATATGGTAATGTATATTGATACTCACCTTGGGGAACCTAATCTATTCTTATATATGCTCCTATAGCTCAGTTGGTTCAGAGCAATAGACTTTTAATCTATTGGTCAGGGATTCGAATTCCCTTAGGGGCATTTAAGAGATAAATAGCAAAAAAACAAAAATCGTAGGTGCAAATATGAACAAAGGTGTTAAGTTTAGGGTATATCCTAATAAAGAACAACAAAATTTAATAAATCAGACATTTGGTTGTTGTAGGTTGATTTACAACAAAGGTCTTGCTATGCGTAATGATGCCTATACTAACGGTCAAAAAATGGGATATAATCAAACGTCCGCCATGCTCACGGAGTTAAAAAAATCTGATGATTTTTCTTTTTTAAAAGCTGTTGATTCTATTGCACTCCAACAGTCTTTGAGAGATTTAGACCGTGGATTCAAAAATTTTTTTGAGAAACGTGCAAGGCACCCACGATTCAAAAGCAAACACAACAATCATCAATCATACAGAACTATTAATCAAGATAACAACATCCGTATAGTTGGGAAATATATTAAACTCCCAAAACTCGGATATGTCAAGATCAAACAATCTATGGAAGTCGAGCATATTAACAATGTTACGGTCGAGAAAACTCCGACAGATAAATATTTCGTAGTTCTTAATGTTGACTTTGAACCTGAACTTCGTTCTAATGCAGGTGGTGTGATTGGTATTGATGTTGGTATTAAAGAGTTTTATTCTGATAGTAACGGCAATGTTGTCAATAATCCTAAATACTTAGAGAAATCCATGCGTAAACTTTTAAGAGAACAACGTAGACTTTCTCGCAAACAGAAAGATTCAAATAATCGGAACAGACAGCGTATTAAAGTAGCTAAAGTCCATGAGAAAATAACAAATCAACGTAATGATTTCCTTCAAAAACAGTCAACGATGCTTATTAGTGAAAACCAAACTATTTGTATCGAAAACTTAAATATTAAAGGAATGGTTCGCAATCATAAGCTTGCCCAACACATAGTAAGTTGTTCATGGTCTAAGTTCTTTACAATGCTTGAATATAAAGCTACTTGGTATGGAAACGAAATAATTAAAATTCCGACCATGTATCCGAGCAGTCAGATTTGTAGTTGTTGCGGGTATAAAAATCCACTTGTAAAGAACCTCTCAGTTAGAGAATGGGTGTGTCCTAATTGCCATACCAAGCATGATAGAGATACTAATGCAAGTATAAATATCTTAAACAAAGGGCTTTCTGCAGTTTAACATGTTAAAATACCGTAGGGCATACGGAAATTTACGCTTGTGGACATTGTGTAAGACGAGCCGACAAGGTAACTTGTTAGGAACGCAGTAATGGATGAAGCAAGAATCCCATGACTTTAGTCGTGTGGGGTGTCAAGTTTGTTGGTATAATAAATAAAATTAAGGCTCCATCGTCTAAAAGGTCTAGGACGTGACTCTTTCAAGGTCAAAATATGGGTTCGATTCCCGTTGGGGCTGTGCTATATACAGTTACCAATTCCACTAACAGGGTAAAAAAGGATGAATTGGCGAGATGTCTTGCGATAGTAGACAATTAAAAAAGATATGATTGGTTACACAGGCGGTGGCGTATATTAAATGCGAAAATTTAGGAATTCCTATGAGCCGAACAGCCAATCATATTATTTGGACTTTTGGCGCAATTGGTTAGCGCATCTGGCTCATAACCAGACGGTTCAGTGTTCGAGTCACTGAGAGTCCATTTGTAAAGAAAGGAATTTACTTTATGAAATCTTGGATATATACATTTATTATTATGATCATAATTGTTGCAGTAATAGGGTTAGATATTGGTATTCATTACTGAATTGGTAATAGTAATTTGCCGTTGTGGATGAAGTTAATGTTACTAAAATAAAAGGGAGAGGTGATTAAATGGGTACAAGAAGTACAATTAGTTTTATTGAAAAGGACAAAAACGGTGAATCAACTGTAGCTTATATTTATCAGCAATATGATGGCTATCTTGAAGGTGTAGGTAGATCATTATGTGAATGGCTGATGCCTAAAATCATGGTAAATGGCATTCCTGATTACGAGCATGATTACGCAAATGGGATTGGAGACTTAGCTGCACAATTCGTTCATGATTTTAAAAATAGAATTGGTTATTTATATTTGTATTCTCCTGATTGGGACGCCGAAGAATGGTGTGATTACAATTATAAAGTAATTCAAACTATAAGTAAGAATGGCTATACTGGAAATGCAGATGATGTACTTACTATCGTTGTCACAAATTGGAATAATGAAGAACCATTCTTTGTTGGTAAGCCAAGTGAATTGTTGGAATATATCAAAAAAGGTGGTGATGATAGTGTATGAATGTTTTCATTGCTTAGCCAGAGCGGTGATCTGGGACGCAGATTTTAGTTTTGAAGACTACGGAGAAGAGGGTGAAGGAATTTATCAAATTTGTCATTGTACAAATTGTGGTGCTGAGATTATTTATAGAATTCCTTTTGATAATGAAGATGAAAGGAGGGAGGTTTAATGGGAGATGTGCAATTATTTAATGCAGATTGTTTTGATATTTTTCCATCTATTCCAGATGAGAGTATCGATATGATCTTATGTGATCCCCCTTATTAACGGTACAACAAAAAATAAGTGGGACACAATATTAGATTTAAATAAGATGTGGCAAGAATGTGAAAGGATAATTAAACCAAGAGGAGGATGTCTTTTCTTTTCTCAGCAACCTTTTACATCAAAATTGGTTATGTCTAATCCTAAATTATTTAAATATGAATGGATTTGGGAAAAACCGATGGCTACAGGATTTCTTAATTCTAAACATGCGCCTATGAAATGTCATGAAAATATTTGTGTATTTTCTAAAGGGGCGGCGGCTCCGGTCAAAGATTTAAATCGAGCAATGTATTATTATCCACAAATGGGTAAAGGTGATCCATATGTTAGGATACATGGTAGCAGAGATAAAAAAACATATGGCAATTTTGGTGAAAATACCACAGTATCAGATGGTACTAGATATCCAAGAGATGTATTTATATTTAAACATCCAAAAGATAAAGTACATCCAACGGCAAAACCTGTTGATTTACTTGAATATTTGATTAAAACATATACATTAGAGGGTGAAACGGTTCTTGACTTTTGTATGGGTGCGGGAAGTTGCGGAATTGCCGCTATAAATACTAATAGAAATTTTATTGGTATTGAATTAGAAAAAAAATATTTTGATATTGCGGAAGACAGGATAAACAAGACGAAATTTCCTCTTGACAAATGAAAATTAAATGTATAGAATATAGACAGACATTGAGAGATGACTAGTTCTTCTATTAATGTACTCTATAGAAAGGAAGTAGATAATATGGAATTGATTCGGTGCACACACTGTAATCATTCCTATTCATTACAAGGTAAGGGGGTAAAAACATGGTGGAACGATAGCGGTTCATGTAGCACTAAACTGTGTATGTGCCCAAAATGCAAACAACTAAATATAATTAAATATGAAATTTATTGGACAGAAGATATTAATAATGACAAACGATTATTTTAATTTTAAAAGGAGATGATTATTATGCCATGTAAAGAAGAGTCAAAAAACACACTAAAAGTAAGAAGAGAAGCAACTTTAACCTGTGATTGCGTTGGACTGTTTAACATTTCATCGTTTGGTTTTAACCCCGTCACTACCACAATTTATAAAGCACCTGAAATCATTGATGTAAAGGTTATTAATGATAAAGTTGTGATCGTAACGTTTATTGATGGTACTCAGACCAAGGCAGTTTGTGATAAAGACGATACATTCAATCTGGAAGTTGGTATTGGAATTTGTATTACTAAACGTCTTATGAGTAATGATGAACAGACTGGTAATTCAATGTTTAATAAAACAATTAAAAATGCTCTTAAAGTAATGAAGCGGAATGAGCAGTTGAAAAAGGCTTGTAAAGAGGCTGAAGAAGAAGAGAAGCGAATTGCAGATAAGATTAAACGTAAGAAAGAAAAGCGTGCAGAGAAGCGCAGACAGAAAAAGATTCAGATGATGGCTGATGCAATCCTGCTTGCTGATAAAATGAAAACAGAAAACAACAATTAATTAAACAAAGGAGAAATTATTTATGGCAGAAACAAAAGACACACATCTTAGACAGGCAAACACAAAGGCAACAGCAGTAGGACTTCTGACAGATAAGAAACTTGAAATTAAAACAGACCCTAAGACTGGTGAAAAGCATATTGAGGGTACTGTTACTGTAAAAACCAGTGATAAGAACTTTGTAACCTTTACTGTTTATTCAAAAGAAAAGAAAAATGATAAAACAGATAACAAGGCATATGCAGGACTGGTTACTGTAATGAATGAATTCCAGTCTGTGGCAGATGTTGGTGATGATAATGCGGACTATATTCGTGTTAATGGTCAGCTGAATCCTTATAGAGGTCAGAACGGTAAT
>Ga0326514_10002092_pt1 | contig 12742 bp, 28 predicted proteins | sample 3_2548_0518_D_FD_203653 | JGI IMG/M metagenome (GOLD analysis project Ga0326514, IMG submission 203653) | Bovine rumen microbial communities from UC Davis, California, United States - 3_2548_0518 | ecosystem: Host-associated > Mammals > Digestive system > Stomach > Rumen | place: USA...
TATGTTATAAATATAAGAGGATTCGTAATCTAAATCTAAATATGGTTCTAATTCTTTGTATGTGACTTCTGAGTATCTTTTGGCAAACCTAAACTCAGGTTCATCTTTCAAGGTTGGCTCATTCGTTTCTAATCGGTGATAACATGAACCATCGTCATAAACTGCCACTATATCTATACAGCAGTTTGATGTAAAATAAGTTGTCTGTAACCATTCATGTAAAGTCATTTTATTTCCCCTAGTACAACTATTATAGCAAACAAAAGTTTAGCAAACAACATTATCAATATAAGAATCCATACTACATACTCACATAATATGTTGTAAGGGGTAACTCCGTTATCATTCTGTAAATATTTGTTACCATCATAAGATTCTTTTGCTAGTTTTTCAGCGAATTTTTTGAACATATTACTATAAAAATCCGTATCAGTCCGACAACACCGTAATCACAACACAAGGAAGATTACCCTCATCAACTGAATTTAAAATCTTTCCGCTAATTTCAATTACCTGTTTTGTGAGGCAATACAGAGGGATTTCATCAATCATCCCTTTATAAGCATAAGTAAAACACTTATCATCGTCAATGTCACTTTGTATGCGAACGTCTACGTATAAATCGTCTTTCCACTTAGCCTTTTTTAAATATTTATATAGTTTCATATAGCAATCCTCACTTATTCTTCCTCTGTATCTTCGTTATCACGCCACCAAAATTCTGTCTCATCATAAGTCGTTGGTAGCTCTCTAACTTCCAACTCGCCACAATACAGCATATCGTATGGCTCTGAATACTCGTGCGGATTCTGATATTTTTCTTTAAAAGCATTTGCCTTTTCTTCTGAATCGAAAATACAAATCAAGTCTTTTTGACGGATGGCGTCACCGAACCCACCATCCTCATCATAACGGTGAAATACACCATAAACCTTATTCATAATTTTATTCCTTGATTTACCACTGTGGATAGCCAACTGACCGCACATCAGATTGAGTCTTTGCAAGCTCAACTTGTAACTTAGCAACCTTTTTTTCCAATTCATCAATACGTTTCAGATAGTCGATTAACATCACCAAAGGAGACTCGGTATAAGCCTTGTTCTGCTTTAACCTAGCATTTTCCTCGGCTAATTCCTCAGCTTTCTTCTTCATTTCGTTATATTCATCTTCGGAAACAAGACCCCATCTTCTAAACATTATATCATGTTGCATTTCCATCATTTCTTCTTTATTCATGTTATTCTCCGATTGTTCTATAAATCACATATTCAGTACAAAAATTGTGGTGGTGTTCTTTATGAGTACATTTAATTTTGCCTACTGGAACATCAGTTTTCATATTTTCCGTGGTCACTGTTTTGGTAACCTTAACAGCAGGTTCTTCAACAGCCTGCTCAGAGCTTGTTCTTTCATAATGGCCGTACCATGTGAGTGTCAAACTCACAATAACACCTAAAGAAAACGGAATTGCATACCACCAAAATTCATTCTTCTCCATTAATCCTCCTTATTCACCAATTCAATTTCATACCAAACTGTACCGCAATAACGATTATGATTCATTTTTATCTCTACCCACTCTATATCATAGTCTAGGTAATCTTCGTATTCGTCTAAGTCGATTTCCTCACCGTCATAGAGTGTTAACCCTTGCAGACTTGACCTAAAATCTTCAAAACATGAGATTGTGCCTAAATTGATTTCCTGCTCGATAAATTCTCGTAATGTCATAATTCCTCCGTTGTTTCAATGTCTTGCTTTGCTTTTTCGTTTAACCTGTTGGCTCTGTATAACCGATTATCTTTTTCCCAATCATCAGAGCCATGATTTCTACAAGTTTTGTCAACAGCTTTTGCACCTCGGTACTGTTGACGCTTTTCTTTATGGTGTTCAATAGCTTTGTCTAGTGTCATAGTGTTTTATCCTAACGCTTTTCGTAACCTGTCGTATACTTCTTTGTTAAATTCATCCTCGGTTTCTAATTTAATAATATCGGATTTTTCTTCGATTTTAATAACTTCTGCAAACCTGTATAACAACTCACGAACATCGGAAAAATATTCTTTATTTGCCACAATAACACCATTTTGAATCCATCCGTCTGTTATTTCTAAAGTGTTTTTAAGTTTCTTTTTAAATTCATCACTGGCTCTAATCATATTTACTCCTCAACTTCAATACCAAAAGGCATCCATTCACCGTTAATGCAAATTTCATAATCTTTAAATAAATTTTCTAGAAAATATCCCATGTTTATTAGCATTATTCTGCCTGTTGTTCTGGTATCTTGAATATCTTCTTCACCGTTTTCAATAACATATCCGGTATACATAACATAAAATTCTTGTTTATATTCGTTTCTGCAATGGATTACTTCTCCTATTTCGTGCTGGTCAACCCATTCAGCAAGGGTAAAGGCTCTGTATTTCTTCTCAACAGGCTTTAATAATTTTTCAGGAATAAAAAATCTGTAAAAACCGACAAGTCCTTCTTTGTATTCAGCCTTAAAACATAAGTCGTTTCTATCATCATGAGTAGTAATATCTATTAATTCACCATATCGACATTTAGATAGATCTTTTGTTTGAACAAATTCATCAAAAAAGTACCCCTCACAACCGACAAAATCATTATTATTGCATAAGATTGTTTGAATATCGTCTATGCTTTTAATTCTATCGTCTAACTTAAAGTTTGATTTTACTGTCATATCTACTCCTACCTATTAAAAAATTTTACTTCAAGACTTGGTTTGTTAACGTGTTGAATAAAATCATATATCACCTCACAATGACTTGCTAAAAAACTTCCATACACTACAATCACATCAGGTCTATATCCTGCTAAACTGATTTTGTTAGCTATGCGTATATAAACTCTTATCATGTAAATCTTTTCTTTATCTCGCTTAATAATGGCAAAAATCTTAGTGTCATTATTAAAACTGTACTCTAACTCCAACTTTGATTCTAACTTTTGGCATAGTTTCCATAGTTCTTTTTTGATAAAATCAACATTTTGACCATACCCTACCAGTACCACAATTTCCTGTTGAGACATATTAAAGTTATTCACTTTTGGCTGACTATGCAACATGTTCTCAAAATATTCAATCATTGTTTTAGGTTTAAACACTAACATCTTCTAACTTCCTTGCCGTAACTATAAAATACCCTTTTGTTTCCTCAACATTTGTCACCACCATTCCGAGAATAGGTGCAACGTTCCAACATTGTGGGTACTTTCTTGCTTCTAGCTGATCATATAATTCCATTCCATTAGGATCTACTATACGATAAAATTTAGCTTTTAGAAACCTTTCAAATTCCGTTTTGTTAAGCCAGTCACTAACTCTTTCCATTATTCACGTACCAACTCAATAATAGTGTAACCTTTAACATTACTTATCCGTATATCACGGATTCCTCTGTATAACAAGCAACCACTAGAGGGAGTGTCCATCTTTATATGGCTCTTTTTATTTGGAATTTTCTGCAACTTTTTAATCAATTCTTCAACTGTCATTATGTTTTCTCCTAAAAATTAAAATTTATTTCAACTGAAAAACGGAATTTTGATTAAACAACTCATCAAAAATTGCCATTAGTACATTTACCACAATACTATTACCCGCTTGTTTATACAACTGTGTATTGCTTATATTGTGTATTCTGTCAAATTCCTCGTCTGTAAACCCCATCAAACGAAAACACTCTTTTGGAGTTAGCTTTCTTATCTGATAATCTTCCACGTTGTCTCCTGTTTTTAAAAAGCTTCTAGGTTCTTTATAATCAGTAGCACTTAAACATGGAGCAATACCTGTATCGCTAAAAACACCTCCTCTTTGATGTTTATGAAGTTCTCCTATAAAATCAATCTTTTTCTCAATAACACATAAACCTATGCTTTTTTGATTTTGCACCCCTGCGTCATATCTTGCCGTAATGCAGTTAGATACTTTTTTAACCTGAGGATCGAACACTGTAGAATCTACACATTCTTTTGTTTTTATTACATAGTTTTCAATAATCTTTTTGATTAACTGCATAGCCTTTTCATTATACAGATAATATTTTTTATCAACAGTTTCTTCCAACATGTCTTTTACGCTTAACATCAACGGCTGTTTTTCAGGAAAACTAAAACTGCCTGTATCAACATCCTTTCTGATAGAGACAATGAATACTCTCTCACGATTTTGTGGTATTCCGTAGTCTTTTGCGTTCAGCACTTGCCAGTAATTGTTATAACCTGCGTCAGTTAATCCATCTAAAACGGATTTAAATTCTTCTTTAAACTTCTTGCCTGTGAGGTTCTTGACGTTTTCAGCAATCGCATATTTAGGTTGTAAATCTCGGATTATTTTAAGAGCATCGTAAAACAGACCTGACCTTGTTGGATTGCCATTTTCGTCAAAAAAACCTTTTTTTCCACCTGCAATGCTTATGTCCTGACATGGGAAGCCGTAGGTTATCAAATCCAAATCTTTTGGTAATTTTGCTGTATCAACCTTTGTAACATCTCTAAGATTTAAATCTTCTGATACTTCATGCATCTGAGAATATGCCTTACTTGCATATTTATCTATCTCACAGTAATTAACTAGAGTAAAGTCGTACCCCCCCCTACGTAATGCAGACTCAAAAGCACCGATACCTGAAAATAAACTTAATAATCTAATCATAAAATTCCTTTATTTGTTGTTGAACATGTAATACATGATACGTCATTTTATCTAAGTTGTCAAGACATTTTTATGAATTATAATGTTTTGTATGTAAAACTCTCTCATCGTTAGATATTTCCAATTCCATGAGATGTAACCCATTACCACTATCGTCTTTAGTTACTGTCTTGTTAATAATCTCATAATCAAAATAATAAATTACATCTAACAACTTTATATTTGAAAAATGCACAAATCTCTCTCTGTGTTCTCTAAGGAAGATGTTGTTGTGCCTTAACTTATCAAGGTCAAACCAATACGCTTCGATTGCAATTCTATAGCCTATTGGTTTGTTTGTATGAAAAAACTCCATCAAAGTCATAATTAGTTTTCCTTAATGCCAAAAACCTTAAACAGATTTTCGATTTTTCTGATAGGCTCTTTGTACTCATCAGCTATTTCAGGATTATTCAAAATCAACTCATAATTGTGAGCAAGCCTGTTTATGATGTGTTTATACTGGTCACTTTTCAGCAAATCATACTGTTCCATGAGCTTGACAAAGCCTGTAGTGTTAGTAATCACATAGATTCTATTATCAACTAAACAGTCGTAAACTTCTCCCTCACAATCACTATCGAATAAATCAACAGCATGTGATATTTTATATCCTAAATTTTCCTTTTCTGACAGTTCAACTATCCAGCCTAAAGGAAGTTGCTTAATCGCATCTCCAATTAAGGAATACAGTTTGTCTTTGTTTTTTCTTCCGATTTTATTAAGTTTTTCCTCAATAAAACCAATATAGGTTTCAATATCTCTTATATCGTCATCATCAGCTATTTTATTGATAGCCTTAATATCGTTTGCAAAATCTTTAAATATCATAATCAACTCCACCTTATTATTTTAAAAAGCCAAACAAACCTGACGAATTTCTTTTATACGTATCGTTTTCGCCTGTATGGTATGCATCCATTATAATATTGTTCATAAGTTCTTGTGGGATGCGTACATCACCACTGAGAAAGTTCTGTGGAACAATATCTAGCATTACACATGAGTTAAGCTGGATAGGCTTTTTATCATCTCCCATACACCACGAATCCACATGCCATTGGTCTTTTATCACACTAAATTCAAGCAGGTATAAGTATTCAGGTTTGATGTTTATTGTTCCGATTTCGTTTCCTGCAACACAATCTTTCCAACCACCTGAAACCACAAAACCACCTGCATTTGATATGTTTAATCTAAGTATAAATCTCGTTATTTCATTTTTGCCATGCATCGGCTCGTTGTCGAGCCATTTGATCAAATGTAAATAATCTCTAACTTTCATAATTGACCCCCTCCATGTACAATCCCAATGCTTTTCGTTCTTCTACGGTTAGATTATATCCAGCACGTGTCAAAAACAACCTTTTACTTTCTAAACTAGCACTCTTGATAATATCCTCGTGCTTACAAGCATACCTATCACCAATTCTGTCACATATCATTTCAATTAAATAAACTCTGTTTTCCTGCTCATCAGAAACAGATTTTATTTCTATAATTGCATTTTCACAATCCAAAATATGAGTATCTATTTCTCCTAAAATATCATAGTAATAGGTAGCAATATCAGGAATTACTGTTCGCTTCCATTCGGTTGCAAAATGGTTAATCAAACATGATATGTTACGCTTATGCCTTTCAAGACAAATCTTTCTACATTCGATTTCCTCAATTAAATGATTACGAGCAAAATTGAAATCTTGTTTTTTAAAATGGTCAAAATGATATTCTTCTTCTATCCAGAAATCTCTACCTGAACTTAGTAGTCTTAACATGCCTATCATAACTTCTCCTTAACTTGTTTTGAATAAAAATCTTTAGCGTTTTCCTTGAGATACTTGTAATATCCCTTTGTTTTATGAGTTTCAAATGTCCAAAAATCATTATCAGACACTATTGTAACAGTACTGTTTTTATCTTCTGTTCGTGGCTTTATTTCGATTTTAGAAATGCTTAAATTATCATATAGATAGTTAAATATAGGTTTCAAACGTTTTACTGTATCAGCAATACGAATATCATTATGAGAGTAAATGCAACCTACGTTTAACTGTACCATAGTGTTATCGGTGATCCCTGTATAATCGGAAGTTAGTAGCACCATCTTTAATTTATTAACTGATTTAAACATTGTTTTCTCCTGCAATCTCCATGATCATAACTCTATACAAGCAACAATTTCAACGTCAATATCCCAATCTTCATCATCGTCAACAAAACTTATAGACATGTTTGAAACATAAGATTCAAGCATTTGCTGGTCAAACACATTTTGAAATTTGTTGAAATCTAAACCGAGTTTTAACTTAAAATTCATGTGCTGATAATTATCTATATCCAGCACCCTAATTCTAGTGTTTAACTTACAGAATGTTGACGGAAGATTATTTATCACTTCCTCAACAGATCTGTCTCTAAAACAGTCGGGGTCTGTTATTTGATAAACAGTCTGTTTAACCTGACTGTGCAATTCTGTTTGCATAAGTTTATATGCTCTGTTAAACCCTAATTCATACGCCTGTTTTACTGAAATATCGTCAGAGTTTTCACAATCGGTTTTATACCAATTTTTCATAACTAAATCTTTTTTATTTACCATTGTTTTCTCCTTGCTTTGATAAGATAATTCTAGCAAAATAACTTTGTATCGTCAACAATTAAATCCATTTAATTACAGGATCTCCCTTGTAACCTTTTTGGAATATAAACCATGCAAAACACATTGTAGAACTCTTGTATTTGTCCATAGCACCATCTCTGTAAGTGTTAGTTCTCTTTCTGAATACGCACACGTACTTAGGTGGATATTTGTCAAAAAATTCCTTTCTTCTTTCGCTCTCTAAAAACTGTATCTTCTGTAATGAACAGATATAATCACCCTCGTTAATTAAATCCATTCCATGTGATATAAACTCAGGAGAAAGTTTAAACGGAGTGTTCTCTACTATCATACAGCCATTATTACAGCACTCAGGAAGTCTATCTACCAACAGATAATCTCCTACAATGGTATCGTGCCATCCTCTGTCTACTATGTCATACCCTGTAACATTGTGACCTTTAGACTCGAACACTTTTGCAATATGCCCCATACCTACAGAACTTTCTACAATTTGATACGGGATTTCTATATGATTCGATTCTAAAAATTCTATAAGACTGTCTACTGCTTTTGGATCTGTAGAGTAAAAGTCATCCTGCTGTCTTTCGGTGTTCGTATTAACACCTAATGCTCTAAATACTGCCATTTATTTTTTATCCTTGTAAATGCTTTCCTGTTCGTTTCTGTATTCAAATAACTGTTTCATAAAATCTTTGTTACCTCTCATTTCTTCTTCTGCATAGAAAAAACCAATAACAAAACCAATAACCAAACTTAAAATGATTATAACTGCAATAACTAAATAACTCATACTGAACCAACCTTTTCTAACCATCTATGATACGTAGGACTTCTCTTAATCTGCTCTATATGTTCTAAACGCTTTATCGGATCGTTTGTCTCATTTACCACTTTTGCTATCGTGGTACGTGATAAATTGAAATACTTACCTGCTTCTCTCACATTCTTAAATTCCATGTCTCCTATCTTGTGAGTTTTCTTTGCCTGTTTACACAACGCCTCGGCCAAACTCTTATTGTTATTCAAGCGAGTAGACACCGTGGCGGAATTTAATCCGTATGCCCTTGCTCTTTCACTTTTTGACTTAAACACATTCCCCAAATGGTCAGTACACTCTTTCTCTTTTTCATGCGGGGGTGTTGTCAGGATTTGTTCTAATGTCATTGTGTGCTTACTTAATCTGCTGAAATACAGAGATTTGTCTATATTGTAATGTTTGCACATCGTATAAAGGTTAGCAAATTCTCTGCCCAAGTGATCGAAAACAGGTGCATTGTAATGGCCTGCTTCTGTCTCTAAGGCAGTCTGTAAATCCCAGTTGTATCTCAGTCTTGCTCTTACAAGAGTAGGATCTCTATCGTAAGATTTGCACATTTCACTAAAACTACTGTAAGTTATTCCATGATGATCTACACAGTTCATTTTTAACTCCTTTCTCTTTGTTAAACATGTGTTATATTGTACTATCGTTTTACTATTATGTCAAGAGTTTTTATACAAGATTTTCTAAAATTCGATTCTGTGATAAGGATTTTAAAAAATTCAACATGACCTCTTTAAATTCATAATCAGAATATTTTTTTAAAATAAAATCAATTTCCTTTTCACAAAACTCCGTTTTTTCCTCGGTACTCATGCAACGCATCAGTTTTCTCATACGCTTGCATAGTCTGTAACCTTTATGGGTAATCTTGCGAACCTCGCTTATCTCTTTTCGTTCGGACTTAATCCACGCATACAGTTCCCTAGTATTATCTGTAATCAGAACCGAATAATGTAATCCCAAACGGAATTTATCTTCTTTAGACAGATTAGATAATTTTCTAATGTTCATGTTTACCTCAGTCAAACCAATCATCGTCATCATTTACTGCATCTGCTATACAGATCAATATCATAGTTACGCAGGCTATACCCAAAAACAAATTAACAATATCAATACCATCCATACTTATGCTTCCCAAAAATCAATATGCCGAATCCAATCCAAGTCAAACCACTCATACCAATTCTTTAAATCAGAAATTCTACAATTTGTAAACACTCCCTCCTCGGCTACACAGAACAAAGGATTGTATACCGAACCCGCAACACATAATGAACAGTTTGTCTTGCTGTCGGATAAATGCTTTAAATATTCTGCCTTTGCTTTTTCCATAGAACCAAAACATTCATGTGAATTACCAGCGTCATCTTTTACATAATATCTCATTTGCTTCTCCTGAAAAGTTAGGTTTATATTCAATTCAAAAACGGATTCTAAATTTTAATATTCCAGCGTAATTTATGCTGGGGATTGTTATTAGGGTTAAATTCTTCTACCACTTCAATATCAGTAATCTGTCTGATAATGTCGTATATAGGGGATAAAATGGTTTTAAATGCACCATCAGTATACAGCTTACCGATTCCATTAAAAATAGTAATTTTAAAACCAATACCAACCTCGTTCGCTGGGGCTGAACGGATATTCACAACACTTTTATTTTCAAACTGATAAAAGCATAAATCCATGTTGATATTATTAGCTTTGACCAGCTCTTTTAATCTTAAATAAAAGTTAAAACTGCTTATCATTTCTAAATCTGTCATTATTTTCTCCTGAAAAGTTTATATATGATTAAAGTCAAAAACGGATTCTGTAAAGGGGGCTGTATTGTTTTATGTCAAACACTGCCACCCAAAAACGGATTCTGTTTTTATAAAATTTATAAAATGCAAGAAAAATGATTTTAAGGTGTATTTATGTATTCGTGAATCATATCTTCTACGTTCTTAAAAGCAAAACAAAACTTGCACCTGCTTAATACATGTTGTGGACTTCTGCCGTTTTCATACAGACAATCTGCCAAACAAGTATCTGTTTTCAATAGGTTTTTGCACTTATTCTCAATTTCATTCTGTATTGCATATACAACATCTAATGCTCTATAATCATCCTCTGCACTGAATTTGTAATTGTTCCATTTTGCATACCTCTCATGATTCGTTCCTATGTTCTTTTTCTTTATGATAATTTTATAATTCATGTTACCTCTCAATAAAACTCAGTATTGTTTGTCATAATCATTATGTCGGCAAAACTTTGAAAAAGTGTCACCTGACTAAATACCCTGTAATGCTCGCAACCATGACGGCCACGCTCGCTGTTAATGCTTATATAATACTGCTTTTAATTTGGTTTGTCAAATGTTTTTTGCTTTTATTTGAAATTATCTGCACTGTAGAATAATTATGGCTGGATAATCAAGACGCTGGCCATAAGCCAAATAAAAAAAGCGAGTAAACCTTGCCGAAAACAACCAAAGGAAAAGAAAAACCAGCAAGGTCACTCGCAAATCGGAGTATAAAATGTTGATAAAACGGCTGGCATTGTCAAAAAGCAGTTAAAAGAACCGTACACTCTGCCAAATGAGGGTAACCAGCCGAAAAAGTCACCTGCCGAAACGATGATGGATTTTAAGCAACGGGGGCAAGGCATCGAAACGGCAAGCTGGCTAAATGAAAACAAAGGGGGTAAGTTAGCGAAAAAGTGCAAGCTAGCTAAATGGAGAGCTTCACCGCTTACCTCCAAATGCTCCCTGAGCCTGCCATGCTCGATAACGGCTTTGTTTTCATAGCATGTTATACATTATACATCAGTTTTTATAAAATGCAACAAAAATTTTAAAAAAACTCAAAAAAATTTTCTATATATAAGATAGAACCAAAAAAAAACAAAAATACAAAAATATGTTGACAATTATTTTTAACACGTTTATAATGTATCACATAACATAACTTGTGGAGGTTAGATATGGAATCACATTCTTATTATATAGCTTATCAGAATACAGTTAAAGAGGTATATAAAAACGGCAGGTTGCCTAATACTGAAATAGTTGTTTTATTAAAAGAAAGTATCAAAATGTATAGATTATGTAATGAGTCACAAAAGGATGATGTTTTAGGTAGAATCGATGCCTTAATTGATTTTTTAACAGAAAGGGAGGCATCTTGAGGAATGAAATATTAAATTTTATTTTTAATTTTATGCTGGCAATTTGTGTGCTGGCATTATGGATAATAGATATGAATATTGATTAAATAAAAAAAATTAAAAATAAATGTTGACAAAATAAAAACGCTAGATTATAATAGATACATAAATTGAAACAAACCAAAAGGAAAACATATTATGAAAAAACTTATTACTAAAATTAAAGCTGTTATTTCTACTGAAAATTCTTATGACAAAATCTACATAAAAAGTACTGATGGAAAATTTGAAATAACCAGTGAGGGTAGATTTTATTTAATCACTTTAAATCATAATACCAATTCAGAAAACGGGGTGTACGTTACCACCAGTAAAGAATTAAAGAAACTTATTTCTGAGGATTTATTTGCAAATATCAGTGATTATCTCAAAAAAGATGATGATGGAAAAATAGTTATAAATAGTGCTAATGAGGATTTTAAACAGTTCTACACTGATGAATCTTTACACGTTGCATATGACACTTTTAAAAAGGGGTATACTGGGAGATTTAATCCGAGTAGGAATTTATGCAATTTCATGTTTTTTGATAAAAATCAGATTTTATGTTCCGATGGTCATTATTTGTCAATTTGTGATGCCGATCTGAATAATGTTGATTTTATGTTACATCAAAAAACATGTGATAGTTTATTCAAATTAAAGACTGATTTTGATGTGAGAAAGGGTCATTTATTTGATGATACTATAGTTACTGTAGAACTTAATACAGACGATGCAAACTTTTTGTTTTATATCAAATATGATACAAATAACCATAATTCATATGTACAGTCTTTTAGAAATTTGGATTTACAAACAGATTATAGAACTATCACAATTGATAGAAAAGAATTTGTAAACGCATTAAAAGATATAAAAACGCTTAACGCTTATGGGGGTGTACATTTAACAATAAATGACAATAAATTGCTTATTAGTGCTATGAAATATCTAAAGGGTGATGAGTATCAAGATCTGAATACTCATGCTTTACAGATTAGCAAAAATAATTTGTGTATAAATGAATTTGATTTGGTAATCAATAAGGATTATTTAGAATCTTTAGTAAAAAACCAGACGGCAGGTGATATTGAATTATTACCATATTTTACCACTAATTATAAGAATGAAAGATATTGTAATGCCTTACATTTGTTTTGTGAAGGCTTTAAAGCCAAAATTATGAAAGTTATGATTTAAGTTTGAAAAATAGCCTATGGAAACATAGGCTATAAAAAAACAAAAAAAACATTAAATAGTTATTGACAAAATAAATTCAAAATCGTATAATGTATTCATAGTTTAGCAAGGGGGCTATATGAAACGTTATGAATTAAGAGTAAAAACTGGCACTGTTGACATCTCACAT
>Ga0326514_10002093_pt1 | contig 12742 bp, 8 predicted proteins | sample 3_2548_0518_D_FD_203653 | JGI IMG/M metagenome (GOLD analysis project Ga0326514, IMG submission 203653) | Bovine rumen microbial communities from UC Davis, California, United States - 3_2548_0518 | ecosystem: Host-associated > Mammals > Digestive system > Stomach > Rumen | place: USA: California...
TCTCACCAACGAGTACCACCCGACCCAGATCCTCGCGGACTTCCTGACCATCAAGGAACACTTCGGCCACCTCGAAGGCATCAACTTCGTCTACATGGGCGATGCCCGCTACAACATGGGCAACTCGCTGATGGTCGGCTGTGCCAAGATGGGCCTCAACTTTGTGGCCTGCGCTCCGGCCAAGCGGTATTTCCCGGCGGATGAGCTCGTGAAGACCTGCGAAGAGATCTGCAAAGAGACCGGCGGTTCCGTGAAGTTCATCACCGACCCGATGGAAGCCACGAAGAACGCGGACGTCATCTACACGGACGTCTGGGTCTCCATGGGTGAGCCCATCGAAGTCTGGGCCGAGCGCATCCACGACCTCGCCGACTACGCGGTCACGAAGAAGATCATGGACAACGCCGCTGAAGGCGCCGTCTTCATGCACTGCCTGCCCGCCTTCCACGACTGGAAGACCACCATCGGCCGGGAAATGGGCGAGCGCTTCTCCCGCGACAGCATGGAGGTCACGAATGAAGTGTTCGAATCGGAAGCCTCCATCGTCTTCCAGGAAGCAGAGAACCGTATGCACACCATCAAAGCGGTCATGGCCGCAACCATCGGGGAGATCGACTGAGTATGTCACAATTCCTTAACCGGACCGGAGCCTCTGTCGGAGGACCGGGAAGCCGGAAAAAACAACCGCGGTATCTTGTCCTCTCGGACGGGACCGTTTACGAGGGGTATGCCTTCGGTGCCGACGTATCCGCCATCGGCGAACTGGTCTTCACGACCGGCATGAACGGGTACATCGAGACCCTGACCGACCCCAGCTATTATGGACAGATCGTGCTGCAGACTTACCCGCTCATCGGGAACTACGGCATCATTGAGGACGACTTTGAAGGCAAATGCTTCGTCAAAGGCTATGTCGTCCGGGAATGGTGCGAGCAGCCTTCCAATTTCCGTTGCCAGTACACCCTGGACCAGTTTCTGAAGGACCGGGGCGTTCCCGGCATTTACGGGATCGATACACGTGAAGTCACCAAGACCATCCGGGAACACGGGGTCATGAACGCCATTCTGTGCGATTCAGTCCCCAGAGACCTCTCGGAGGTCTTGTCTTATGTCATCACCGACGCCGTGCCTTCTGTCACCACCCGGGAGAAGACTCTGCATGAAGCGGTCGAGGGCAGCGCCGGGGAAGAGTCCCCGCTCAAGGTGGCACTCCTCGACTACGGCGCCAAGCAGAACATCATCCGGGAACTGCAGAAACGCGGCTGCGACGTCGTCGTTCTGCCGGGCACTTCCAGCGCGGAAGAAGTCCTCGACGAGAACCCCGACGGCATCATGCTGTCGAACGGCCCCGGAGACCCGGCGGACGCGGACTACCAGATCATGCAGATCGGGAAGCTCCTTGGACAGAAACCGATCTTCGGCATCTGCCTCGGGCATCAGCTGACCGCCATCGCCGCCGGCGCGAAGACCACCAAACTCAAATACGGTCACCGCGGTGTCAACCAGCCCTGCCGGGACGTCAAAGGCACCCGGACCTTCATCACGAGCCAGAACCACGGCTATGCCGTCGTCTCCGAGTCGATCAAACGGGGAGAGGAGCGTTATATCAACGCGAACGACAAGACCTGTGAAGGCATCGACTACCCGGACTGGAACGCCTTCACGGTCCAGTTCCACCCGGAGGCCTGTTCCGGCCCGCATGACACCGCGTTCCTGTTCGACCGGTTCATCGCGAACATGAAAGCAGAAAAGAACAGACGGGGAGGTGAGCCGCTTGCCATTGAATAAAGACATCAAGAAGGTTCTCGTCATCGGCTCCGGCCCCATCGTCATCGGCCAGGCGGCGGAGTTCGACTACGCCGGCGCCCAGGCCTGCCGCGTTCTGAAGGAAGCGGGCGTCAATGTCGTCCTCGTCAACTCGAACCCGGCGACCATCATGACCGACCAGGCCCTCGCGGATGAGATCTACCTCGAACCCCTGACGGCCGAGACGGTCAAACGGATCATCGAAAAAGAAAAACCGGACAGCCTGCTCGCCGGCCTCGGCGGACAGACCGGTCTTACCATTTCCATGCAGCTCGAGAAGGAAAACTTCCTGACCGAGCACGGTGTCCGACTCATCGGCACCAATGTCGAAGCGATCGACAAGGCGGAGGACCGCGAACTCTTCAAGGAGACCCTCGAGGAGATCGGAGAGCCGGTCATCCCCTCCGACATTGCTGAAGACATCACCACGGCTCTGTACATCGCCCACGACATCGGCTACCCGGTCATCGTGCGCCCGGCCTTCACTCTGGGCGGCGCCGGCGGCGGGATCGCCAACAATGCCGAAGAACTGAAGCTCATCGCCTACACCGGCCTTGACGCCTCGCCGATCCACCAGATCCTGGTCGAGAAGTGCGTCTCCGGCTGGAAGGAGATCGAATTCGAGACGATGCGGGACTATGCCGGCAACGTCATCGCGGTCTGCTCTATGGAGAACTTCGACCCCGTCGGCGTCCACACGGGCGATTCGATCGTCGTGGCTCCCGCACAGACTCTTTCCGACAAGGAGTACCAGATGCTCCGGTCGGCTTCCCTCAATATCATCACGGCTCTGGACATCGTCGGCGGCTGCAACTGTCAGTTCGCCCTCAATCCGGACACGTTCGAGTACGCCGTCATCGAAGTCAACCCCAGAGTCTCCCGGTCGTCCGCGCTGGCCTCCAAGGCCACCGGTTACCCGATCGCGAAGATCACGACGAAGATCGCTCTCGGGTACAACCTCGATGAGATCGAGAACGACATCACCGGCGAGACCTGCGCCTGCTTCGAACCGGCGCTCGACTACATCGTCGTCAAGTTCCCGAAGTGGCCGTTTGACAAGTTCCCGAACGCGGAACGCAAGCTGGGGACCCAGATGAAGGCCACCGGCGAAGTCATGTCGATCGGCACGAGTTTCGAGATGGCTGTCCTGAAAGCGGTCCGCGGTGCCGAGATCTCTCTGAACACCCTGAACCGGAACGCGAAAGACGGGGCACCGATCCAGGAACGCCTCGCACGGGTCGACGACTTCCGGATCTTCACGGTCTTTGAAGCTCTGAAAGCCGGTGTCCCGGTCGATGAGATCTTCGAGATCACGAAGATCGACCGCTGGTTCCTCTACAAGCTGAGGAACCTCGTGGAGTTCGAAGACCGTCTCCAGGACGGCCTGACCCAGGAACTCTACGAAGAGGGCAAGCGCCTCGGATACCCGGACGATGCCCTGTGCACACTGTCCGGCGCTCCGAGCCTGCGCGTGGCCGGCATCTTCCACCGCGATGCCGTCTACAAGATGGTCGACACCTGCGCGGCGGAATTCGCGGCGACCACCCCGTACTTCTATTCGACTTACGACAAGCACTGTGAGTCCCGGACCTTCGAACGCTCCGGCAAGCCGACCGTCATGGTCCTCGGCTCCGGCCCCATCCGCATCGGACAGGGCATCGAGTTCGACTACTCCTCGGTCCACTGCGTCTGGACCCTGAAGGAACTCGGGTACGATGTCGTCATCGTCAACAACAACCCCGAGACGGTCTCGACCGACTATGACACGGCAGACCGCCTCTACTTCGAGCCCCTGACCCCGGAAGATGTCATGAACATCATCAAGGTCGAAAAGCCGGTCGGTGTCGTCGTGGCCTTTGGCGGACAGACCGCCATTGCTCTTACGAAGTTCCTCGATGACAACGGCATCAAGATCCTCGGGACATCGGCAAAGAGCATCGACACGGCAGAGGACCGCGAACGGTTCGACGCTCTGCTCGAAAAATACAACATCAAGCGGCCGAAGGGCACCGGCGTCGAGACGCTGGACGGCGCCCTGCGCACCGCACGCAAACTGGGCTACCCGGTCCTGCTGCGCCCGTCGTATGTCATCGGCGGCCAGAACATGAAGATCGTCCACGACGACAACGAAGTGGAGATCTACATGAACAAGATCCTCTCCCAGGGCATCGACAACCCGGTCCTCGTCGACAAGTACATGCAGGGGACCGAACTGGAAGTCGACGTCATCTCGGACGGCACCGACATCCTCATCCCGGGCGTCATGCAGCACGTGGAGCGGGCCGGTGTCCACAGCGGAGACTCCATTGCGGTCTATCCGCCCTACAACCTCAACGACAAGATGATGGACGTCATCGTCGACACCTCGACGAAACTGGCGCTGGACCTCGGTACACAGGGCCTCGTCAACATCCAGTACCTCATCTATCAGAATGAACTCTATGTCATCGAAGTGAACCCCCGCGCCTCGCGCACGGTCCCGTACATCTCGAAGGTCACCGGCGTGCCCATGGTCGAACTGGCCAGCCGGGTCATGCTGGGCGAGCCGCTCAAGAAGATGGGCTTCGGCACCGGTCTCTACCGGACGCCGCCCTATGTGGCCGTCAAAGTCCCGGTCTTCTCCTTTGAGAAACTGATGGATGCCAACTCCTACCTCGGCCCGGAGATGAAGTCTACCGGCGAAGTCCTGGGTGTTGGTAAGAACCTGAACGAAGCGCTCTTCAAGGGCCTGACGGCGGCCGGCCGGAAACTGGCGGTGCCGGACGGTTCCCACGATGTCGGCGTGTTCATCTCCGTCGACAAATATGACAACCTCGAGTCGGTCTCGCTTGCCAAGAAACTCGACGATCTCGGCTTCAAGCTCTACGCTACGAGCGAGACGGCAGAGCACATCGCCCACCTTGGCACCGATGTCGAAGACCTCGGAAAAGACATCAGCGTAAAGAACCGCGACAAAGTCTTTCAACTCATGGAGGAGGGGAAGATCAGCTTCCTCGTCTACACCGGCGCCCTGATGGACGACACGGTGGACGACTACATCGCCCTCAGTCGCAGAGCGCTGCTCCTGAACATCCCGTGCTTCACGTCACTCGACACGGCGATGGCGACGGCGGACATCATCGCGTCCCGCTTCAGCCAGCAGAATACGGAACTCGTCGACATCAACCATATGCGCCGGACGAAGCAGGTCCTCGAATTCTCCAAGATGCAGGCCACCGGCGACGACTATATCTTCATCGAGAACTTCAACGGGGAGATCGAATGCCCCGAATCCCTCGCACTTCAGATGTGTGACCGCCACTACGGCATCGGCGCCGACGGCATGGTCCTCATCGAGAAGTCTGACGTGGCCGACGCGAAGATGCGCATCTTCAACCGGGACGGCAGCGAAGGAAAGATGGCCGGCAACAGCATCCGGTCGGTCGCCAAGTACCTCTACGACAACGGCTATGCCTTCACCGAGGACATGACCGTGGAGACGGCGGCAGGTGTCCGGGCGATGCACCTCTTCACGCGCGACGGCAGAGTCAACTATGTCGAAGTGGATATGGGTCCGGCGGACCTCAAAGCCGCATCGCTCCCGACGACGTTCGAAGACGATATCATCCTGAACAAGGCCGTCATGATCGGGGGACAGGAGTACAACATCACCTGCTGCTCCATCGGCAACCCGCACTGTGTCGTCTTCTGCGACCGGGTCGACCCCATCGACCTTCAGGTCGTGGGTCCGCAGTTCGAGAACGCCGAGTTCTTCCCGGACCGCATCAACACGGAGTTCGTCCGTGTGGTCAACGACACGACCCTCAAAGTCCGCGTCTATGAACGGGGCAACGGGGAGACCATGGCCTGCGGGACCGGTGCCTGCGCCGCGGTCATCGCCGCCTGTGAGAACGGCTACTGCCGCAGAGGCGACGATATCACGGTCAAACTGCCCGGCGGAGACCTCATCGTCAACTACACCGAAGAGCGCGTCACCCTTTCCGGTAACACCTCTCTCGTCTTCAAGGGGATGTACCAGTACTGATTCGATTTGTATCAGAATTAGTTATGGATTTTTTGTGAATAATAGGGTATAGTATTCAAGTAATGTATGTAAGACAAACACCAATGTGAAATCAATCGAGAAAGGGGAAGCTTTATGAGAAAAGCTACCAGAAAAGTTTTTGCCATTCTGATGGCGGTCCTCATGATCGTCTCGGTCGCATCGCTCAGCGCGTTTGCTTATGATCGCAATGGCAGAACAGTCAAAAAGATCGTCATGATCGGCGACAGCATCGCTGCCGGTTTCAGCCTTCCGGACTATGACCGCCGCGGCGTCTACTGCCTGCAGAACAAGAGAGTCAAAGGCTCTTTCGGCGATATCGTTGCCACCAAATTCGGCGTGAAGGGCAGCAACTATACGCCTTATGTTTCTCCCGGGTTCCGTACCAAGGAGATCCGCGTCTTCCTTGAGAATGACTATGATGGCGATTTCGTCACCCAGAACTTCATCGGTGAGCTCTCCGGCAACCCGAACTACAACCTGGAAGTCATGAAGTCCAAACGCGAAGTCATGCAGAAGAAGATCTCCAGAGCCGATATGATCATGCTTGAGATCGGCTTCAACGACACCTGGCTCACCACCATGGGCGCTTACACTGACTTCTCCATGACGGGCAACGACCCGATCGGCCGCATCATGAATTCTCCGCGGTACCTCTATGAGCTCGAAATGGCCATTCAGGATACCCTCTTCAACTTTGGCAATGAGTTCAACGCGATCGTCAACGACCTCCAGCGTCTGAACCCGACCGCAACGCTCGTCGTCGTCGGCGTCTACAACCCGTTCAAAGACTGGACGATCCCGGACGGTTCCATGATCTATGCGGGCCAGCTCCTGAACTTCATGTATAACAACATGAACAACGCCATGCGCGCTCGCGCGAACGACGGCGTCCACGACTACGTCTTCGTCGACGTTCCGGATACGGAAGTCATCTCCAACACCGTCAACGACATGCTGAGTGGTGTTCCGGCCCTCCAGAAGGGCGGCTGGGATCCGCATCCGACCGAAGCCGGTCACCGGTACATCGCCAACCAGATCCTGACGGCTCTGGGTGCGTGATCGACCCACCAATCAAACAAAACCCCGGATCCACTATGGATCCGGGGTTTTTTGGTTTTAATCGTGTTTCGCGTAAAGCCAGAGGAAGATCATCGATCCGACTTCTCCAAACATCGAGAGGAGAAAGTTCTCCGCAAGGTGCCCGGTCGCGGGTCCGATGCCGGCAAAGAAAAGCATGAACAGTCCGGAGAGGGCCAGCTCTTTGCGGCCTTTCTTCTTCCAGAGGATGATGCCACAGACGATCAGGATGAGCGTCGGCACAGCGGACAGAACAGGCAGGAGACCGGAAACCCATTTCGGGGTCAGGTCGTTGTCGGCGATATACCGGGTGATGCCGGCAAACTCGAACGGTTTCAACTGGACCCGGCAACCGGCCCAGGCTCCGAGCAGGGTGAGGCCTGCCGTCAGGATGCCGACCGCCTTCAGGACCTTTTTGTCGGCGTCCAGCGCATGAGCACAAATGGGGATCAGCAACGGGATCATGGCACCGTGAAGGATGTAACGGGGATAGCTCAGGATCTTGAGGATCTTCGCATCTCCCAAAAAGGCACCGAGCCCCAGAACGACTGCGTCGTAGCATAATCCCAGAGTGATTCCGGCCAGCAATAAGGGGACCGGCCGTTTTGGGTCTCTCTGTGCCTGCTTCAGGAACAGGAGAACCAGAGTCAGATAGATCGCCGCCATGATCCAGAGGATGACCGGGGCGGCAATCAGGATCGATTGCATCATTTCATTTCCCTCCTAGTCAATTCTTATTATAACAGCGCAGTATGGAATGACAATTGCATTCCTGCCGCTTTTGTTTCCTTTCAAACAGTTTTGGAAAGGGACGTTGTGCATTTGTACGCACAGTTTGCTATACTGTAAGAGATAACGATTCGTTTTCCAAAGGAGGAATTTCAAATGAGCAAGAAAATCATCGTCGCCGGTGCCGGACACGGCGGACTGACCGCGGCGGGACTGCTCGCCAAAGCAGGCTTCGACGTCACAATCTACGAACGTGGGGAAGAAGGCAAACTCGGTTATGACTGGACCGACATCTTCGACCCCAAGGCGCTCGACGTCGTCGGCTGCCCGCGCCCCGAAGAAGTGGGCCTGCCCTGGGAGTGGAAGATCGACATGACCTTCTACGGCCCCAACACGACACCCGACAAGAAGATCCGTCAGCGCGTCCCGAACGACCCCAACGAAATGGAGATCAAGATGGAGCGCTCCGACATCTATAAACTGCTCATCGACTTCGCTGTGAACAACGGTGCGAAGATCGAATACGGCGTCAAGATCAACGGCCCGATCATGGCCGGCGACCGCGTCATCGGCATTACGACCGACAAGGGCGACTTCTATGCCGACATGGTCATCGACGCCGCCGGTGCCGAGTCTGTCATCCGTACGAAACTGCCCGACTGCCTCGGCATCCAGAAGCACCCGAACTGGGGCGAGAAGTTCTATGTCTACCGTGCCTTCTACGACCTGCCCGTCGACCCGGCCACTGTCGATGACAAGTACAAAGTCATCCTGTTCCCGGACAGCGAATCGATCGGCATCGGCTGGATCGCTACTGAAGAGACCTTCTCGGACCTCCTCATCGGTCATATGGACCCGCTCACCGTCTCCGAAGCCGAAGAGATCGCCGAACGGTACCGCAAGACGAATCCGCAGCTCGGCACGAAGAAACTGCGCGGCGGCCAGCTCGTCCTTATCCCGGTCCGCCAGCCCCTGTCCATCATGGTGGCCGACGGTTACGCGGCGATCGGCGACTCTGCATTCATGACGGTCCCGATCATCGGTTCCGGTATCGGCAACGCCATCAAGAATTCGAAGATCCTCGCGGAGACCATCATCGGCGACAAGACCGAGACCTACTCCGCAGAGACCCTGTGGCCCTACCAGTATGAATACTTCCAGAAGATGGGCAAGAACATCGCCCCGCTCGCTCTGGTCAAACTCCTGCTGACCCGCATTTCTCAGGACCAGCTCGACTATGCCTTCAACGAGGGCATCCTGACTCACTACGAGCTCACCATTACCGCGAACCACACGAGCCTCTGGAAGTTCCTGCACTTCGACCCGAACCTGCCGAAGAGAGGCGTTGCCATCGTCAAAGACCCCGACCTTCTGAAGAAGGGTGCCGGTGTTGTCCTCGATGTCGTCGCGGCGCTCGCGGTCGAGCAGTTCCTGCCGAAGAAATACTCCCGTCCGGCCGTCCAGGCCTGGGCCAAAGCTTATGACACCGTCTTCACGCACCGTCTGAAGGCGATGGGCAAGGCATAATGGCGGAAGCAGTAAAGCAAACCCGAACGGCGGAAGAACAGGCACAGTACGACAAACTGGTCGGGACGCCCATTCCGAAACTGATTCCGCGATTAGCGGTCCCCACGGTCCTCAGCATGATGATCACCATGCTGTACAACCTCGCCGACTCCTACTTCGTCGGCAAGCTCGGCACCAGTGCCAGCGCGTCCATCGGCATCGTCATGGCGGTCCTCGCCACGTACCAGGCCTTCGGGTTCCTGTTCGGCCACGGCGCCGGAGCAGTCATGAGCCGTCAGCTGGGGAGAGGAGAAAAAGAAGCGGCGAGTAAGACGACCTCCACCGCATTCTTTGCGACGGTCGTTCTCGGTTTCCTCATCTCCGTTCTCGGTCTCATCTTCGTGACCCCGCTCATGAGGCTCCTCGGCAGCACCGAGACCATCCTGCCTTACGCGGTGACGTACGCGCAGTGCATCTTCCTGTCCGGGACCTTCTTCTGCTCAAGCTGTGTCCTCAACAATGTCCTGCGGTATGAAGGCCGGGCATTTTACGCGATGATCGGCCTCGTGTCCGGAAGTGTCCTCAACATCTTCCTCGACCCGCTGTTCATTTTCGGACTCGACCTCGGAATCCGGGGCGCCGGCCTTGCGACGGCACTGTCCCAGACGATCTCGTTCCTGCTGCTCCTCTCCATGTTCCTGCGGCGGAAGACCATCAGCCACCTGTCCGTCAAAAACGTGGACATCCGCCATGCGGAGACGACGGTGCGCGTCCTTCGCAACGGTCTGCCCAGCCTGGTCCGTCAGCTGCTCTGCATGATCGGCACGACTGCTCTGAACATCGGGGCCCGACCCTATGGCGATGCAGCCATCGCGGCCATGACCATCGACGGCAGAGTCTCCATGTTCCTGTTCTCCTTTGTCCTCGGCATCGGTCAGGGCTATCAACCGGTCTCGGCCTACGGCCACGGCGCCGGCAGAGACGACCGGGTCCGGGACGGCTACTGGTTCACGCTGTTCACGTCCGAAGTCGTCATCGGCGTGCTGGCGGTTCTTGCCATCGTTTTCGCGGAGCCCATCGTGGCCTTCTTCCGGGACGACCCCGAAGTCATCCGCATCGGCGCCGGCGCCATGAAGTTCTTCGGCATCGCCGCCTTCTTCCAGCCGATGGCCGTCTGTACGAACATGATGTTCCAGTCGATCGGAGAAGCGCGCATCGCCACCTTCCTGTCGACCCTGCGCAGCGGACTCTACTATGTCCCGATCCTGCTGATCCTGCCGCGATTCATCGGTTTGCTCGGCATCCAGAGCGCAGTCATGTGGTCCGACATGCTGACGGCACTGACGAGCCTTCCGTTCGCCTTGAACTTCTTCCGGAAGCTGAGTCAGAAAGAAAAAGCAAAAGAAACATAAATAGAAAAGAACCTCCGACACAGCCGTGCCGGAGGTTTTCTGTTTCGCATTTATTTCAGAAGCCCGTTCTTCTTCAGGAAGTCGAGGGCCAGCTTTGCGGTCTCCTTGTCGCGGTTCTGCAGGAAGCAGTGACCGCCGAATCTGATCTTGTGGTCGTCGAACCCGGACGGAAGGGCGGCGCGCAGGGCGGCAGACTTGGTGGGGAAGACGAACATGTCGGCGGTGCCGGTGACGAGCTGGACCGGGACTGTGATCTTGTGGAGGTCGTCGAGCTTCGGACAGGTGGTCTTGGACGTCATGTAGCAGAGACCGGTGCCACTGTCCTTGATGAGGTACGGAGCCTTGAACTTCTTCGCGTCATACTTGAACGAGTAGATGGGGTCCATGGTCATGGTGAGTTCGATGACCTTGAACAGCCAGTCGTAGGGAGCGAAGAAGGCAAGCGCTTTATCCATGATGACGCGCATCGGCTTTACCATGATGAACTTTGCGAGCCACGGGGGCACATCGAACATCAAGAGCGGCGCGTTGAGGATGATCGCGTTGAAGCGGCTGAAGTCTTCGTTCGCCATCTGCAGAGCGACGGAACCGCCCATGGAGTGGCCGACGAGGATCCATCCGGACTTGTCGGTGTCCAGTTCGTCCATAAGATCGTAGAGCATGGGGATCTGCGGGACGAAGTGGATGCCTTTGGTCTCTCTCGTCGAGTAGCCGAAGTCCGGCAGGTCGACGCGGACACATTTGATGCCGGCTTTGGTGTACCGCTCCACCAGTTCGTCAAAGAACGTCGTGTCACAGCCGAAGCCGTGGATCATGAACATCTTCGCCTTCTCGGCGCCTATGGCGGGGTCGATGCGGTAGTGGAGGTCGTAATCGCCATGCTTGTAGTACTGACTGTTGGCGAAGGGCTCTCCGGGCTGGAACGTCAACGTGATCGGTTCGGTTTTTGCCATGATGTATCCACCTTTCCTGTTTACTTTTTCACACTTTTCCTATGGATTCATTATACATTTTTTATCTTTTGACTACAAATGCTAAATGAAAAAAGGTATAATAAAACTAATCAAATGTTATGAAAAAGAAGGGAGACTTCCAACATGAGTTCGTTCAAAGATCTTCGGATCGTCGACAATTTCTACCAGACTTCAGCATTCTATCCGATGCCCACCGTTTGCATCACGACGGTCAACCCGGACGGCAGCCTCAACGTAGGTTCCTATTCTCTTGTGTTCCCGTATTACATCGCCGGCAAAGATTACTATGCCATGCTGCTCGAGTGCCGCAACAACTCCAACACCTGCCAGAACGTCCTGCGGACCGGCAAACTCGCACTCAACTTCATCCCCGATGACAAGAAGACCTTCAAAGAGGCCGTCCGTCTCGGTTTCCCCGGCCCCTCCGATGAGAAGATGAAGGACTGCAAGTTCAAATTCGAAGACGGCCTGACCGACCCGAAGGACAAAGACCGCCCGAAGGTCATCTCCAGCGCTTTCCAGGTCATGGAGTGCACCTGGGACAGCTCCCTCGAGAACGGCGGCAAATGGAAGCCCGGTGAGATGGACGGTTATGAAGGCCCGTACAACGACTTCAACGGCATCACCTCCAAGTTCGGCGCCCACTTCATCCTGAAGGTCGAGAAGATCCTCATGAAGCCGAAGTACTACGATGCCATCGTCAACGGAGTCAAGGCGAAAGACTTCCCGCCGGTCCCCGTCGACTACGGCTATCGTGATTCCACCAACTTCTGGTACACTCCGTTCAAGGGCAAGAAAGCCATCAGCGAACCGGTCCCGGCACCGAAGGAGATCGACATCGACTCCATAAAGTACGCCGCCAACCGCTGCGACCCGGACATCAAGTTCACCGATGAAGCCCTCATGAACTTCGTCAAGGTCCCGCGCCCGTTCCTGAAGACCGTCCTCATGGGGTGTGTCGACTGGGCAAAGGAGAACAACGTCACGCTGATCACCGACGAGCACGTCAAGATCATCAACGACAAACGTAACGCCGAAAAGGCCGCAAAGAAGAAAAAGTAAATCGCGAAACCAGAACAGAAAAGGGGCCGTGTCAAAATGGTGTAGTCACCATCTTGGCTCGGCCCTTCTTCTTTTTTTGAATTGTATTGCGGAAAACTTACCTTTTCAACTTCTTTTTGCGCGCACTGTCC
>Ga0326514_10002094_pt1 | contig 12741 bp, 15 predicted proteins | sample 3_2548_0518_D_FD_203653 | JGI IMG/M metagenome (GOLD analysis project Ga0326514, IMG submission 203653) | Bovine rumen microbial communities from UC Davis, California, United States - 3_2548_0518 | ecosystem: Host-associated > Mammals > Digestive system > Stomach > Rumen | place: USA...
AACAGGCCGCGGCACAGCCGACGGAGACGCCCGCACAGCCGAAGCCCGAGCCGACGCCCGCCGCCCCGCAGGAGAGCGCGCAGATGACGCAGGCGCAGGCCAACATGTACTCCGCCCTGCTCAACCGGAGCGCGGAAGCCCTTCGCGCCGCGAATGAGGAGAAAGCGCGACTGAATGAGGAGAACGCGCGGCTGAACCAGATGCTTCAGCAGCAGTCGCAGGTGGCCGAGCAGAAGGCCGAAGCGGTCGCGGAGCAGCCAGCGATGCCGGTGCTCGATATGTCCCAGTGGGGCTATCTCTCCGACGAGCAGAGAGCTGAGAAGACCGCCGAATTCCAGAACGGCATGATGGCATACTTCAAGAACGCCATGCTGCAGGAGATCGCCCCGCTGAAGGACGCCTACGAGCAGCAGAAGGCGGCGGCGGCGCGGGAACAGGCGATTGCCGCCCTGTCCGGCGACGAGCGGCTGAAGGGCTTCAAGGACGATCTGCCGATGATCCAGAACATTCTGGACAAGACGCCGGAGCTGTCCGGCGCCGACCCGAACCGGCTCTACCAGATCGCCTACTACATCAACCGCGGCATTCAGGCGCAGAACGCGCCCCAGCGGAGCGCGGCGCAGATCGCGGAGGAGGCGGCTGCGAATCCCGAAGTCATGCGCATCCTTGAGGCGAAGAGAGCCGCCGAGGTGGCGCAGAAAAACAGCGAAGTGCCGGTCGTGTCGGCGTCCTCCGGGATGTCGAGCGCGGCGGCGATCCCCACGAACCGACCGAAGACGCTGGAGGAAGCGCACAGGTTCTGGGAGAACGCATTCAACTGATCGAATGGCGATAGCCTCGATATAAAATTTTCCAAACCAAAAGGAGAAAAACAAAATGGCAACGAGCATTCCCCAGATTCTCACCAGAATCACCGGTGTGCTGAAGGACGGCTATCTGCCGGCCATTGAAAACCAGCTCACCGTGGAGCCGTAGGCTTTTCTTGAGAAGGTCAAGAAGGCTCCGCTGACCAACCACAATCTGGTCGGCGCGGCTCCCGTCGGCATCAACGGCGGCTTCGGCTTCGGCGCAGAGGGCGCGAATACGCCCGTCGCGGGCGCGATGAACGACGTCCGCTACACGCTCCCGTCGAAGGATCTGTACGTGGACGTGCAGATTTCCCACAAGACGATCATGCTCGCGCAGAGCAACACCGCTTCCATCATCAACGCCGTGGAGCAGGAGATCACCTCCTCCTACGAGAGCGCAAAGTGGAACGTGGGCCGCGCCCTGTTCGGCAACGGCACCGGCGTGATCGCCACGCTGAACGATTCCGCCGCGTCGGGTCAGGCCGTCATCAATGTGGACACCGCGGACTACCTCATCGAGGGTCTGTTCGTCGATCTGTACGCCACCTCCGCGACGACCACCCCGACCGAGACGCACCGCATCAAGTCGGTCAACCGCGTTCCTACGAGCGGCAAGTATTCCGTCACGCTCGACGGCAACCTCACGAACAGCCTGTCTTCGGGCGGCTTCGTGACCGTTCAGGGTTCGTTCAACCGCGAGATCACCGGTCTCGGCGCGATCTACGATTCCAGCATCACCACGCTGTACGGCCTCACCAAGGCGGACAACCCGCACGTCATCCCGACGAGCGTTTCCGCCAACCACGATCTGACCGACATCGTACTGTACGACGCCGTGAAGAACGCGCGCCGCTACAAGAACTCCAAGATCGACCTCATCATGATGGGCGACGCGGCCTTCACCGCGTACCAGCGCTACATGATCGAGTCCAACGTGGCCGTCGTCCGCGACCGCAAGTTCGTGGGCGGCACCGCCGGTCTGGAAGTCCTCGTCGGCGACCAGATGGTCGATATCGTGAACGAGCACTTCGTGCCGTCGACCAAGGCGTGGGGCGTGGACACCACCGCGTTCACGTACTACTCGACGCCGTGGGACTTCGCGTCCTACAACGGCTCGTCCGCGTTCAATCTCATCCCCAACACGAGCATCTACCGCGCGCTGCTCGCCTCCTACGGCGAACTGCTGTGCAAGAACCCGGGCGGGTGCATCGAGATCACCGACTGCGACGACCAGTAATTCCACACAAAAAAGGGCGGCTGACAAAGCCGCCCGACGGGTCTGCGCCGGAGCAAGGCGGGGTTCGACTCCCCGCGCAGGCAGAAGATGGGCGGCGTTCGCCGCCCGTTCTCACAGAAGGAGTTAATCATGGAAATTCGCAACCTATACGAGCGCGTCGTTCGTCGGCGCAAAATTGACACGACGGATTTCCTCGACGCATACAACGAGATCGTACTGGAACTGTGCATGCGGTTCGGAGACAAGTACGTGCTGCTCGACGGGGCGGTGCGGACGGACGCGGTCTCGCTGAACGGATCCGACGCGGTGCTGGACGTTTACGCGCCCGCCATCGCGGACGGGATCATGTGGCGGCTGACCGGAGAGGGGCGCGAGCTGTACGACGCGGAGGCGGTGCAGGCGTTCCGGCGCGTCCACATGACGCGCGCCTACGGAAAGGTACTGAACATCCGGCGCACGAACGTCCCCTATCCGATCATCCGCGGAGCGGAGAAAGGAGAGATCAATGCTTCACTCGACGACGACCGCCGCGCAGATCATTGAGACGGCGCGGGGGAACACGGACATTTCCTTTGAGGTTACGGACGCCGAGATGCTTCTGTGGCTGAACGCGCTGGAACAGCTTCTCTACTCCGACGTGATCCGGTTCCAGAGGCGGGTGACCGCGGAGAACCCGGCGAAGGACGCGCTGATCCGGTACGACAGTTTCGTCTACGCCGCGGACGAGTCGCAGATGGAGGCGCGGGACGTGCTTTCCGTCGCGGCGGACGGGATCGAACTCGACCGCGTGAGCGCGGGCTGGGGGCAGATGTGGCTGGCCGGTCAGCGTCCGGTGTGGTACCCGGACACGAACGGCATCCGTCTTTCTCTTGACAAATCCCCGGAACTGCTGGAGATTGCGTACACGGTGCGTCCGAAGCTGTTCACGGAGGACGCGATGGACACGGACACCGTCCATATGACGCCGGAGTTTCTGCCGATGGTGATCGCCAATCTGCGCGGGAATCTGTACCACGTCGCCAACGAGAACGCGCTGGCGGCGCAGTGGTTCGGAGACTACAACACGCAGCTTGAGACCTTCAAGGCGTGGTGCGCGGATCATCTGCGGCATTACGGGGTGTAAGATGGCGAAGCAGGAATACACCCACATGCAGCAGTTCATGCCGAGCGGGGAGCGGGAGTGGACTTCGATCCGATGGCGGTTCGGCGGGATCGACCGGCGTGACACCATCGACACGGGCGAGTTCTCCGACATGGTTGGCATCTCCTCCGAGCAGGACGCCATGATCACCGACCCGCCGTTCGACGCGGTGGGATGGATCGGGAAGCGATACGCGAACCCGATTCAGGTGGAGAAGTTCGACACGTTCCTCATGGTGCTGTATCTCTCGGACGGCGGCGCGCTGATGGCGGACATGCTCGTCGAGGGCTACACGCCGACCACGGTCACGATCAACGCGGACAACTCGCTCGGCGCGGCGAAGCGGAGCGTCGTGCTGTTCAACGTGTGCGAGATGGAGGACGGAAACATCCTCACGGCGACGTTCCATCCGACGATTCTGATCTTCCCGGATAAATATTCATTCCCCGCCACGCCGACCGCCGGGTACGGCATGACGGCTTCGTATCTGGGCGACGAGTTCCCGAATCTGTCGGTCGCCACCTCGTTCCAGGGTCGTCTTTTCGGCTCGGACGGGTCGCTGGCGTATGCGTCTGGATACAACGATTACGCGAACTGGGATCTCGATACGGCGGACGATTCCTCCCCGGCGCACGCATGGGTCACGGCGACGCAGACCAACGTGCGCGCGGACGACACGATCCTCGCGGTCACCGTATACGGCGGTCATGTGATCCTGTTCAAGCGGGGGTACATGCATGCGATCTACGGCACGGAGAATCCGTTCCGTCTTTACGATATCGGCGAATACGGATGCGTCGGGCAGAGGGCACTCGCGCAGTGCGGCGGGATTCTGTATTTCGCATCGCCTGGCGGCATCATGGCGTACAACGGGGATTCCGTTGTCTGCATATCCCGCAACGTGATCCTCGGGGACGAGCGGCTGCCAGACGACACGGTGCTGAGCGCGGACTTCCGGTATCTGTACGTGAACGCGGAGGGTCTTTCGCTCCGCTACGACACGGTGTGGAACGTATGGACGCGGCAGAGCCTGCCGGATGGATTCTCGTGGCACGATTCCGTCGGGAACCGCGCGCATCCGAACGAGGAATTCCACCTCGGGGACGACGGCGTTCTCTACGCGCCGAACCGCGAGATCTCCCGTCCGTGGTCAGCGGAGACGGATCTCATGGCGATGGGTTCGCTCGATATCCGCCGCGTGAAGAAGATCACGGTCGCGGGCGTGTGCCGGACGGAGAACATCCCGGAGGGGGAGGAGGCGTACATCCGCGTCTATCTTCTGCATCCGGGAGAGACGCTGAGTCCCGACTCGCAGCTGATCGCGGAGAAGGTATTCGGAAGAAACGAAGGGGCGCGGTTCATGCTCCGCTCCCTTGTGCGGATGACGTCGGACACGGCGCACCGCCTCGTCATCGTGGGGGACGGGCATTTTTCCATCCACGCCATCGCCATGAAGGCGACGTGGCCGGGACGGAGCAACCCGCCCGGAGAAGGAGAGCGGTATGACACCGTCTGAGCATCTCGGCGCGTTCGTGGGAACGCAGGAAAAGTCAAAAAGCGCGGAATCCTCCCCGCGGCGGGATGAATCGGCGGATCTTCGCCGGATGGAGGAGCGGATCTCGGAGCTGAGCCGCCGGATGGCGATCCGGGAGGCGGAGATCCGTGACGAGATCGAGCGCATCAACAATGTATTGAACCAGATCGGGAGGGGAACATGATTCAGATTCACGTCGTGCATTCAGCCGTCGTGCCGTCCGTCGCGCAGGCGGGCGTCCGTGGGTCATACGCCGCTGAGGCCATGCGGTTTGACTTCACCCCGGAATGGAACGGCCTTACCAAGAAGCTGATCTTCTTCCCTCAGCGGGGAGCGCCGGTCTTTTGCGTCTATGAGGACGGCGACGAGGTCGTGATTCCGTACCGCGTCATGAAGTGCGCGGGAAACAACACGTTCATCCTGTCTGGCTACAGCCTGACGGAGAACGATCAGATTGCGAAAAAGGTCATCACGGCGACGGGGATCCTATACGTTTCCCCCGCGCCGTCCGACACGCTTCTTGAGCCGGACATCCCGGAGGCGACGGTCTTCGAGGAGATCGTGGCGAAGCTCGGCGCGCCGTATGTCGGCGAGAACGGGGACTGGTACGAATGGGATCCCGACACGCGGGATTTCGTGGATACGGGGACTCCGGCGAGAGGGCCGCAGGGCGAGACGGGGCGCGGCCTTGTGATCCTCGGGAAGTACGTTTCCGTCGAGGCTCTGGAGGAGGCGGTGACCGACCCGGAGGTCGGCGACGCATACGACGTCGGCACGGACACGCTGTACACCTACATCTGGGACGGCGAGAACTGGGTCAGCCACGGCGACATCCGCGGCGTCGGGATCGAGTCGGTCGAGCAGGTGCAGGAGAGCACGGTATCCGGCGGGGTCAACGTCGTCCGCGTGACCAAGACGGACGGAACGACCAGCGACTTCTCCGTGCGCAACGGCGCGAAGGGGGAGCGCGGCGTCCCCGGAAACGTGCATTACGGCTCGGATGCTCCGCCGTCCGACGCGGTGATCTGGATCGATCCGAGCGGTTTGGCGCTGCCGGCTGCGCCCACAACGGACGGCACATACAAACTGTCCGTCACCGTGACAGGCGGACAGCCAACATTCGCGTGGGTGATCGACACCTGACAATACGCCGCGATCGGCGAATGAATAAAATGGGGGCGGGGATCCCCCGCCCCTTATTCTTTCAGAAAGGAGAGCACACATGGCAAACTCCAGTGTGTTCCGCGTAAAAGTAGGCGACCAGTGGGTCGATATTCCCGCCGTGCAGGGGACGGATGGCGTATCCGTTGACGTCCGCATGAGCGGGAGCAAGTTTCAGGAAAAGCGATCCGACGAGGACACGTGGACGACCATTTTCGATTTCTCGACGATCGAGACGATCAAGGGCGACAAGGGCGACCCCGGCGAGGACGGAGAAGACGGAGTGGGCGTCTCATCCGTATCGCTTTCCTCCTCCGGCTCCAGTTACGTGCTCACGTTCACGCTGACGGACTCCACAACGAGGACGGTTTCCTTCCCGAAGCCGACGAACGGCACGAATGGCTACACGCCAGTCCGCGGCACGGACTATTGGACGCAGGCGGACATCGACGCCATGCACCAGTACATTGACGATCAGATTCTCGGAGGCGCGTGGTAATGAGCGTAAACACTGTTTTTACCGCCCTTATGAATCAGGTGCGTCGCGTGACCGGCGCGTCGGGAACCCTCACCCCGGAGGCGGCGACGGCGGCGCTGGCGAATACGACGCCGGGCGATCTGAGTGGCGTGACGGCGACGGCGCAGACGGTGCTGACCGGATACGATTTCGTCAACGCGCAGGGGCAGACGGTGAGCGGAACGATGGCGAACAACGGCGCGGTGTCGGGGACGCTGACGCCGACGGCCAGCACGTACACCATACCATCCGGCTACCACAACGGGAGCGGGAGCGTGGGCGTAAGCGCACAGGCGAAGACGGTTTCGTTCACGCCGGACGGCACGAAGCAGACGATCACGCCGGACAGCGGGAAGTTCATGAAATCGCTTTCCGTCTGGCCGTGCCGGATGAAGACGTACACGGGTACGTTCGACTGGGAACGGAGCGATATCCTTCCTACCATGTCCAAGGTGTTCGTCATTCCGGCGAATCCCGTTCTGAACGGTCATCTTCCGACGCAGTACGAACTCACCATTTTCACGGACATGACGAAGGAAATCGACGAGGCGAACCCGCAGACGGGGGATCTCGAACCCATCGTCGAGCCGTACATCGCTGGCGTGCATCTGCACCGCGACGTCAATGGAAACGTGACATCTGATTGGTCTTATATCGGCCCGCCGATGGCAGGACTTGAGAACGGAGTCCAGATCCGGCACGTCAGTTCGACCGCGACCGTTCAGCTGGAGTTTGTCACGACGCCCGTCGCCGGGTACAAGGTCACGGTGGCGTGGAACGGTGACTCTTTCGATTCGATGGATCTGCATTATGAACGCGGATGCCGCTACATTCTGACCGCGTGGGAATCCGTTCCCACCGACACGCCGCTCGCACAGGGCGACCCGGCATAAGGAGGTTTCACGATGACATGGGAAATTGTACTGGGGCTGATAGCCCTCGTCGGATTCATCGCGTCCATCGGCGGCTTCGTGTGGCGGCTTTCCTCGATGATCGCGCGGTTGGAGAAGGCCGTGGAGACGATGACGAAGGCGGTCGAATCCCTGCGCGTTGACAACGACGCGGAGCACATGCGGCTGAACGAGAAGCTGGAAAACCACGAGACGCGGATCGTGCGGATCGAAACGAAGGTGGGCTGAGATGCTGGGGATCGACGTAAGCGTATCCCAGAAGGGGATGCCGTGGAACCGGTACGCGCAGACCGACGTGTCCTTCGCCTTCATCCGCGCGTCGCAGGGGAAAATGCCGTCGTACCAGCGGCCGTTCACGGACTCGCAGTTCCAGTATCACATGCGCGGCGCGGTCGCGCTCGGCGTTCCGTTCGGCGTGTACCATCTGCTGACCGCCAGGAACGCGCAGGAGGCAGAGAGCGAGGCGAAATACTTTCTCTCGGTCATTGAGCCGTACAGGAAGAATATCGCCCTGTGGGCCGTCTGCGACGTCGAGGACGAGGTATTTCTGCCGAAGGACAAGGCGTCGCTGACGGAGGTCGTGCTCCGCTTCTGCGACGCGGTGCGCGCGGGCGGCTACCGTCCGATGATCTACACGAACCCGAACTATCTGACCTACCGGCTCTATCCCGACCGCATCTCCTCCATCCCGCTGTGGCTGGCGTACTGGGGCGCGAGCGAGGCGGCGGCGAAGCGGTACGATCCGGTGATCTGGCAGCCGGGGAAGAAGAAGATCTTCGGCATCTGGACGGACGTGGACTACGGCTACTTCACGCCGCCCGATGTAAAGCCAGCGCCGCAAAAGCTGAAAGCGGGAGACCGGGTGAAGGTTCTCCGCCCGCTTATATACGGCACGCAGAAGAAATTCACGGCCTACTTCCCGGAATACGACGTGATCTCCGTATCGGGAGACCGGGTCGTGATCGGGATCGGGCGCGCGGTGACGGCGGCGGTGGAGGCGGCGAATCTGGAAAAGGCGTGACTGTTCGCTGAATATTCATTCACTGAATCCCGATTCACCGACATTTCACGCGAAAATCACAGAAAAAGTGCGACATTTCACGCGAAAAGGAGCGGAAAAGTGCGGTTTCTGAAAAAACTGCTCGTGTAGGTGTATGTGTACATGGGCGTCATCGGGTTTGCCGCGTTCATCGCGTGGGCGGCAACGGGCGAGGAGCCGGTGGCTCTTCTTGCCGGGGTATTCGGCGCGGCGGGGGTCGAGTCGATCATCGCGGGCATCATGCGGATCCACGAAATCGCGGCTGAGGAAAGAGCGCGGCGAGAGGAGAGAGAACTCCCGCCCCACTGAATCGCGGCGGGGACTTCCCCGCCCATATGGGGACTTGCCGGAGTGCTTGAACGGAGCCGTCTCTAAAACGGATTAAGAGGAAACCACTCGGAAAGGTTCCTCACGCGGGTTGGAATCCCGCAGTCCCCGCCAGATTTTCAAAAAATCAAAAAGGAGAACCCCTATGAACTGGATTGAACTTTGCGTCAAGATCCTGTTCCTCATTCTCACGGCGTTCGTCAGCGCATACGTCGTTCCGTGGCTGAAGGAAAAGAAGCTGTACGACACGGTCTACCGCATGGTGCAGGCCGCGGAGAAGTGGAACCGGACGCACGAAATCGACAAGAAGCAGTGGGTGATCGGTCTGCTGGAAGCCAGAGGGATCACCGTCAACGCCTATGTGGACGCGCTGATTGAAGCGTGTGTGGAGGAACTGGATATCCGGGTTGGCACCGCGCTGACCTACGAAGAGGAGGAATAATATGCCTACGAGCGCAGAAGTGTACGACACCTACCGGAAACTGGGCCAGCAGTACGCGGACGCGGTGAACCGCGCCTCGCAGGGTGCCTGGGTGATCTCCACGGCGGGGCAGAACGGCGTCCGCACATAGAACGGCGGGTACATCCGCGACACCTCGCGGGATTATCTCGCCTCGCTGACGGGCGATCCGAGAACCGGATTCTACAACGGGACGCTCTACACGATGGGCGACGCCTCGAAGGTATCCGACGCGGTGAAGGTGACGGACGCGGACGTCCGCGCGGCGGCTCCGCAGCTCGCGGCGGCGGCAGAACAGGCGCAGAAAATCAAGAGCGGCGCGACCCCTGCCGCCAACCCGACGGGCGCGGCGGTCAATTTCGGTTCGTCCACCGGCAATGCGAACGCGGCGTCCGCCCAGACGGCGAATCTGACGGGCGGCGCGCAGGTTTCCGGCAACGCGAACGCGGCGGTCACGAACCCGGTCTCCCAGCAGGCCTCGGTAAGCGGCAGCGCAAACGCGGCGAACGGCACGGTGAGCGGCAACGCGAACGCGGCCTATCCGAACGGCTATCCGAACGGCTATCAGGGCGGGTACGGAAGCTATTCCACCACCGGAGCGGGCGCGACGCCTACGGACGTCAACTACAACAATCAGATCTCGAAGACGATTGCCGAACTGGAAACGCTGTACCGGGATCTGTACGGGCGGCAGAGAGAAGGAGACTTCACGAGGACGCCGTATTATCAGACGATCATGGATCAGTACGGCATCCGAGGAGACAACGCGGCAAACGCCGAATATGCGTCGGCGGCGGCGGCGAACGGCGGCAATCTCGATTCCTACGCGGCGGCGAACGCGCGCCGGCAGCAGCTGTCCTACCGGAACGCGGCGCAGACGGCGGCGCTGAACGCATACAACGCGGAGATCGGGAACATGCTCCAGACGCTCCAGTCGCTCGGCGTGAACGTGAACGACCTTTACGGCACGTGGTCGGGCGATCTGGCCTCTCAGCGTTCCGGTGCGAACGCGGCCTACGGGTACGACACGCAGCGGTATCTCTCGGACAACGATTACCGAGCGGCTCTTGCCGGGTACGACCGCGACCGGTACAAATCGGACAACGATCTGACCGGGACGATCTACAAATCCAACACGGATCGGTACAAATCGGACAACGAGCTTCTGGCGGACCGGTACAAATCGGACAACGAATTGGCCGGGAAGATGTACGGGTACGATACGGACTACGATGTCGCCGCGCTGCAGGACGCGACGAACCGCTACGGGATCGACGTCAACTATCTCACGTCGGTTCTCGGCTACAACACGCAGGCGGCTATCGCGCAGATGGACGCGGATGCGCAGATGCGCGTGGCGCAGTACCAGAACCTGCTCGGCATGTATCAGGCGGACATCCAGCGCGAGATCGCGCAGGGCAACAACGCATCACAGGAGCGGATCAACGCGGCGACGCTGGCGTACAACCAGACGAGGGACGCGCTGAACAACGAGCTGCAGCGGTATCTCGGCGGTCTGGACTATCAGGCGAGCATCGCAAACGCGGACGCGACCGTGGCCGCGGCGCAGGCGAAGGCGGGTACGAACGGCGCGGCAACGGCTCCAGAAAACACAGTAACGCCACCCGAAAACACAGTAACGCCGGGGACGCCGAACACGGATCCGTCGATCATCTACAACCGTGAGGCGCTCGTTCGCGGCGGGAACCCGAACGATGTTTCATACGGCACGGTCGGGTATGTCCCTTCCAACGCGGAGCAGAAGAAAGCGGAGCCGTACGTCCAGCGGCTGGCGCAGTACGGAAGCATGAGTCAGAACGGCCTGTATTCCGACGAGGCTATCGACTATATCGCGTCTCTCGGCAGATACGGCCTGTCCGACAATCTCATAAACTGGATCGTATCCGAGGCCGGGAAGCGGACGCTGAACCTTGGGGAAGGAGATTCGCCGCAGCACCAGAAGATGAGCGAACCGAGTTCCAAGTATTACGCGACCGATCTGGCGGGTATTGAAAAATATATTCAGGATGTGGTTGATGCTTCCGCCCGGTACGGTGACGAAAGTCCGCAGTATACGGCGGCGCTGAACGCGATCATGTCTCTACAGCTTCCGGACGGGCTTGCGCAGCAAGCCATCCTTGAAGCAAGAAACAGAATCTATGCGAACAGCATTGTACCCGCGCCGAGTGCATCGAACGGCGGCGCGTCGGGCGGCTCAAAAGACAGATACAATATGGAGAAACCGTAATCTATCAAAACGGAGGATGCTATGGCAATCAAGCCGGGTATTATGAATATCGGGGGCGGCAACACCGCCCCTTCTTCCGACGAGACGAAGAAGAGAGAAGAGGAAAAAATCAGCGAAGAAGAGCGCGAGGCAGCGAGACGGATCGTTGAAGGATACTACCGGAACACGGTTTCAAGCGACAATCGCGGCTTTACGCAGGACTACGCAAACGCAGTGGAACGTGCCGGCGCGTATGGAGCGGGATGGACGAACGAGAACGCGCCGGTAGACGATATTTCCCGGGCGCAGGAGAACGCAAGCGGCCTCGCACGGAATACGGAACTATACTCCGGCGCCGTTGACAAGGCGTTTGGAATCGGCGTGTCCGGCGGTCTGTACGACACGTACACGGATGCGTCGAAGAATCTCTCCGATATCCGCACCGGCGTCCGGGCGCAGCGGGATCTCTACAACCAGTACCAAAACGCCGATGATTACAACGCGGATCAGCGGCTTTTTGCCATGTCTTCCGAGGAACTGAAGAAAGAAAGCGATAAGATCCGACAGACGCTCGACGAAACGAAGAAGAACGCATACAAGGGCATCCTTGGATTCGGGTATATCAAAGACGCGGACGGGAGATACAGACTGTATACTCCGGATTCGCCGATGGCCGTTCCCGATTCCATCAAATCCATGGAAGACCAGCTTTTGAAGCTGGACGCGCTGTACAACAGCAAAAAGTATTCTGAGGACGTATCGAAGTACGGTATCGATCCGGCGTCCATGACCTATGACCAGCTCATGGACACCATGAGGGTCGGTTCGGACGACGAGAAGAGATTTGCGCTCGATTATTACAATTCTCTCGGACAGAGCAACCTGCAGACGAAGCGCGCCGTGGAGTGGTACGCTTCCCTGCCGAAGGACGAGAAGGCGAAAATCGATTCCATGTGGAATTCCGCGGTCGCGCGCGGAATGACGTCGAACGGCGTCAGCATCTACGCGGCGCAGGATATCCTTCGTGACGATCTCGTCAAGAACGGATACATGGAGAACGAAGCGGAAACCATGGCGGATCTCTACGTCCGTCATCTCAACGAGGGGATGAACCGGAACGTACAGCGCGTCGCGGAGCAGTACGGCAGCGAGCATCCGCTGGCGTATCCGCTTCAGATGGCAGCGGAAAAAGCCCTCACCGGATACGCGGAGCTTCTTGCCCCGGCGCTGTACAAGATCAGGGAAAACATAACGGGACGACCGGTAGACGTAAACGAGCCGCTGATGGTGCAGAACCGCAAGTATGAAACGGCGCAGAACGCCGCGCAGAACAGCGAGA
>Ga0326514_10002096_pt1 | contig 12728 bp, 13 predicted proteins | sample 3_2548_0518_D_FD_203653 | JGI IMG/M metagenome (GOLD analysis project Ga0326514, IMG submission 203653) | Bovine rumen microbial communities from UC Davis, California, United States - 3_2548_0518 | ecosystem: Host-associated > Mammals > Digestive system > Stomach > Rumen | place: USA...
GTCGCCTGTAAAATAATAGGTATTGGCCTCGGAGTCCTCTGGGAAGACATGCGTGAAGCCTGCCGACTCAAAAGCGGGAATGAAGACCGAGTCGGCTCCCTCAAGGGGAACGTCCATCAGGGTGATGCACTTCGCGTCGGTCAGGACTTGAGCCCGACAGCCCAGCGACGTTGCCAGCAGCATGATGATCAATCCTATTTTCCTCATTCGTCTTTCTGTTATGAAAAAATAAGTTCCAAATCGAGTGCAAAGGTACGAATAATTTTTGTATATGCAAATTTTTTCGTATCTTTGCGCCCATGAAAAAAGGTTTGGTACTCGAAGGAGGGGCGATGAGAGGGCTTTTCACCTGCGGCGTCATCGACCTGATGATGGAGGAAGGCATAGAGCCCGACGGGCTGGTAGGCGTGTCGGCAGGAGCGGCTTTCGGCTGTAATTACAAGTCGCGACAGCCTGGCAGGGCCATCCGCTATAACACCCGCTTCGCGCGTGACAAGCGCTATTGCAGCTGGCAGTCGTGGCTGAAGACGGGCGACCTCTTCAACGCGCAGTTCGCCTATCATGTCGTGCCGACGAAGTACGATATCTTTGATGACAGAGCCTTCAACCAGAATCCGATGACGTTTGTCGTCGTCTGCACGGATGTGGAGACGGGGCTGCCTGTCTATAAGGAACTGAAAGAGAGCACGCCGCTCGCCTACGACTGGATCAGGGCCTCAGCCTCTATGCCGCTGGCCTCGCGCGTCGTGGAGCTCGAAGGGCAGAAGGTGCTCGACGGTGGGGTGGCCGACTCCATCCCCCTCGCCTATTTCGAGCAGGCGGGCTATGAGCGCAACGTGGTTGTCCTGACCCAGCCAGATGGTTACGTCAAGAAGCCCAACCCCCTGATGCCGCTGATGCGTATCGCCCTAAGAAAGTACCCCCGGATGATTGAGGCTATGCAGAACAGGCACCTGATGTACAACCGACAGACGCAGTACGTACACCAGGCCGAGCGCGAGGGGCGCTGCCTGGTGATACGCCCCGAGGAGAAGATTCCTATCGGCCACATCTGCCACGACCCAGAAGTGATGCAGCGCGTCTACGAGATGGGCAGGCAGACTGGTCAGAAATATATCAAACAGATTAAAGCATACTATCAATGAGAATAGATATCATTACCGTACTGCCCGAGATGCTGGAGGGATTCGTCCACGAGTCGATCCTGGCCAGGGCAGAGAAGAAAGGGCTGGCAGAGATACGGCTGCACAACCTGCGTGACTACACCCTCGACAAGTGGCGACGCGTCGATGACTACCCCTACGGAGGCTCGGCGGGCATGGTGATGCAGTGCGAACCCATCGACCGCTGCATCACCGCCCTGAAGGCAGAACGCGACTACGACGAGGTCATCTTCACCTCGCCCGACGGCGAGCGGTTCGACCAACATATCGCCAACGAGCTGTCGCTCAAAGGGAACCTCATCATCCTCGCAGGCCACTACAAAGGCATCGACCAACGCATACGCGACCACCTTATCACGCGCGAAATCAGTATAGGCGACTTCGTGCTGACGGGCGGAGAGCTGGTGGCGGCGATGATTGCCGATGCTGTCGTCAGGGTGGTGCCTGGTGTCATCGGCGACGAGCAGAGCGCATTGTCCGACTGTTTCCAGGATGACATCCTCGCGGCACCTATCTATACGAGGCCGTCCGACTATAAAGGATGGAAGGTGCCGGAGATACTGCTCAGTGGCAACGAGGCCAAGATCAGGGAGTGGGAATTCAACCAGGCAATGGAGCGCACACGCCGTCTGAGACCCGACTTACTGAAATAAATCCTTAAATATTATAAAAGAATTGTGCAAGTAAGGATTTTTTTCATATCTTTGTACCCAATTATCCTAAACAACACTACAACAATGAAGAGACTATTTATTACGGTGACGATGATTGCAGCCTTTGCCATGAGCATCACGGCTGCTGACAATGTGAAAGCCACCATCCATGCCGACCAGCCTGGAGCCAAAATCAACAAAGAGATTTACGGACAATTCTCCGAGCACCTGGGCAGCTGTATCTACGGTGGACTCTGGGTGGGCGAGAACTCTCAGATCCCTAACATCAACGGTTACCGCAAGGACGTGTTCGAGGCTCTCAAGGCCCTGAAGATACCTGTACTCAGATGGCCCGGAGGATGCTTCGCCGATGACTACCACTGGATGGACGGTATCGGCCCCAAGAGCCAGCGGCCTTCGCTGCGCAACAACAACTGGGGAGGCACGATCGAGGACAACTCGTTCGGTACCCATGAGTTCCTAAACCTCTGCGAGATGCTCGGCTGCGAGCCGTATATCAGCGGAAACGTGGGGTCTGGCACTGTGAAGGAGATGGCCCAATGGGTGGAATATATGACCAGCGACGGTGACACCCCGATGGCCCGTCTGCGCCGACAGAACGGACGCGAGAAGGCCTGGAAGGTGAAGTACTTCGGCATCGGCAACGAGGCCTGGGGCTGTGGCGGCAACATGACGCCGGAGTACTATTCCGACGAGTACCGCAAATTCAACACCTACCTCCGCGACCAGGGTGACAACAAGCTCTATCGCATCGCTTCAGGCGCCAGCGACTATGACTATAACTGGACAAAAGTGCTGATGGAGAAAATCGGACGCAGGATGCAAGGCGTATCCCTACATTATTATACTTGCACAGGATGGGAAGGCTCTAAAGGCTCGGCCATCAATTTTGACAACGACCAGTATTACTGGGCCCTCGGCAAGTGCCTGGAGATAGAGGATGTCATCAAGAAACACAAGGCCATCATGGATGAGAAGGATCCTCAGGGCAAGATCGGACTGCTCGTCGATGAGTGGGGCACCTGGTGGGACGAGGAGCCGGGCACCATCAGCGGACACCTCTATCAGCAGAACGCACTCCGCGACGCCTTCGTGGCAGCTCTCTCGCTGAACGTCTTCCACAAGTACACAGACCGTGTGAAGATGGCCAACATCGCACAGGTGGTCAACGTGCTCCAGTCGATGATCCTTACCGACCAGGAGGGCACGGGCCACATGGTGCTCACACCGACCTATCACGTCTTCGAGATGTACACACCGTTCCAGGAGGCCACCTATCTCCCACTCGACCTTGAGTCGGAGATTATCCAGGTGAGCAAGGCCTATTTCAAGGAAAAAGAGGGTGCAAAGGATGCCGGTTACCGTCCCTGTCCCCTACTCTCAGCCTCTGCGGCCAAGACCCAGGAGGGTGGTCTCGTGCTGGCTGTCACCAATGTCAGCCTCGACACCGACAAGACCATCGACTTCCAGATTGACGGCTACGCCGCAAAGAGCGTCAGTGGGCGTATCCTGACCTCGAAGAAGGCCACAGATTATAACGACTTCCAGCACCCTGGCGTGGTAGCTCCTCAAGTGTATAAGGATGCCAAGCTGAAGAAAAACGTGCTGACGGTCAAAGTTCCCGCAAAATCAATTATTGTCTTAAACATCAAATAAACAAAACAACTAAAAACAATGAACGACAACAAAATTATGAACATGGCAGCGGACAACATCCGTATCCTCGCTGCCTCGATGGTTGAGAAGGCTAAGTCTGGTCACCCAGGGGGTGCCATGGGTGGTGCTGACTTCATCAACACCCTTTACAGTGAGTATCTCGTCTACGATCCCGAGAAGCCCGAATGGGAAGGCCGCGACCGTTTCTTCCTCGACCCCGGCCACATGGCTCCGATGCTCTACAGCCAGCTCGCCCTCATCGGCAAGTACACACTGGATGATCTGAAGAACCTGCGCCAGTGGGGCTCTGTTACCCCAGGCCATCCCGAGCGTGAGCTTGCTCGTGGCATCGAGAACACATCCGGTCCTCTCGGTCAGGGTCACTGCTTCGCTGTAGGAGCCGCCATCGCAGCCAAGTTCCTCAAGGCAAAGCTCGGTGAGGAGGTCATGAGCCAGACCATCTATGCCTACATCTCCGACGGTGGTGTGCAGGAGGAAATCTCACAGGGTGCTGGCCGTATCGCCGGTAACCTTGGACTCGACAACCTCATCATGTTCTACGACGCTAACGATATCCAGCTCTCCACGAAGACCGAGGTCGTAACCTCTGAGGATACTGCCAAGAAGTACGAGGCCTGGGGATGGTACGTACAGAAGATTGATGGCAACGACGTTGACCAGATCCGTAAGGCCATCGAGCGCGCTCAGGCTGAGAAGCAGCGTCCGAGCCTGATCATCGGTCACTGCGTGATGGGCAAGGGTGCCCGCAAGGCCGACAACAGCTCTTACGAGAGCAACTGCGCCACCCACGGTGCTCCTCTCGGTGGCGACGCCTATATCAACACGATGAAGAATCTGGGTGCCGATCCTGAGAACCCGTTCCAGATATTCCCCGAGGTTCAGGAGATGTACGCTAAGCGTGCCGAGGAGCTGAAGAAGATCTGCGCCGAGCGCTATGCCAAGAAGGAAGCCTGGGCAAAGGCTAATCCCGAGAAGGCCCAGCTGCTCGAGGAGTGGTTCAGCGGTAAGGCTCCGAAGATCGACTGGAGCAAGGTTGAGCAGAAGGCAGGTGCCGCCACCCGTGGCGCTTCGGCTACCGTGCTGAGCGTACTCGCAGAGCAGGTGCCCAACATGATCTGCGCATCGGCCGACCTCTCCAACTCCGACAAGACCGACGGCTTCCTGAAGAAGACCCACAACATCGTTCGCGGCGACTTCAGCGGTGCCTTCTTCCAGGCTGGCGTTGCCGAGCTGACGATGGCCTGCTGCTGCATCGGTATGGCCCTCCACGGTGGTGTCATCCCCGCTTGCGGTACTTTCTTCGTATTCTCGGACTACATGAAACCTGCCGTCCGTATGGCTGCCCTGATGGAGCTCCCCGTGAAGTTCATCTGGACGCATGACGCCTTCCGTGTCGGCGAGGATGGTCCTACCCACGAGCCTGTTGAGCAGGAGGCACAAATCCGCCTGATGGAGAAGCTGAAGAACCACCATGGCAAGAACTCCGTTCTCGTGGTTCGTCCTGCCGATGCTGAGGAGACGACCGTCTGCTGGCGCATGGCTATGGAGAACACCGAGACGCCTACAGCCCTCATCCTCTCTCGCCAGAACATCGAGATGCTGCCCGCAGGCAACGACTACAGCCAGGCCACCAAGGGCGCTTACGTCGTAGCTGGCTCCGACGAGGACTATGACGTTATCCTGCTCGCCAGCGGTTCCGAGGTGTCTACCCTCGAGGCCGGCGCCAAGCTGCTCCGCGAGGACGGCATCAAGGTGCGCGTTGTCAGCGTGCCCTCTGAGGGTCTGTTCCGCAGCCAGCCGAAGGAGTATCAGGAGAGCGTACTCCCCGCAGGCAAGAAGAAGTTCGGTATGACCGCAGGTCTGCCCGTAACGCTTGAGGGTCTCGTTGGTGCCGACGGTTGTGTATGGGGGCTGCAGAGCTTCGGCTTCTCCGCTCCTTACAAGGTGCTCGACGAGAAGCTCGGCTACACGGGCCAGAATGTTTACGATCAGGTTAAGAAACTCCTTGCATAATGGATATGAAGACGATAGGCTTAGCCAGCGACCACGCTGGCTTTGCCTTAAAACAGTTTGTCAAGAAGTACCTCGATGAGAAGGGCTGGGCCTACAAGGACTACGGCACCTACACCGAGGAGTCGTGCGACTACAGCGACTTCGGTCACGCGCTGGCAGAAGGCATCGAGCAGGGCGAGGTCTATCCCGGCATCGCCATCTGCGGCTCGGGAGAGGGCATCAACATGACGCTCAACAAGCACCAGTCAATCCGTGCCGGTCTCTGCTGGATTCCCGAGATTGCCCACCTGATTCGTCAGCACAACAATGCCAACGTGCTGGTGATGCCAGGCCGTTTCATCGACGAGGAGATGGCCCGCAAGATCATGGACGAGTATTTCTCCACCGACTTCGAAGGCGGTCGCCACCAGAAGCGCATCGACAAGATTCCAGTTCAGAAATAGCGAATCGAGTATTCCGGCCACTACGAAAAAAGAGGCGTCCGAGATTGAATCGGGCGCCTCTTGTCTGTTTTGACGGCGTTTTGCTCAGAACTTGTAGCGGATACCAGCCTGAAGGAAGCCCTGGTCGCCGAAACCTGCCTCGGCAAAGCCACGCAACTTGCCACCGGCCTCAAAGCCGAGGAGTGAAGCCTGGAACATGAAGTGAGTGCTGTTTTCGCTTTTTGACTTACCAGCCACGTCCTTATCTTTATTGCTCAGGAACCCCACACCCGCAGCAGCCTTGGTATAGAGACCGATGCTGTTCGTGTTGATCCAGTACCACTTGACGGCCGGCATCACGGCGAAATAGTTACGCTTCTTCTCGCCCACCTTCTCGTGAGTATCGTCATTCTTCAGGATGTTGTTGTCCCACTTTGAATAAGACACGAGACCGCCGACAGCCAGGCGGGGATTGCCCAGGTGACGGTAGTACTCGAGAGAGAGAGGACCAAATTTAGAGCCGTTGTCGTACTCGGTGCGAGCACCAAAGAATGCCATGACAAGCCCCTCGCCGATACCATCACCAAGCTGTGAAAGACTTCCGAAACCGTAAGACAGGCTGATCTCGTTCTTCAGATCCTTATTCTGAGCGTTTACGTTCATTGCAGTTATTAAGGCTACTGCGACCATCATCATCATTTTCTTCATTTTTCCAACTATCTATTATTATATTTTTATTTCTGACGGTGCAAAAGTACGGCAAAAAGTTGAAATACACAACTTTTCTCTTTCCCCTTTTCGCATCTATGCACGACACTGCTCTGATTTGGCGACAAAATCAGGCTCCCCATGCTAAAAATGTCGTATGCCTAACTACATAAACTCCTGGGAACCATGTGTTGTGATTTCCTGAATTTCAATTTTTGGCATGGCAATCCTGCCAAAGACCTCATCCATCACTCTGACCGCGGCTGGAAGATTATACAAAATTGCCGCAAAACCCATGATTTTGCGGCAATTTGCAGTATAAAAATGCAGTTTACTTGTTCACCCGGAACTTGGTATCACCATCCTTGAAGAAAGCGTTAATCTGCTTGGCAGCAGCAATACCAGCGTTGATATTAGCCTCAGCTGTCTGTGCACCCATTTTCTTCGGCGTTGAAAAATAACGGCCCTCAAACTTCAGAAAGTCGTCGTTAGTATCTGGCATGATGTCGGTGACATACTTCAAGTCCTCGCGCTCCTGCATCAGCTTCAGCAGCTCGGGCTCGTTGATTACCTCCTTGCGAGCGGTGTTCACGAGGATACCACCTTTCTTCATCTTGCTCACCAGTGCATAGTTGATGCTCTGCTTGGTCTCAGATGTAGCGGGGATATGAAGTGAGACAACGTCACACTGCTCGAAGAGAGCCTCCTGATTGGCAACGGCATGTACACCAGCCTTCTCAATCACCTCTGCTGTGCAGAAGGCATCATAGGCATAGACCTCCATACCAAATCCCTTGGCGATGCGAGCCACGTTACGGCCTACGTTACCGAAAGCCAAAATACCCAGTTTCTTGCCGAGAAGCTCCGAACCGCTCTTGCCGTTGTAGAAACCACGGACAGCCATCACGAGTAGACCAAACACAAGCTCGGCTACGGCATTTGCATTCTGGCCTGGCGTATTCTCAGCCACTACATTGTGCGCCGTAGCGGCAGCCAGGTCGATATTGTCGTAGCCAGCACCGGCACGAACAACGATTTTAAGCTGCTTGGCGGCGTCAAATACTTCTGCATCGACCTTGTCTGAGCGAACAATCATCGCATCGACATCCTTCACTGCGTCGAGTAGCTGTGCCTTTTCTGTATATTTCTCCAACAGCACGAGCTCGTGGCCTGCTGCTTCTACTTCTGCCTTAATACCATTCACAGCTGCTGCTGCGAAAGGCTTCTCTGTTGCAACTAATACTTTCATACTCTATTAATGATTAGCCTCGAATTCTTTCATACATGCTACGAGAGCCTCGCAGCCCTCGATGGTCTGTGCGTTGTAGCAGCTAGCACGGAAACCACCTACCGAGCGATGGCCCTTCACACCTACCATACCCTTAGAGATGGCAAAGTCGAGGAATTCCTTCTCCAATTCCTTATATTCAGGAGCCATTACGAAGCAGAGGTTCATCAGCGAACGGTCCTCCTCCTTGGCTGTACCCACGAACATCTTGTTGCGGTCGATCTCACCATAGACAATCTCAGCACGCTGGTGAGCCAGCTTGTCCATAGCCTCTACTCCACCCTGCTTCTTCAGCCAGCGCAGATTCTCAAGTGCGCAGTAGATGGGTACTACAGGAGGTGTGTTGAACATTGATCCCTTATCTACATGGGTGCGATAGTCGAGCATGGTAGGTATCTCACGAGGAGCCTTGCCCAGTGCATCATCCTTCACGATGATGACGGTAACACCGGCCATTGCCATATTTTTCTGTGCACCAGCATAGATGGCATCATACTTAGCCACGTCAACAGGACGGCTGAAGATATCTGATGACATATCGGCAATCAGACGTACAGGCACGTCGAGATCCTTGCGGATTTCGGTACCATAGATGGTATTGTTAGAAGTGATGTGCAGATAGTCGGCATCAGCAGGAACAGTCCAGTCCTTGGGGATGAAGGTGTAGTTGGCATCGGCAGAAGAAGCCACCTCAACCACCTCACCAAAAAGCTTGGCTTCCTTCATGGCCTTCTTGGCCCATACGCCAGTGTTGAGATAAGCAGCCTTTTTAATCAGGAAGTTGTAGGGAATCATGCAGAACTCGAGTGAAGCACCACCACCGAGGAAAATCACGGAATAGCCTTCGGGCACATCGAGCAGCTCCTTTACCAGAGCAACGGCCTCGTCGACAACGGGCTGGAAATCCTTTGCACGGTGGCTGATCTCCATCAGAGAGAGACCTGATCCATTGAAATCAAGACACTGTTTTGCGGTATTCTCAATCACTTCACGAGGAAGAATCGAAGGACCGGCATTAAAGTTGTACTTCTTCATTTTGACTTTTTTTATTATGGTTTATATCCTATGTTTCTGAAAAACGCTGCGAAATTACACTTTTTATTTCAATTCACCAAATATTTAAGCAGAAATTCACCCAAATATGCATTTTTCTTTCATTTTGTCAATTCCGCATATCACTTTACTACCCACACTGCTGCAAAGTTACAAAGAAATCATCACTTTTTTAGCTTTTTCCTTTTCGCTTTTTACTTTTTTCACTATCTTTGCATTCGTTATGAGTCAGAAATGCCATCAAGTCATCATCAGCCTGGCCTCCAACGAGGGGCAGAAGAGCCATCTTCAGGCTGCACGCAACCAGTTAGGACGGATTTTGTCAGACATACATTACACACCAGAGCTATGGACGGAACCTGTACATAGCCAACGACGCGAACCTTATCTCAACCAACTCTGCAGAGCCACTACAACCGTTAGTGCCAATCGGCTCGAAGAGGCGCTCAAGGAGATGGAGAAGCGATTAGGACGCACGCATAATGAGGACGGCATAGTGGCCATCGACCTTGACTTGCTGAAATACGACGATGAGCGTTATCACCATCGCGACTGGGAAAGGAACTACATAAAGGAACTAATTGATAAATTATGAAGAAATTACTGATTACCAACCTGTTATTATTAGTACCTGTGCTCACATACTCGCAACGGTTCGATGACTATTTCGAAGATCGAACCCTGCGTATAGACTACACTTTCTCAGGCAGTGACAGCCATCAGCAGATATACATCGACGAGCTGGTATCCCTGCCCCGATGGTATGGTAAGAAGCAGCGGCTGGCCGAGGTCCCGTTGAAGGGAAACGGGCAAATCATCGTACGCTCCAAGGCTGACGGGATGGTGGTCTATCGCAACTCCTTCTCCACCCTCTTCCAGGAATGGCTGGCTACGGATGAGGCAAAGTCGACACAGAAATCCTTCGAGAACGTCTTCCTGGTGCCGTTCCCCAAGCACCCCGTCAGCATCACTGTCGAGCTTTACGACTACCACGGCAAGACATTCGTCTCGATGACCCACAGTGTCGATCCTCAGGACATCCTCATCCGGAAGGCTGGCGACAAGCTGGTGATGCCTTACATCACACTCCAGCAACCTGCTGACACCTCGCGTTGCATCCATATCGCCTACGTGGCCGAGGGCTACCAACAGCATGAGATGGGTGCCTTCCTCGAAGACTGCCGCATAGCGACGGAATCACTGTTTCAGCATGAACCGTTCAAGCAGATGCAGGATCGCTTCAAGCTCGTTGCCGTCATGTCGCCATCCGAGGAAAGTGGCACCAGCTGGCCTGCCAAGGGTATCTGGAAGAATACGGTGCTTGGCTCCCACTTCGACACCTTCTACAGCGACCGTTATCTGACGACCCTCCACCTGAAGAAGCTCCACGACGTACTTGCCGGCACCCCCTACGAGCACATCATCATCCTCGTCAACACCGACCATTATGGCGGAGGCGGTATCTACAATTCATATAACCTTACTTATACGCACGGAAAGCATTTCCGTCCTGTCGTCGTTCATGAGTTCGGGCACAGCTTCGGAGGATTGGCCGACGAGTACCCATACGGCGAAAGCGACCCGATGTACTTTGCCGACACAGAGCCCTGGGAGCCCAACCTGACCACCAAGCATGACTTCAGCTCGAAGTGGGAGGATCTGTTCAAGGCTGGCAAGGCCGGACTGATAGAGGGAGGCGGCTATCTCACGAAGGGCGTATGGCGAGGCTTCGAGGACTGCCGCATGCGCACAAATGAAGAACCAGAGTTCTGCCTGGTCTGCAAGCAGGCACTCGTCCGTCTTATTGACTTCTATACCAAATGATTACCGAGATCAACTCTCTCTCCGACCCACGCATCCAGATGTTCGCCTCTATGACAGAGGCACAACTGAGAAACAGGCTCAACGCCGAGATGGGCATATTCATCGCCGAGAGCCCGAAAGTGATACGCATCGCTCTACAGAAAGGCTACGAGCCCATAGCATTGCTTTGCGAACAAAAGCACACTGAAGGTGATGCCGCAGACATCATTGCAGGATGCGGTGATATACCTATATACACAGGAAAGCGCGAACTGCTTTCTGCCCTTACGGGCTATACACTGACACGAGGCGTACTCTGCGCCATGCGCCGCAAGCCTGAGCCCTGTCTCGAAAAGATCTTGGAGGATGCCCGCCGCGTCTGCATCATCGATGCCGTCTGCGACACCACAAATATCGGAGCCATCTTCCGCTCGGCAGCAGCCCTTGGCATCGATGCCGTATTGCTGACTCGCAGTTCTTGTGACCCACTGAACCGCAGGGCGATACGTGTCTCGATGGGCACCATCTTCCTTGTACCTTGGACTTGGCTCGACTCCTACGAACAGTTGCGTGCCTTAGGATTCCGTACAGCTGCGATGGCACTTACCGACAAGTCCCTCCCTCTCTCCGACCCCATACTGAAACAGCAGGCACGTCTGGCCGTAATCATGGGAACAGAAGGTGACGGACTCCCCCAGCATACCATCGAAACGGCCGACTTCACCGTCCGTATCCCGATGTCGCATCAGGTAGATTCCCTCAATGTGGCTGCCGCGGCTGCCGTTGCCTTCTGGGAACTTCGTCTGTAAGCTTCTGCACGAAATTCATCTCACGGAGTATTCTGGACTGACGTTTCAACATGTAGGAAGAGGGATGCTTACTCGAAAACTTCAGTGGATTAGGTAGCGTAGCAGCAATGAGAGCACACTGAGCCTTCGAGAGATGGGAAGCATCGGTATCGAAATGCTCCTCTGCCACTGCGTCGGCGCCATAGATGCCATCACCCATCTCTATTGAGTTCAGATATACCTCCATGATGCGCTCCTTGGTCCATATCAGCTCAATCAATGATGTAAAATACACCTCGAATCCCTTTCGCACCCATGAACGGCCCGGCCATAGGAAAACATTCTTGGCCGTCTGCTGGGAAATTGTTGAAGCTCCCAGCTTACGTTTTTCCGGATGTTCCCTATTTCGCTTGGCTGCATGCTCTATGGCTTGATAGTCAAAGCCATGATGCTGCAAGAACTTGGCATCCTCACTAGCCATTACGGCTGTGGGAAGGTCAGGCGAAATATTGTCGAGCGACACCCAGTGATGAGCCAGCTTCAAGTCCCGTCCCTCCTTCACTTGCTGATAGCAGCGGATGAACATCAGGGGTGTGAAGTAAACGGGCAAGAAACGGAGGGCAACCACCGTGAGAATGGTTGATCCGAAAAAAAACGCAAGGATCCAACGGAGCGTTTTCCTGATAAACTTCATAGAGCATTAAAAAAGAGGAATGAGAAGCCCCCATTCCTCATTGATTCTTAAATAATGGATTATTGCTGTGACTGTGCATTAGCCTCGTTGATCATCTTCTGTGAAGCATACATATAGACTTCTACACGACGGTTCTGAGCCTGACCAGCCTTCGTAGAGTTGTCAGCCACGGGATTGTTCTGCCCAAAGCCTTCGACGCTCTTGATCTGGGCGGCAGGAACGCTCAGAGCCTGAAGATAGGATGATACGGCAGTGGCACGATCGAGCGACAGGGCCTGGTTCTTCTGCATGCTCTGCTCGACTGTAGAGTTCTTCCAGCCCTGATTGTCGGTATAGCCCTGAATGGAAACGTCGCAGTCGCTGTTACCCTTCAGCACGCTTGCCAGCTGCTGCAGCGAAGCCTTGGCCTCGGCAGAAAGGTCATTCTTGCCAGTGGCGAAGAGGA
>Ga0326514_10002098_pt1 | contig 12722 bp, 13 predicted proteins | sample 3_2548_0518_D_FD_203653 | JGI IMG/M metagenome (GOLD analysis project Ga0326514, IMG submission 203653) | Bovine rumen microbial communities from UC Davis, California, United States - 3_2548_0518 | ecosystem: Host-associated > Mammals > Digestive system > Stomach > Rumen | place: USA...
TGTTGAAATAATATCTTTATTTTTCTTGATTTGTCTTTTGATTGTAGAATTTAATTTCTTTGATTTATGAATTGTTTGAAGCAAAGTTGCTTTTGCTGTAGAAGTGATTTGGTTTGTTGCTTGTGCTGGAGCGGTTTGTACATCATTTTCAGTTTGTGGTTTTACAGCTGTGTCTTTTTTGTGGATGGTTTGTTGAAGCATAAAGTACTTCATGTTTTTATTTTCATCCTTTGTCTTTAATGACAAGACCTTTTCTTCAATATTGTTCTTAAAGACAGTGACTGTAATATATTTTTCCTGGATAATGTCGTCACTTTCAGACAATTTTTCCAGAATCATGTTGTTATATTCTTTCCTGTATTGATCAAGATTATCCTTCTTTAGTGGGTGCAGAATTCGGAAAAACGGAACGGCTGTTTCGCTTTCGCGGCATGCCGTTTCGCTTCAGCGGAACGCTCAGTAGATGCTATTTGCTTAAGTTTGGATTGCGCATGTTCTTGCCATTGAACTCCAAACGGTATGCTTTGCTAACGAGTCTGTCCAGACAGGCGTCTGCGTAGGTGTTGTCTTTGAAGATGCTGAACCAGTCTTTCACAGGAAGCTGAGAGATAACAATGGTCGATTTTCGACCTTCTCTTGCGTCGATGAGTTCAAAGAGATTGCGGCACATGTTCGGATCTAAAGGCATCAGGCCAAAATCATCTAATACAAGCAAGTCAAGCTGGGAGGCAGAGTTGATGTATTCCAGATGTTGATTGTTCAGGTCTGCTTTTTCTATCTCATAGAGAATATTGCTGGTCTTCACATAGCGAACTGTTTTGAATTGACGAAGAGCGTTGATGCAGAAGGCGTTCGAGGCCCAAGTCTTACCTCCGCCGGCGGGACCTGTAATCAGAAGGTTTTTTCCTTCTTCAATCCACTTGCAGTCAGTCAGATGTTCGATGCTTTCCGTATCCAGCTGACGGTCTGCGTCATAAATACTTTGATCAATATCGGCTTGCGGATAGCGTAAGGAAGCTTTCTTCAGATAGCGGCTGAACTTCTTCTGATACCGGAGATCCCATTCCGCTTCAATCAGTTTTTCAATCCGTTCTTCTGCGGGTATCAGATCTGTATTCGGCGCTTCCGCCTGCCTTTCCAGTTCGGCGGCCATGCCGGACATTCTCATTTCCTTTAGCTTCTGGCAGAGGACTGCGATCGTCTCTGCAGGCTTCGTATTTGCAGTTGTCATTATTTGTAGTAGTCCTTTCCGTGTATATTTTCATGCGTCGGCAGCGGGTCATCAGAATCACTGCCGTTGTGGTTTAACATTTCATTGAAGATGCGCTTGAAGTAAGAGTATCGGCAGCTATTCAACTCTATACATTTGCGAGCTGCCTGGTTCGCTATGGTCCTGGACTGCCCATCACACATGTGCAGGATCCCATTGCACGAGAAATACATCTGCTCCTCATGTTCCGAAGAATGAAGAACCTTGTCGATGAACAGATTCATATCCGGGCCGATCGCAGATGCCCAGCGTCTGTAGTAGTTTCCATCCTTATTGTTCACTTCCTGATAGAAGCGATGTTCCTCAGGCATATCGGAATCATTTGTGATGTACTTTGGAAATCGCTTATAAGATCTTGGGTGCGTGCAGATCAGGCGATTATTCTCGTCGCAGATTCGTATCTCTGTCATCGTCGCCTTCAGAATCACTGGCTTGTTATAGTAGGTATACAATACCGAATAGTAGTGGCCATCATATGGCAGATGATAGTTGGGAGGAACGGCATTAAACGCTACATAGTCGCAGAGCGTGAAGGATCCGTCGGAAAGAGTCTTCATGTTCGGCTTGTCGTAGAATTCAAAGGCCTGCTTCCGTGTGTATTCCCATCCCTTGATCTTTCTGTCATTGATGTCCGCTATTATTTGTCTACAGGCCTGATTGGCTGCTTCAAAGCTGTAATAAACATTCTTCCTGAGCTCTTCAATCAACCATGTTTCAAGATACTGAACGTGCTTTTCAACCGTTGGCTTTCCTTTTGGCTTGTAGACAGGCGGAGGTAGTACAATTGTTCCGTAAAAGTTCTCCAGATCCTGATAGGTGCTATTGATCATCAGTTGATCCTTGGTGTGCTTGGTGACTGCAGTTGAGGCATTGTCCGGGACCAGATATCGCGGTATTGCGCCATAGTATTCCAGTGCGTGTACAGTTCCTGCTACAAAGTTTGTCATTTTCTCATCCGGAAAAATCTCTGCGTAGACGTAGTCACTGACACCGACTGTTGTCACGAAGACGTGTGCTTTCTGCATGGTTCCATCTTCAGGGTTTTCAATAATCTCGGGTTCATCGCCAACCCAGTCGATATAGACACGCTGACCAGGAACTCTTTCTACGGCCATGGATACCTTTCTGAGACCGTAGTGCTTCTCGGCAAATCGTTTAAAATACTCAACGAATTGCGTGTACTGATAGCCGTCTGGATACTCTTTCTTGTAAGCAGTCCAGAGATAAAAGAGGTTGGCTTTACTGCCTTTTGCAGTAAGTGCTTCATAGATCTTCTCATAATCTGGAAGCGGAGTTTTTTTCCTCCTCGCCTGATCCGGAGGGTAAAAGGCATCGACAACCTTCTGCTCATCCATCTTCTGAAGATCCTGAAAAGACAAGCCAATAGATTTGAAGCGCTTCATGATCAGCTGACATGTACTGGAGCCGATCTGATAGCGGCGCTGGCATTCATCGTAGGAAGAGTGTGCTTCCCTCATACGGATGACGCCCATAATCGTTGTGTAGTTTTGCATGTAAATTCTCCTTTCCAAAAACTACGCAACCATAATAGGCACAATAAAAACGGCATGCCGTTATTGCAAAAACAACATGCCTCCTATCCGAGACAGTCGTGCCGAAGCTAGCGAAAAGGCCATGCCGTTAAGCCGAAATCTGCAGATCAACTGCACCACACTTTGGACAAACCTTGATACAGTAGTTTCTTGATTCTTTCTTTGCATTTGTCAAATCGATTAACTGTCTATCGATTTTATCCTTTGCATATTGATCAAGATTGTTGTAAAAGTTAATGATTTCAGTATCTTTCATAATATCATCTCCTTGAATGTGATGACATTATAATGCTACTGGATCATTGTTACTGTCCATATATTTGTACAATATTAAAATATGTTCACCATTTTGCTAATATAGCCAATATTTTAATAATCAATTTTTAAGTGAGCTATATTCTATAAAATGGGAGAATAGTTATAATCGAATTCATAATATATGGAATTTAAGTAAGAATGGATTACACTACAGCCTGAATTAGCGAGAATTATCAGGGCACTAGAAGAAAGTCTTGGGAAATAGATGGCTAATTATTAGTTGTTGTTTCGCCAATAAGTATCTTACTAACGAAATGATCATTCTTTAGTTTTTGGTCATAATTTAAAATATAATTTCTATCAAATAGAATTGCATATAAAGTATCTAGGACATATTCAAAAGACAATTGAGCAGTAAAACTAGATATCTTATCATCAACGCCTTCACTTTGTGGAACTTGAATGACTGTGTCACACATCCTGGCAAGTTTCGTTTCACTATGAGCGGTGATGATGGCAGTAGGTATCTTTTTTGCTTTTAAGATTGAAATATAAGACTTGTATTCATAATGTTGTCCACTATAAGTGATAAATAATGCAAAATCGTTTGGCATTACATTCGTAATATTGTAAGGTCCTTCATGAAAGTCATCGGCTAATATAACGTATTTATTTACTTTGATTAGTCGATTTTTAAATGCTGCGGCAGTGATAAACGAATCACCTTTGGCAAAGATAAACACACGATTACATGTTTCAATATTATCAATGATTGCATTGATGTCTTTTTCGTTGAGACTTTGAAGAGTTCCATCAATACTACCTTTTAATAATTCTGCTAAGTTTCTAGAAATTGAATTAACACTGTCTGTTGGCATAAATGGTTTGTTTGCATCAATAGAGAATAATGTATTGTAATCGCTGTTCAATTCCTTAATTAATCGAATTTTAAAGCTTTTGAATCCATCACAACCTAATTTTCTACAAAAGCGAATGATAGTGGCATTAGAGGTATATGTATCCTTAGCTAAAGTGTTAATTGTTAAAGAGTCTAAATCATTTATGTGATTTAAAAGATAACAAATAATACTTTTGTCGGTATTATTGTATTTGGAAAGATCTTGGAAATAATCTATTAGCATGTAAATAGCTCCTATATATTTATTTCAATTATAAACCTAAAAGTTCAAATGTTTTCATGAAAGGTAAGCGTAAAACTAAAAGTGTTGTATTCTAAAACCCAGCTTCCTGGTACCATATCCCCAAATCTGTAGTCGGATTAAGGGCTGATCCCAAAAAGTCTGATAAACCGGGTGGTTTCCTGCATTTATTAGACAAGATCAGGCATATTTCTGATAAGGCCTGTAATACGGCTTCTCGTCAGAAAGTGGTACGGAACTGTGTATATCCTGCAGAATGGAAGCCTTTTCGTATTCCCGGTACTCCCTGGTCCAGGGCATAAGCTTTTCAGCAAAGGACCGGTCTGTTCCATCAAGATATTCCGGGACCTTTTCCAGGAGATACTTGAGATAATAGTAGGGATGTGCTCCGTTCTGTTTGGCAGTTTCAACGATCGAATAATAGACCATACAGGCCTCTGCTCCGTCGGGAGTGTTGCAGAACAGCCAGTTGCGTCTGCCCACCGCTACGTTTCGTATACTTCTCTCCGCGGCCAGATTATCGCAGGGAATGCTGCCGTCATCAAGGAAGCGGCGGAGGTATTCTTCCTGGTTGAGGGCATAGCTGACAGCGTCCTTCAGCCTGTTGCTGATGGAAGGATCACCGGTATCAATCGTTCTGATGTATTCATAGAAGCTGTCCACTGCCTTTTTCACCTTGCCCTGACGCATAGCTTTTCTTGTGGCGGCATCAAGGTACTTCAGCAGGCTTTCTTCCTTATAGATCTTCCCGATCAGCTCGATGGCTTTTACCTCAGGGAGTTCTGAAATGGCGTCATCCGAAAGCCCTTTTACGTTCAGGAGGTGAAGAGCAAGGACGAACCGCCTGCGTGCATGGGCAAGGCAGCCGGTGATCTTTACCCTGCCGCCGCGTTCACCTTCAAAGACTTTATACGCCACATACGCATCGCAGGTAATGGCGCCTTCATAGTCTATGTAGAATTCCCTGAGATGCCGTGTGCCCCGGGTCGGTTCATAGATGTAGACCGTTGCCCTGTTTCCCGGATACAGCATACCGGTGGAATGCACCCAGATATAGCTCTTGCTGCCGGGAGAACGTCCGTCAAGGATCACCTGGAGCGTCGTTTCATCGCAGTGATTATAGGGGCACTTCTTTACCACGATGCACAGATGTTCATAGATCGGCCGCAGCACGATGTTGGCGCCATAGAGGATCCAGTTGTTCATGGTCATTTTTGACAGTGGTATGCCCGAAAGGTTCAGGTCCCTCACCTGACGGTCGACCGGGAGGCCCATGGCGAACTTATTGTAGGCAGATGTCGCCAGGAAAGAAGCTGTGACCATGGAACGCTTTAAAAGGACGCCGCGAAGAGGAGAGGCCTTCGGCTTCCCCTTCTTTTCTTCGTTTTTGACTTTTATCACAGCGGTGTGTATGACCCTGATATAGAAAACGGGTCTGGTGACTTCCAGTTTCTCACTGTTATGCCAGCCGATGATCTCCCAGTTCCCTTTACCGTATTTCGCATCGAGGGCTGCGCAGTCCAGATCGTATACATTCACATGCATCAGATGGGAAAAATCCGCTTTTTTCTTCTTTTTCCTGCTGCGTCTGCTCCCGGTCTTCCCTTTGCCCCGGGATCCTTTTCCGGATGATCCGGAACGGCCGGATGAGGAAGGCATGCCTGTTCCTTTATCTTCACCGGCATCTTCGGAGATGGGATCTTCCCGGCTGCTGTCGGAAGAAAAAGAGTTCATTATGGCATCACTGGTCTCTGTATGAGATCCATATACGTTCCTTGTAAGGGCTTCATTCTGTTCCTGAAGGGTCTTGATCTGCTCTTCCTTTTCCTTTAAGGATTCCCTGGCAGCCGCAAGATCGTCCTTCATGGCCTGATAGTCCTTCGACATGGCTGTCGAGGTCCTTCTGAACTCCGCGAGCTCGTTCTCCAGACGGGCATTTTTTTCATGAGCATCGACAAGAAGAGAGACCAGGGTCTCTCTGTCAAGATCAGCTATGCTGTTCTTAAAGGCTTCTGTCTCAGCGTTCATGAATATCCCCCGTATCTGTATCATCTGACTTTGTGGATGTTCATTGAGGATCGCCAAGGATCGCAGCGCACTTTTCAATCGCTGCCGAAGCCTTCGTGATTTTTGCCGTAAGCGTATCGTTCTGCCTCTGCAGTTCCAGGATCCGTTCTGTCAGCTGCCGGATCTGTTCCTGCTGTTCAGATATCTGTGCTTTATATTTTTCTTCAGCTGAAGTATCTGCCGGAGCCGGAACATCGGGATCGTCCTTTTTGCTCTTTCGTCCGGGCTTTCCTGTCGGGACTGTTTCCCCGGTCACAGGATCGATCTTGCCTATGAGCCTGCGCTTTGAACGGGGCTGCTTCTTTTCCGGGTCCCAATAGCTCGTGGATTCGTACACATATGTTGTGTTGCTTGCAGCGTGATACTGTTTTATGATTGCCATCACTGTTCCTCCTGTTGATGTGATACATGCCGGACCTCTTTTCAATAACCGTCAGATGTCCTCATGTAATTATTATATCACTATGTATCACTCGTGTCAACAGGATAGTGAGAATTTATTTAATTATTTTGTGTACCTAGTTTTTGGCCGGATGGTGATGGCAGGTGCTTTTACTTTTGTGATCATTACTGCTCTGTCTGGCCTGGGACGACTGGCCGGTATACTTTGATCGACGATTCGACAGCAAAGCCGTTCATCAGCCGGGAGAATTCCTCTTTGGACAGGAGCCTGGCTTCATCCCTGTTCCTTGGCCACAGATATCTGCCATTTGACAGTTTCTTTGTGATCAGAATGAAACCGTCACCTCCCTCATACATGACGCCTTTGATCGTATCTCTTCTGTTCCCGCAGAAAAGGAACAGGGTACCGTCTTCCAGCGGATCCATACCAAACTCCAGGCGGATAATAGAGCAGAGTCCTGTGATACCTCGTCTCAGATCTGTTCTGCCGCATTTGATTATGACTTTACTAAAGCCCTTTCCGTCTTTAAGCATTGCGGATCACTGACAGGGCCATGCGCAGGGTCTGTTCTGAAGTATGGGGCCCGATATAAAGTCTGTATCCTCCAGTCTGAAGTATCATATCTATATCAGGGCTGGGCGTGGGTGCGCTGCCGGAAACTACATGGCCGCTGATACAGGCTGAAGGGACTTCAAAGAATGTGTCCTCTTTATCAGAAGAGGAATCAGCAGCCTGAAGCTCAGCAGGAAGTTCTTCGCTTTCCCTGATCCGCTTCTGCCAGTAATAAAAACTCTTGGTAGAAATACCGTTCTGGCTGCACCAGTCTTTCTTTAACATGCCGCTGGAATTAGCTTCAAGAACGATCTTCTTCCAGTAAGCCATACGATAGCTGCTTGTTTTTCGATCCATGGCTGAATCCTCCTTCTGATAATTAGCGGATTCAGTCTAGCAAGACCATTGAACTTTTTATACAACACTTTTGGTTATACGCTTACCATGAAAGTGAACTTTTAGTTCATAACTAAATTGACTTAAATAAGAAAAAACGAACCAATTTTTCTTAAGAGACTAAACCTATTTACATGTTTTTTTTTATGGCATATTATTTGTTTGTAATAAAAATAAAGAGCTTGGAGATATACTAAATTTTTAAGAATGTATAAACCATTACGGAAATAAAGAGGAAAAAGAAATGTTTGGATTTGGAAAAAAAGAAGAATTGTTTGCACCTTGTGAAGGAAGATGTATCCCACTAAAAGAGGTTCATGATCCTGTATTTAGTGGGGGAATGATGGGCGAAGGCGTGGCTATTATTCCAGCAATTGGTGAACTATGTGCACCTTGTGATGGTGAAATTATAGTATTACCAGAATCACTACATGCGGTTGGAATTCGTACTAAAAATGGTGCTGAAATATTACTCCATATTGGAATTGATACAGTGAATATGAATGGTGATGGGTTTACCACAACGTTGAAAGTTGGGGACAAAGTTTCAGTGGGAGATTTACTTGTTAAAGTTGATTTGGAAAAAGTAAAGAATGCTGGTTATGAAGCAACAACACCAATTGTCATTACAAATATGGAAAAAGTAAAAATTCTTGAAAAAACAGAATCAAGAAACGTAACAAAGGGTGAAAAGCTAGTTTCATATAAATGTGCATAACGAAAGTTCATTGTGATAGCAAATGAAGTGTTTCGTTGCAAATAATACGAAAGGGGTAGTATAAAATGAAAAACAAATTAAAATCTGTTATTCAAAAATTTGGTCGTGTCATCGTTGACCCTGTGTTGTACCTTGCCGTTGTGGGAATTGTATTAGCTATCAGTACAATCTTCTCATTAGGCGGAGGTATCCTCGCTAACATTGGAACATTGCTAAATGCTGCAACAAATTCTGCAATCATTGGTAATTTAGCAGTTATTCTATGTGTAGGCTTATGTGCTGGTTTTGCCAAGAAGGAAAAAGCAAATGCTGCTGTATTTGGATTGATGAGCTATTTGATCTTCCTTTATGCAAACAACGCATACTTAACAATCACGAATGCATTAGTTGAAGATGGAGCTGCTGGTATGGGACTATTTGCTACAGGACAAGCAATGGTTCTTGGCGTACAAGTAACTGACTTGAATGTATTTGGTGGCGTCATTATCGGATGTATTTCTGGATGGATGTACAACAAACTAATTGATGTCAAAGTTCCAGAAGTATTACGTATTTATGGTGGACCAAGACTTGCATTATTGGCAATGGTTCCATTCATGATTTTATTTGCGATTGCAGCTACATATTTCTGGCCTCCAATTGCAAGTGCAATCAGAAATGCTTCTACATTCATTAACGAATCAGGTGGATTAGGTGTATTTATCTATGGTTTCTTAAACAGAGTATTGATTCCTACAGGTCTACATCATTTCTTCTGGATGCCATTTGACTTCACTGCAATTGGCGGAACAGCAGTTGTAGGTGGTGAAACAGTATATGGTGCAGCAAATATCTTCTACGCTGAAATGCCATTAATTGCTAATGGAACATTAACAACTGTAGATTCATCGTTAAGATTTGCATCATTTGGCTTCGCAAAAGAATTCCTTACACTTGGTGCTGTATTAGCAATGATTTATTGCTCTAAAGCTGAAAATAGAAAAGCAGTTACAGCAATGTTAGTTCCTATTTATATCACAGCATGCTTAGCAGGCATTACTGAAGCACTAGACTTCATTATCTTATTCGCATCACCAGTATTATGGATTGCTAAGGGCTTATTAACAGGTTTGGGTGAAATGACATTATTCCTATCTGGTTGTAAGACATATAACATTTACGGCTTGATTGAATTGTTAACAGTTAATCTTGCGCTTCCAATGAGTGTTACAAAACTATATCTATATTTCATTATTGGTATTATCTTCACCGGTTTAACATTCGTTGTATTTACATTCTTAATCAAGAAGTTAAATATCAATACTCCAGGTAGAGCTGATGATTGGGGTGAAGAAGCAGGAACAAATTCATCTGAACCTGTAGTTGTGAATGATGAAATAGCAAATCTAATCATTGAAGGCTTAGGTGGAAAAGATAACGTAGTTACAGCAGGTTGCTGCATGACAAGACTTCGTTGTGAAGTGAAAGATCCAAGTTTAGTTAAAGATGACATTCTAAATAAAGTTCCTAACAGAGGGCTTGTTAAGAATGGTAAAGAAATTCAAATAGTCGTTGGTTTAAAAGTTCATGACTATTATGACAAGATTAAGCCTATTTTAAGAATTGAAGACTAAAGTAAATTGAAGGGAGAGCATATATGAAAAAGATGGTTTCTGCGTGTAAAAACTATATGAAAAGCATTCTAGAATTATTTTCTAAAAGAGATATGAAAGGGATGATTATGCTCTCCATTTCTTTACTACTTAGTTATTTATGGCCATTAATCGGCTTGGTATGCATTGCATACACAAAAATGAAAAAGCAATATAAGGATTATGGAAAGGTAGCTTTGCTAGGTGTTTCATTGAACATAGTCACTTATATATTGCAAATTACTATACGTGTTTGCCAACAAATCTGAAGTCATTAATGATTTAATGACTCCACTTCTAAAGCAAATACCTTAAGAAGGAGGAAAAATATGGATAAAGAACTTAAGATTGTAATTTGTGGTGGTGGTAGTACTTATACGCCAGGTATTGTAAAAGATTTATTAGATCAACGTCAGAAAATCAATATTAAAGAGTTGTGGCTGTATGACATTGATGAAGAAAGACAGAATAAAGTCGCACTAATTGTAAAAGAAGTAATTAAAACAGAAGCTCCAGAAGTGGTTCTAAAAGTTACAGTGAACCCAAAAGAAGCATTTACAGACGCCGACTATATCATGGCTCAAATGAGAGTTGGTGGTCTGAAGATGAGAGTAAAAGATGAACAAATTTGCTTAAAGCATGGTTGTGTAGGTCAAGAAACTTGTGGCGCAGGCGGAATGACATATGGTATGAGAACAATCTATCCAATGGTTCAATTGATTGATTATTGTGAAGAATATGCAAGTAAGAAATATTGGATTGTAAACTATTCAAACCCAGCCGCAATTGTAGCAAAAGCAACTTATAAGTTAAGACCAAAAGCTCGTATTATCAATATTTGCGATATGCCAGTTGAAATTGAAGCAAGAATGGCTGAAATATTAGATTGCAAGTTAGAAGATATTGAATCAGATTACTTTGGTTTAAATCACTATGGATGGTTTACTCATGTACGTTGTAAGGGTGTAGATGTAACCGATAAGTTGAAGGAACATGTACGTAAGTATGGTTATGTTTCAGAAGCTTCTATGAATGACGCATTATTAAAAGATCCTGATTGGGTACATACTTTCAAGAATTCCGCATTAATATCTAGCATGTTTACAGATTACTTGCCTAATACATATTGGCAATATTATTTAATGCCAGATTCTATTGTTGATTACATGGATATTAACAACACTAGAGGTATGCAAGTAATCAATGGACGAGAAAAGAGAATCTTTAAAGCTGCTGAAGATATTAGAGAAGGTAAACCTGTAGATTTACAACAATTCTATGTTGGTGTACATGGTAAATTTATCGTTAAGGTTGTCGAATCTTTGATTCACGATGAAAGAAGTAGACAGCTAGTTATCGTTCCAAATAACGGAGCTATCGAAAACTTATCTGATGATGCGACTGTTGAAATTCCTGGTTATGTTACAGATAGAGGTGTAGAGCCTGTAAGAGTGGGGTCTATTCCTAGATTCTATAAAGGTTTAATTGAACAACAAGATGCATGTGAAGGTTTACTTGTTGAAGCTGCAATTGAACATTCGTACGAGAAAGCATTAATGGCATTTACAATGAATCGTACAATTCCATCATCATTAGTGGCAAAAAAATTACTAGATGATATGATTGAAGCTAATAAAGGTTATTGGCCAGAATTAAAATAAACTAGACTCATCCCACTAGAATATACCATCTATAAATTATATGAAACATCAGAACCTAGATGAGATTCCACATTTAGTATTCTGATGTTTTTTTATGACTCGGTGGTTGCCGAGAAAATAAAGTAAGCGTCAAATAAATACCGTCTACAAAAATATCTCCAGTCTAGGATAATCATATCCAGAAGGGAGATATTTTATGATCAGACAAAGTACATTAGACAAATGGAAAGCAATTGAAATTGATGAACTGTCATGTGCATTAGAAAATGTATTACATAAGAAGTAGAGATGAACTGTAAGTAATCTCTATTTCTTTTTGAACATGTAATATCAAATAATGAAAATTGACGACTATACTCAAATCTGAATTAACAAACCTTACTCGATTGAATCAATATTTAAAATATGACTATATTGGATTGGCAAACACAACTCCTTTCATTCTTTGACGAAATTCATCTAATGAATAGGTTACAGTCTTCCAATCTGTTTTTGCATCTTCAAATGTGTTGGTGACGCCATCATAGTTGCCATCTTGAATAGTTAATGTTGTTCCGTCCCAGTTGATGACGATTCCAACATGGTTTCTGCCTATACCTGAGAAGACAGAACCGGATTTAGGGATAGTTGATCTTTCAAATTTATCAGGATGTGTAGCAAGTAGTTGATCTGCACAATCCCATCCATTACCTCTGAACCCTGGATCATATCCGTAAAGTTCATAGAATCTTCCCCAGGCAAACCAGGTACATTGACCATATAAACTTGCTTGTGCATAAGGATTCTTTGTCACCCATGCTTCTAAATTATTGAAGTTAGGGTTCGTTCCACCTCTGAAGGTAATACCTACATAGCGCATAACATGATCAACATAGAGTGGATCTCCATAAATATTGGTATGGAGTTCTGCTTTTTTATTGTCTGAGAATAATTGCGCATTATATTTTGAATACCCATGAAAGTTATTTATTGCCCAGGTAATATATCCTGTGCCGTAGTTATATCCTTGTAATGCAAGATAGATATGTTCCGTATCACTTGTATTTTGCACTT
>Ga0326514_10002099_pt1 | contig 12720 bp, 8 predicted proteins | sample 3_2548_0518_D_FD_203653 | JGI IMG/M metagenome (GOLD analysis project Ga0326514, IMG submission 203653) | Bovine rumen microbial communities from UC Davis, California, United States - 3_2548_0518 | ecosystem: Host-associated > Mammals > Digestive system > Stomach > Rumen | place: USA: California...
GAAGCTACAAGACCGCATCGATCCGTATGACCTGGATGCTGGTGATCCTGCTCATTCCGATCTTCGGAACAGCGCTTTATGTGATGATCGGTCTCAACGGCCACTCGCTCAAGATGCGCAAGAGATACGAAGATATCGACAGGATCCTCTTCCCTTTGCTTCCGGACGGAGAAAAGGAGGCGGAGAATGCAAGGAATAAAGACGGACGGCTTGGCGGTATCGTCGATTACATCCGGCGCAATGCAGGCTACCCGGTCTATCAGAATACGAAGGTCGAATATTTTGATGATGCGGAGAAAGGCATCGAGGCCCAGAAAAAGGATATGGCAAAGGCGGAGAAGTTTATCTTCATGGAGTACCACGCCATTGAGGACGCGGAGAGCTGGCATGAGATCCGCGACGTACTTGCTGAGAGAGTGAAGGCCGGCGTAGAGGTCCGCGTCTTTTACGACGACATGGGAAGCCTTGGCTTTATCAATACGGACTTCGTAAAGCGCACGGAGGAGTATGGCATTCAGTGCCGCGTATTCAATCCTTTCGCGCCCGGGCTCAACCTGTTTCTCAACAACCGTGACCACCGCAAGATCACGGTCATCGACGGCAAAGTGGGCTATACCGGCGGCTACAACCTTGCGAATGAGTACTTCCACAAGACAGAGCCTTACGGCTTCTGGAAGGATACAGGCGTCCGCCTGGAAGGCGACGCGGTACAGAGCCTTACTGTGACATTCCTTGAGATGTGGAATGCGATCTCGGGGAACGACAAGGATGACAAAGATTATAAAGAGTATCTGTTCAACAGCTCTGCGGCACAGGTAATGAAAGAAAAAGACAGAAAGCTTCAGGATGATCAGAAACTCAGCAAGGAAAACAGGGAGGCGATCGCCAAAGGCAGAGAGAGCGTTGAGAAGAAAAGAGATGCGTACTTTGAAAAAATACGGGCAGAAATCGCGTCGGACGAGCGATATCTGGCAGATACAACGCCCGCAGAAGGCAGCAAACTCGGATTTGTGCAGCCTTACGCGGATTCACCGATGGACGACATTCATGTCGGCGAGGACGTCTACATCAGCATGGCGGAATGCGCGCAGAAATATGCCTGGTTTATCACTCCCTATCTGATCATCACGGACGAAATGTGCCACGCGTTTTCTCTTGCCGCCCGCAGAGGCGTGGATGTGCGTATAATCACGCCTGGTATTCCGGATAAAAAGCTCGTCTACAGTGTGACACGGTCCTACTATAACGGGCTGACAAGAAACGGCGTCCGCATATTCGAGTTTACCCCCGGTTTCTGCCACGCCAAGATGTCGATCGTGGATGATCTGATGGCGACCTGCGGCACGATCAATCTGGACTACCGCAGCCTGTACCATCACTTTGAGAACGGCTGCCTCTATGCGGACTGCGACGCGGTCATGGATACGAAGCGCGACTTCGAGGAGACCTTTAAGCAGTGCCGGGAAGTGACAGAGTACTACACAAGCGGACGCGGCGCTTTCCTGCGGTTCAGCCAGCTCCTGCTGCGTCTGGCGGCGCCTCTTATGTAAAGATACATAAAAATACAGGAAATTTAAAAAGTTTTGCAATTTGTCCGTGGATGCGGCGCGGCCCCTGCGTATATACATTCAGATAACGAAAAACACAGTCGATCAGCCGGCGGGCTTCAAGGAGCGCAAAGGCCCGGTATGAGAGAATCGGATGAAGAGGCGGATCGATATGATATGAATGAAGCGGCGCTCCGGAAATGAGAGGAAATCATGAGCGAACTGAATAACTACAAACTGAACGACGAGGCACTTGATCAGGTAACTGGCGGAAACGATGGAAGAAGCGAGTATTTCAGCGTAAGAGACATCTCCCCCAGGTGGGTAAAGGTAACATCCTCTTCCCTGAACTGCAGATACAGCCCCAACGGCGAGATCGCAAAGGTCTATGAGAAAGGCCACAAGCTTAAAGTCGACGGAATCACCACAGACGGCCTCTGGTACAGACTCTGGATCTACAATCCCAAGGGCGGCGAGTGCTACGGCTACATCTACAAGGAGTATACAGAGAGAATCTGACAGCCGGATTGACCGGAACCGCTGCGTAGATGAAAGCGGATATAACTGAATAGAAGAATTACAGAGGGGCGGAAGCAAATGCTGAACAGTCAGCAAGTGCATCCGCCCCTTTTAATTGAAAAAAGAAGGATTATCTATGAAGCTTTAAGAATGGGGGAGGCGCGGCGATCAGACCTTGGGAAGCTTCTCGCGGTATTTGGCGAGTTCTTCATCGGTGGGGACGTAGTCAGTCATCTTGCCGTCGTGGTATTTCTCATAAGCGACCATATCGAAGTAACCGGTGCCGGTGAGGCCGAAGACGATGTTCTTGGCTTCGCCGGTCTCTTTGCATTTGAGAGCCTCGTCGATCGCGACGCGGATCGCGTGGGAACTCTCGGGAGCGGGCAGGATGCCCTCGACGCGTGCGAACATCTCGGCAGCCTCGAAAACATCGGTCTGCTTGACGGAGACCGCTTCCATGAGGCCGTCGTCGTAAAGCTGGGAGAGCACAGGGCTCATGCCGTGGTAGCGCAGGCCTCCTGCGTGGTTGGGAGCCGGGATGAAGTCGCTGCCCAGAGTGTACATCTTGGCCAGCGGGCATACCATGCCGGTATCACAGAAGTCGTAGGCGTAGACGCCGCGCGTCAAGCTGGGACAGGAGGCAGGCTCAACGGCAATGATGCGGTAGTCCGCTTCGCCGCGGAGTTTCTCACCCATGAAGGGAGCGATCAGGCCGCCCAGGTTGGAGCCGCCGCCGGCGCAGCCGATGATCATGTCGGCCTTGACGCCGTATTTGTCGAGCGCCGCCTTGGTCTCAAGACCGATGACGGACTGGTGCAGGAGGACCTGATTGAGTACGGAACCGAGCACATAGCGGTAGCCGGGATTGGAGACCGCGACTTCTACCGCCTCGGAGATCGCGCAGCCGAGTGAACCGGTGGTTCCGGGATGCTCGGCGAGGATCTTGCGGCCGACCTGCGTCGTGTCAGACGGGGAAGGCGTCACGGAAGCGCCGTAGGTGCGCATGACTTCGCGGCGGAAGGGCTTCTGTTCGTAGCTGACCTTGACCATGTATACCTTGCAGTCCAGGTCAAAATAGGAGCAGGCCATAGAGAGCGCTGTGCCCCACTGGCCGGCGCCGGTCTCGGTGGTCACGCCCTTGAGCCCCTGTTTTTTGGCGTAATAGGCCTGGGGAACGGCGGAGTTGAGCTTGTGGCTGCCGCTGGTGTTGTTGCCCTCGAACTTGTAATAGATGTGCGCAGGGGTCTGCAGCTTCTCCTCCAGGCAGTATGCGCGCACCAGCGGAGAAGGGCGGTACATCTTATAGAAGCCCTGGATCTCTTCCGGGATCGGGATATAGGGATTTTCGTTGTCGAGCTCCTGAGCGACCAGTTCCTCACAGAACACGGCGCTGAGCTCCTCAGCCGTCATGGGCTGAAGGGTTCCGGGATTGAGAAGGGGAGCGGGCTTGTTCTTCATATCAGCCCTGACATTGTACCATGTCTTGGGGATCTCGTTTTCGGAGAGATAGATCTTGTAGGGAATCTTCTGATTTTCTTTGTTTGCCATGGGTTCTTCCTTTCCGGAGCGCAGGCTCCTTTCGCAATGGATTACTTGGCGCTTACGGCGCCGGCTGCTTTCGTATGCCTGGGACGGAAGTCTTATAGCTGAATACAAAGAGACCCTGTCCCAGAAGTGTCTGCTGGGACAGGGTCGTAAAAATCCATTGGATAAAATGATCCTGCGGTGCCACCCGGCTTGACGTGATACCACGCCCACTCAACGCATACTAACATATGCTGACAATTGATCACGGAGAGTCTGCTCCGTCTCGCATACTCGGAACTCTGCATACAAAGCCCCTTTCTGCTCGCCCTCAGAAGTCCATTCAATTCTCGTGCAGCGCTGCAATCCCACCACCTGCAGCTCTCTGTGGAAGCATGGAGAGAATCTACTCACTCTTCCTCAACGGTTTAATACTTTATAACATTAATACGTTTTAGTGTCAATATTTTTTACGAAATGGTAAAATGTTTTCATATTGCGGCAGGCAAAGATGATCTTTTTCCGTTTCTATATCCAACTGGATGTTATAATTGATAACAGATACAGATGGTCCGTAAAAAGGAGGTAGGTATGCGTAAGATCCTTTACCGTTCCGATATGATCCAATGCGCGCTCTGTCTGAACGCGCCGTGCAGCAGGGCATGCGGTCAGATCGATCCCGCGGCGCTTCTCAGGAATATCTGGTTTGACAATGAGAAAACGGCAGCATATACATTACCTGCGGAGAATCCCTGCGCCGGATGCCAGGCGCCTTGTGAAAAGGCATGCGTGCGTCCCGGTCAGGTACCGGTACAACAGCTCATAACGCGGCTGTATGAAGAAGTAAAAGAGGAGCTTGAAGTAGCGCCGGTGCAGGATGAAGAGAGGCTGCGCACAGAACTGTGCGGGATCCCTCTGGAAAATCCCTTCCTCCTCTCATCGTCCGTAGTGGCCAGCACCTATGATATGTGTGCGAGGGCCTTTGAAGCGGGATGGGCAGGCGCCTGTTTCAAGACGATCTGCTCCATGGAGATCCACGAGGCTTCTCCCCGCTTTTCAGCAGTCACCGGTGACAACGGCAGTATCATCGGGTTTAAGAATGTGGAGCAGCTCTCCGATCACAGCGTGGAAGAGAACATGGAGATCTTCCGCCGGCTCAAGCAGAAGTATCCCGGCAAATTCATTCTGGCATCTATTATGGGGCAGGATGATGAGGACTGGGAGAGACTGGCCCGGCTGTGCGAGGAGAACGGCGCCGATGCGATCGAACTGAACTTCTCCTGCCCCAATATGGCTGAGGGCGGGCTCGGTTCGGATATCGGACAGGTGCCGGAACTTGTGGAGCGGTTTACGGCGGCGGCGCGAAGGGGCGCCCGGATTCCGATCCTGGCAAAACTCACTCCCAACGTGGACCGCATGAGTCCCGCCGCAGAGGCTGCTATGCGAGGCGGCGCCAATGGCATCGCGGCCATCAACACGATCAAGAGTATCGTCGGGGTCAATCCCCACACCTACATTTCGTCCCCGGCCGTGCATGGGATGTCCGCGGTGGGCGGATACAGCGGAAATGCCGTAAAGCCGATCGCGCTGCGCTTTATCGCGGAGATGGGACACGATCCGGCGCTCTCCGATATGCACCTGAGCGCCATGGGCGGTGTGGAGACATGGAAGGACGCGCTGGAGTTTATACTCATGGGCGCGGGCAGTATTCAGGTCACGACAGCCGTCATGCAGTACGGTTACCGCATTATTGATGATCTGAAAGCAGGACTGAACCTGTATCTTGCAGAGAAAGGACTCGATCATATCGGGGAGATACGGGGGGCAGGTCTCGATTACGTGAGTGATACGACGGATGTGCTGGAGAGAGATACGATCCTGTACCCGAGATTTAACATGAAAAAGTGTATCGGCTGCGGAAGATGTGTGATCTCCTGCGCAGACGGAGGTCATCAGGCGATCCGGCTTACGGATGAAAGGAAGCCCCGGATGGACGCATCAAGGTGTGTGGGATGTCATCTCTGCGTGCTGGTATGTCCGCAGAAGGCAATCACATCGGGCGGAAAAAGGGTGAAAAAAGTGAGCTCGTAAAGGAGACACCAATGGACGAAAGACTGCACAAACAGCTTGCATTTGCACTGGAGATCGACAAGGAGAAGAATATCTTCCGGCAGACACACCTTTCCGGGCGTGGAAGGAACGAGAATGATGCGGAGCACGCCTGGCACATGGCGATCATGGCTTATCTGCTTCGGGAATACGCCAACGAGGAGGTCGACATCACGAAAGTCATGCTCATGTGTCTCATCCATGACATCGTAGAGATCGACGCGGGCGACACCTACGCTTATGACGAGGAGAACCTGAAGACACAGAAAGCAAGAGAAGACGCTGCCAAGGAGCGGATCTTCTCCATTCTACCCGACGACCAGAAGAAGGAGCTGATCGCGCTGTTCGACGAGTTTGAGGAATATGAGACGGCAGAGTCCAAATATGCCCATACGCTGGACAATCTCCAGCCGCTTATGCTCAACAACAGCAACGATGGATCAGATTGGGTGGAGCACGGCGTGACGGCATCCACGATCTACGGACGGCAGAGAAAAACAAAGCTGGGTTCGGAAAAACTGTTTGAAGTGACGGATCAGATCATTAAGGAACACGTCCGAAAGGGGACGATCAGGGAATAACATAAAGCAGCGGGCCGGCATCATATACCGGCCTGCTTTTAGAATACGATCTTCGGAACGATCCGAAACGCGCTGATGGCGCCGGCGCTTCAATGAATAATGCCATTATAACTGGCAATGCAATAGAGTATTTGCTATAATTAAGTACTATGCTATTAAAAGTTAAACGGAATATCGAGAAGTTCAGGTGAAGGGATGTCTAGAAACAGGGTTACGATTCAAAATATTGCTGAGGCCTGCGGCCTTTCAAGAAACACGGTTTCAAAAGTATTTAATAACCGGGGAACTGTGCCGGAAAGCACCAAACAGCTGGTTCTGGAAAAAGCCAAAGAGATGGGCTATTTTGCCATTCTTGAAAACACGGCGGTGGAAACACCGGTGCAGAGTCAGCCTCGCAGTATTGCCGTATTTTCGCGCAGCAACTCGCTCACGCATAAGTTCGGACTTAATTTTATTAAAGGGTTTACGGATACGGTATGCCGGGAAGGCTACGTGGTTCAAATGTACGGGCTGTCAGAGGAGGAGATCGGATCGCTTCAGCTGCCGCAGAATATAGCGCTGGATAATACAGTTGGAATACTGGGAATAGAACTGTTTGACAGGGCGTATATTCAGTTCCTGTGTGACTTTGGGATTCCCGCCATTCTGGCTGATGGCTATTACGGCTTTCAGAAGAGTCTGATCCCCTGCGATGTCATATCCATGGAGAACTATGCTTCTGTGCGCGCGATCACGCAGCAGATCATCGATGCCGGTGCAAAGACGCTGGGATTTGTCGGTGACATACACCACTGCAACAGTTTCTACGAGCGGTGGGGAGGGTTCTGTTCCGTGTTGAACAGCGCAGGTATTGAGATCGACAAGCAGGTCTGTATTCTGGAAAAGGATGGAGAGCAGTATTCAGACCTGAGCTGGACCGAAGCACAGCTTCGGAAAATGCCATATCTGCCGGATGCCTTTGTATGTGCCAATGATTTTCATGCATTGAGAGTTATGCTTGCGCTTAAAAAGATGGGCATATCCATGCCGGATGATATTATGATCGCCGGCTTTGGTGATTCTGCGGAGGCAAGCGTCATTGATACGGGACTGACAACTGCTGAGATCCCTTCCAACGAGATGGGAATCATTGCCGCAAATGTGCTGCTTGCCAGGATCAGCAACAAGGAAAGACCTTACGGGCTGACCTATATACAGACCAGACCGATTTTCCGGGGAAGTACAAAAAGCAAATAAGTCATTAAAGCGATAGAAAAGGAGTCACACCTCATTTACAGGTATGACTCCTTTTATTAAAGAGTGTTTTGCAAGGAAATGTCCCACTGCAGGGGTACAAACGGTATAATAGGATACAAGCAGTGTTATCTTTGGTTTTTAGAAAGGAACACCTATGTCTGAGTATAATAAGCGCCCGTCCAGGCCTGTTTCAGGCTGCGGGGGAAGAGTATTCCGGGGAGACCGTGAGATCCTTGAAGTCCTGCGTGCAGAACTTGCCGGCGGCAGCTGGACTCTGATCGTAGAAACCTATCCCGGCATCAACGAGAACAAAGTCTGCCGGATGTTGGAGGAACTGAAGCCTGACCTGATCGTGTCGGCGCGGGATATTCTCAAGGATCGGGAGAAGATGGATATCCTGCTGGACAATATCCTCACGCAGGACCGCGTCTTCGGCCGCATGTACAGCGGAGAACTGACTGATTTTGTCGATCTTGAGAAGGTTAATAGGCTCAGAAGTCAGATCGCAGGCGAAGAACGAGGCGCAGCCGGCGGCAGAAAAGTCGCTGTCTATGGCTTTGGCGCGTCGCTCCTGGCTGACGAGGGTCTCCGCATCTACGCGGACATGAGCCGCTGGGAGATCCAGCTGCGCTATCGCGCCGGCATGTCCTGCTATTTTACGGACAAGCCTGACGAAGATATACTGAAGAAATTCAAGCAGGGATATTTCCTTGAGTGGCGCATCGCGGACAAGTGGAAGTTGGCCTTCATGGACAAGATGCAGTATTTCATCGACGCCAACCGGGACGACGACTATGTGATGATCCGGAGCGACCTCTTTGAGGAGGCACTGAGGAAGGAGGTCTCGGGACCTTTCCGGGTCGTTCCGTATTTTGACCCCGGAATCTGGGGTGGACAGTGGATGAAGAAAGTCTGCGGGCTGGATCCGAAGATGGACAACTACGCGTGGAGTTTCGACGGGGTACCGGAAGAGAACAGCATCTGCTTCGATTTCGACGGAACAGTGCTGGAGATGCCGGCTATGAACCTCATTCTCCGCCATCCCAGGGAGCTCCTTGGCCCCAAAGTGTATGCCCGGTTCGGCGCGGAGTTCCCCATCCGGTTCGATTTCCTTGATACGATCGGAGGCCAGAACCTGTCCCTGCAGGTGCATCCGACGACCGACTATATTCATCGGAATTTTGGCATGGCTTACACGCAGGACGAGAGCTATTACATTCTGGACGCGGAAGAGGGCGCCTGCGTATATCTGGGCCTGAAAGAGGGCGTGGAGATCGCCGATATGATCGCGGAGCTTGAGGTGGCACAGCAGGGCGGCGCGCCGTTTGACGCGGAGAAGTTCATCAACAAGATCCCCGCTAAGAAGCATGATCATTTCCTGATCCCGGCCGGAACGATCCACTGCTCGGGCAGCGGCGCCATGGTCCTGGAGATCAGCGCGACGCCGTATATATTCACCTTCAAGCTTTGGGACTGGGGGCGCCTCGGACTGGACGGCAAACCCAGGCCGATCAATATCAGCCGGGGAGAGAAGGTCATTCAGGAGCGGAGGACGGAATGGGTCATGGAGAATCTGGTGAGTCCCGTCCACACGGTTTCTGAAAACGATCACTTTGTGGAGGAACACACAGGCCTGCACGAGCTGGAATTCATTGAGACGAGGCGCTTCACCATTCAGGACTGCGCGGAGCTCGACTGCCATGAGAGCGTAAATGTCCTCAATTTGGTCGATGGAACAAGATGCCTTGTGGAGAGTGTGGACGGAAGTTTCGATCCCTATGAGGTGCATTACGCGGAAACATTTATTGTGCCGGAATGCGTGGGAAGATACCGCCTGAGGGCATTCGGCGGACCGGTCAAAGTCATGCAGGCATATGTGAGGAACTGACAGCAGCCGTTTGTGCCCGGGATCACGGGAAACGGCAGGAAAAGACAGCATAGAGAAAAGGAATCAGCAAAATGAAGAGAGAGATTACAGCAGAAGATCTGGAGAGATTTGAGGGGAAGTTTGACGCGGACAAGGTCAACAGAGTGGCCATGAATGCGGCCGCGCAGGCGGGCGTGAACGGTGCCGCGAGAAATTACGCGGTGCTGCAGAACAATCCGTATGCATTCAGCATTGAAGTGGACGCGGGAAAGGTATGTGATCAGAAGCAGTCGGGGCGCTGCTGGATGTTCGCGGCCCTCAACGTGATGCGGCTGGACCTTATGGAGAAGCTGAACCTCGACAATATGGAGCTCTCCCAGAATTATCCGCTCTTCTATGACAAGCTGGAAAAAGCCAACTATTTTCTGGAAAACATGCTGGAGACGCTGGATGAGCCCAGGGACGGGCGTGTGGTGAGTTTTCTTCTTCACGATCCTCTGGGAGACGGCGGCCAGTGGGATATGTTCCGGAGCCTGGTGGAAAAATACGGCGTCGTGCCCAAGGACCTGATGCCGGAGACGGCGGCTTCCTCCGCGACGATCGAACTGCGCAAGTATATGACAACAAAGCTCAGGGAATATGCCTGCGAGCTCAGGACCGCCCATGAGGCAGGGGAAGACCCGGAACAGCTGCGGGCGCGCAAGGACAAGATGATGGAGACAGTCTATCGCATGCTCTGCATTGCTCTCGGCAAGCCGCCTGTGCGCTTTACATGGGAGACCCGGGATAAGAACAAGAAGTTTGTCCGGATCAGCGACATCACGCCGCAGGAATTCTTCCGCCGGTATATCGGATGGAACCTGGCAGATATGGTCACGGTGATCAACGCCCCCACCAAAGACAAGCCCTATGGACGCACTTATACGGTAAAATATCTGGGCAATGTGCGCGGCGGCGCATACCCGGTCAAGTACCTCAATCTGCCCATGGACGATCTGCGGGATCTGACCATCCGCCAGCTGAAGGACGGACGTCCCGTCTGGTTTGGAAGTGACGTGGGCCAGTTCTCGGACCGCAAGGCAGGGTATCTCACGACGGATGCGTATGCCGTCGGAGAGCTTTTCTCTACGGACTTCCCTATGACCAAGGAACAGAGGCTGGATTACGGCGAGAGTCTCATGACACACGCCATGGTGATCACCGGAGTGGATCTCGATGAAAGCGGAAAGCCCATCCGCTGGAAAGTCGAGAACAGCTGGGGCAAAGACCGCGGCCGTGACGGCTATTATGTGATGAATGACGAGTGGTTCGGAGAATTCTCCTATCAGATCCTTCTGGACCGCAAGTATTTCTCACCTGAACAGGCGGCAGCCTTTGACACAGAGCCGATCGTATTGCACCCCTGGGACCCGATGGGAAGTCTCGCGTGGTGAATATTGGGGCAGAAGGAGGAGTGAAAATGAGCGTCAGGATCATTGCCGATTCAGCCAGCGATATTTCGCAGGAGTGGGCAAAAGATTGGAATATTACGGTTCTTCCGCTGAAAGTGCGGTTCGGAGAAGAGGAGTTTTTGGACGGCGTCACGCTCTCCAATCGCGAATTTTACGAGAGGCTGATCGAGACCGACGAGATTCCCAAGACCAGCCAGATCACACCTTTTGAATACCGCAGCCATTTCGAGGAAGCGGTGAAGGCAGGGGATCAGGTTGTGTGCTTCTGCCTATCCTCCGGCGTTTCCGGATCTTTCCAGAGCGCGTGCGTCGCGGCGCAGGAATTTGAGGGAGATGTGTATGTCGTCGACACACTGCAGTTCTGTATCTCGGAAGCGATCATAGTGGAGAGGGCCGTGCAGATGCGCGACAGCGGTATGGATGCCTCAGCGATCTATGCGGCGATCGAAGAGGAGAAGAAAGACGCCCATGTGCTGGCAATTTTCAACACATTGGAATACCTCAAGCTGGGCGGCAGGATTTCCGCGGCAGCCGCATTTGCGGGAGGGCTCTTGTCCCTCAAACCTGTGCTTACCATAGAGGAAGGCGTTGTAAAAATCCTCGGCAAGGCGCGAGGCTCCCGCAACGGAAACAACATGCTGACAGAGTTTGCAGAGAAACTCGGCGGGATCGATTTTGACCGCCCTTTCTGCTTCGGTTATACCGGATTTTCAGATGAGACCCTGCAGAAGTACATCCGCGATTCCGCAAGATTATATGAGGGAAAGACTGACCTGACCGATACGAACAGCTTCCGGATCGCCAAGGTCGGCGCCACGATCGGGACCTATGCGGGCCCCGGGGCGATCGCGGTTGCGTTCTTCAGCCGAAAGGGATGAGTGAGACAGAGAGTTTGGATACAAAAAAGTGAGTCAGGGGGAAGCCCCTGACTCTTTGATCATCACAGTATGTCGATCAGCTGATCAACGTCTTTCATATCGGTAGCCCAGCTGGTGCAGATGCGGAGGACCGTGCGTCCGTCCGGCAGCTTTTCCCAGAAACTCAGTTCCAGGAGCGCTTCAAGGCGCTCCTTTTGCGTGTCGTCCACAGTGATAAAGAGCTGGTTTGTGGGACACTCAAAAGAGATCTCATATCCTTTTTGGACCAGTGCCGCTCGGATCCGGTCCGCTGCGGCGATCGCGTTCTGTCCAACCATCTCGTAGAGGAGGCAGGCCTCATCTGACGAGGTTTCACCGGAGGAGACGGATACGGAAACACCTTCTGCGCTGACCTTTCCGGAACCGGCGGAAACCTCCGTAAACAGCGTCTCAAACTGGATGCCGGCAATCCTTCCCTTGGCGAGCAGGGCTCCGTTCTGCTTGATCAGCGTGAAGAAGTGCGGGATAAAATCGTGTTTGGGAAGGACGACCGCTTCTCCGAACAGCGCGCCGCACTTGGTGCCGCCGATGTAGAAGGCGTCACAGAGACGGGCGAGGTCGGGCAGCGTTACGTCGTTCTGCGGGCATGCGAGCGCATAGGCAAGTCTTGCGCCGTCCACATAAAGCGGAACATTGCGGCGATGGCAGATTTCGCTGATCTTTGTCAGCTCCTCCAGGGAGTAGAGCGTTCCGAATTCCGTGGGCTGGGAAATGTAGACCAGTCCGGGCATGACCATATGCTCGTGATTGGCGTCATCCCAGTAGCCCTGTATGCAGCGTTCAATAGAATCGGCGTCCAGTTTGCCGTTTTTATGGGGGAGAGTGATCACTTTGTGCCCGCCGGCTTCGATCGCGCCGGCTTCATGTGTACTGACGTGGCCTGTCTCGGCGGCGATCACGCCCTGATAAGGGCGAAGGATCGACTTGATCACGGTGGCATTAGCCTGGGTGCCGCCAGCCAGAAAATGG
>Ga0326514_10002100_pt1 | contig 12719 bp, 13 predicted proteins | sample 3_2548_0518_D_FD_203653 | JGI IMG/M metagenome (GOLD analysis project Ga0326514, IMG submission 203653) | Bovine rumen microbial communities from UC Davis, California, United States - 3_2548_0518 | ecosystem: Host-associated > Mammals > Digestive system > Stomach > Rumen | place: USA...
ACATATCATATATTCTTCACAAGCTTCTGTAAGTTGATAGCCAAGTTTTTCAAAAAACTTCAATCTGGCTGCAACTTTACCGTCATTATAAACTGGGCCAACAAAAGAGATGATACCAGTTTTCATAGTCTCTTCAAGAGCAGATGAATACAACTTTTTCCAAAGTGGGATCCAAGCTGCGCTATCAATAGACAATAATGATGTCTTTTCAAGATACTTGAAGTCAGCTCTCACATTTGCTTTCACAAAAGGAATATGCTGACACAATGGCCAAACATCTATATGATAATCTGGATGCAATGAGTCTTCAAACTCGTGAGCTCTAAAACCACCATTAGAGTTTTTATCAAGCTTCATTCCAAAATGCATCAAGATGGACTTAATATCATTTGATGGAATATCAACAATAATGTCAATATCATTTAAGCTTCTAAATGCATCTGGTGTGTCCTCGAGCGTTCTACGAATAAAACTTCCAACAATTGCGTATGTAATCTTATTTGTATCAAATGCTTCAAGGATGTAGCGTAAAGCTCTTTGATTTTTCTTATAATACTCTAAGTTTTTTCTTAAAGCTCGCTGTTTGAAAAGCATAAACCTCCAATAGAATAATAAAATACTGACTTCACCGAGTTAGCGCACACAAGAATTGCAATAAGCTTTTTCATATAAGCATTTTCTCCTATCTATAGATTAATTAGATAGTATTAAGCGTTGTCTCGAGAACTCTACTTAACTTTGAGCCCAGACAGACTCGAACTGTCGACCCATGCCTTAAAAGGGCATTGCTCTAAAACCAACTGAGCTATGGGCCCATAAATGTTTTGAGCCATCGGGGATTCGAACCCCGAACCTAAGGATTAAGAGTCCCTCGCGCTAACCGTTGCGCCAATGGCCCTAACTTTGAGCGGTACGGGCTTCGAACCCGTGACCCGCAGATTAAAAGTCTGCTACTCTACCATCTGAGCTAACCGCCCTCAAGTGAGCGTGAATGGAGTCGAACCATCCTTGAGGGAAGCCCTCACAGATTAAAAGTCTGTTGCACGACCGATATGCCACACGCCCATTAGAATAAAAATATGTGTTTGTTCCATCTAAGCTGGCCACTTTCTATTCCAATGGACTGAACAGAAAGTTAAGGCCTAAGTTTCTTCTTCATTGTTTATTTCCTTTTATGCCGATAGAAAGAGTCGAACTTCCGCCAAGCGGATATGAGCCGCTTGTACTAACCGTTATACTATATCGGCAAATATAAAGCCTATTTTTTAATATAATTGTTTGCTTGTTTAACAAGCTCCTCCATATTTTCAAAATGATTTGTACGAATAAACTCCAATACTTCGTGAGCCCCCTCAATAAAACTATCTTTACTACCTGACTTTTCTGCCTTACCTTGGAATGTAATAAAATCATCTTTTGCGCGGAAATCCCAAAGTTTAGAAATATCTCTCATACTTACATAATCAATTACTTCATGTACTAAGCTTAATTTATCTAAGCCTTCTTTAAAGAGGACAACATCTACACAACCATACTCTGTTGTAAACCAATGGTTTTTATCTTTTGTATCCCAAGAATAATCTGAAAAACAACACTCATCTAAATTTGCTGCATCATGAGCAGCTTCATTCATGTTAGCAGCTACAAGATAATATTTTTTATCATTCACTGTCGCAATATAAACATTATATAAAGATTTCATATAGTTTCTCCATTAAATATATAAACAATTGAACGCTATCCCGGGCTAAAGACCTGGGATATTCTATACTACTTACGAACCGAAAACTGACTCGATGGTAGAACAGACTTCCTGTTTCGCAGTGCTTCGTGGCACTCCACAGGCATTTGTAATTTCGGCTCGTTCCCTGCCTACTACGCCCAGACTAGTAACACCTTTATTCAAGATATTCAGGGCTGCATTTATATCTCTGTCATGCTCAGAAGAACAGACAGGACATTTCCATCTCTCAACACCTAAAACAACTTTTGGATTCACATATCCGCAAGTATGACAAGTTTTAGATGTATTCTTTGCTGGAACTTTCACTAATGTAGTTTTGTAAGCTATCATTTGGCGTAGCATCCCAAAACCTTGGTCACCAACGGCCTTTCCATGGCGCATTTGAGCCATGGACTGCAAGTTGCGCTAAAGGACGAAAAATAGTGTAAACTTCCAGCGCCCAACTGGTTGTCAAATGTCGATCAACAATGCGCATTAATGCCGTATCTCATCTGACTGTAGACAGACTAAACCAATCTGCATTTTACATCTACAGAGTTCAGTTTTGTGGAAAACCTCACTTAAACCTTGCTTTCTCGATAGGTATTAGCAATAACGCCCGACAATCTTTGAAGGCACTGGTGGCCGGATAACCATCACTTGAATTGATACCATCTCATACAAGCTAGCGGTGAGTGCTGGATTCGAACCAGCGGTTCCCATTACTGAGAACGCCTCCTTAGCAGGGAGGTGGTTTAAACCAACTCACCCAACTCACCAAGAAGAGTGGACCTAGGGGGACTTGAACCCCGACTTTCACATTGCAAGTGTGATATGCTAAGCCAAATTACATCACTAAGCCCATAAAAAATTTTGTAAACCTACACATATTTTCAAGAGACACTCAAAACTGGTTTATCGCTCATAAAAGTTTACGCCATAAAAAATGTATCTCTACTACTGTGCCTCTATCGCGGAGAGGGACCCGCCAACAGCGCAGGTAGGTTTTAGAGACCAGGGAGGGAGTCGAACCCTCAGCAGCAGGTTTTGCAGACCTGTTTCCTAGCCATTCGGATTCCTAGCCATAAAATAACTTTTACGAATTCTCTAATATCCACTATTTATAGCATGCATTTTGGGATTCGAACCCATTATAGTATATCCGTAAAAGTTATAGCGGAAGCGACAGGAATCGAACCTGCGACCTTTTTAGGGGAGGCTGTTTTCAAGACAGCGTGATGCGCCAACCAACTCACTTCCAAATGTTCGATGAAGTCTACCATAAACGTCGCCTCATCATTGACCGTCAAGATTAGAGAAGGACGGAATCGAACCATCTGCTATGGAGTCTCACTCCCATTATAAGTGACCAACTACACTACTTCTCTAAAAGTTATTCAGTTTCAATATTTATGAGTTTTCCACTCAATACCAAAATGTCTTAGAGTTTTTGAAATTATATTTTTATGCATTCCAGTCAATTTTTCAATCTTTGAAATACATCCAAACTTATTCAAGTCAACTCCACAGTCTAAAATTTTCTTTTTTCTAGACTCCCATTCTTCATTTGTGAGCATTGTTTTTACAAGACGGCCAATTTTATTAACTTGACCATTTGCTTTAAGCAAAGCTCTTTCTTTTTTCTTTTCAGCTAACAATTCTTGACGTTTTTGAAACTTACCATCAAACTTTGCTTCGCCTTTCTCTATGAACTCTAGAATTTTTTGAGCAAAATACTTTGGCATTGTTTTAACGTCAGACCATTTTACTCGCAATTCTAAATATCCATCATCTTTTAAAAGCTCATCTTTTTTTAAATCTCTTTCATGTTGCTCTGGAAATTTTTCAAAGTCATAATGTTGACTTCCGTCAATCTCAATAACCTTATTTCCTACAACAACATCTAGAAAAAAACCTCTATATGGCTTTTCTTTTTCATATTCTATATGCGCGTTATCTAACACATCATATAGCCATTGTTCAGCATAACTTGGATTCAAGTATCTGTTTTTCCAAGTATGGCCTCTTCCATCTCTATGAGCTTTTTTAGCTCCTTCAGAGATTTTTCTCTTTGACTCATCTGAATGATGACGTCCGCTCCAATATAATGGTTTTTTATTTGGATTTTTCATGCAGTGATTTACATGATTTCCAAAACCAAACTTTGTAGTTTGCCATTCTTTGGCACAATATTCACACTTAAATAAATATGTTTCCATAAATAATTAGTATGAAACAATGGACTAACTAATAAGAAGTTAGTTCGATTTAGGGACTCCTGGAATCGAACCAGGACGCGGTTTACACCTTGCAGATTTTCAGTCTGTCCTTCTACCAATTGAAGTAAGTCCCCATAAAAATTGTGGACGGTTTCTAACCCTGGACGGAAACCTAGCAGCCTGTTATAGTGGAAGTGGTGAGCATCGAACTCACTACCTTCTGCGTGCAAGGCAGACGCTCTAGCCGAATGAGCTACACCCCCAAAAAGCCGTGACCATTGTGCACATAGTCACGTTGTTACATGGTTTTTTCCAGAAACCATTGAACTAAAAACTCCCCGAACCTTCAAGCATCTTCGGCACGATACTGCTTTCCCATACGCCCCATCACAGGCGACGCTTCAAAGCTGAACCGCTGAACTGTACGTGACCAGCCATGATGAGCTGTCGTTTCATGTTCATTATATTTAATCTTCACTCTCGTAAAGACTTTTCCAAAATTCTTCACCATATTTATTTGAGACATACTCAATATATGGCTTCATTGCATCTTTACCTTCAACCAAAATAAGTTTCTTTTCTTTTGGAAAAGATGAAATCTTAAAATCAGTGTCTGGACGATGCCAATTTTTTATTTCATAATATACACCATCAATGATGAAGTCAGGCGTATAATGATGAATTTCATTATTCATTATATACTCAAATCGTTCTTTACATTGTTGAACGTTTGAACCATGCTCAAGCTGGTATACAACCCAAGCTAACTCCCAAGAGGACATGCAATAAAGACCTTTATAATGGCCTCTTTTTCCACGACCAGCATTTTTTCGATAACCACCAGAATTAGCTTTTAGCTTTTTTCTAGTTTCATCAGAAATATGTCTTCCTTTTGAAGGAGCATCTGTTCTGTTTGGATTTTCAGAGCAATGTTGAACATGTACTGTATATCCAAAATTAACAGTTTCCCAAGTTTTTTTACAAAAAGGACAAATTCTCATTTCTTTTTTAAGAACAGGCTTTTTGCAAACCTTATTTTTTTGAGCCTCATAATAATGAGGTGACCTTTTAGTTCGTTTATCAGGATTTTTATCACAAAAAGCGATATGCGAACTTAAAGCACCTTTATTTCCAAAAATTTTTTTACAAAAATTACAACAGTATTCCATATTATAATTAGTATAAAAAACAATCAGAATAAGGGTATAGGCCATCTTGGACTTGAACCAAGACCTCCGCCTTATCAGAGCGGGTAGCTAACCACTTACTACTAATGGCCTAAAAAGTTTCGCTTTTCACTTGTATTTCGATACTTCGCTAGGTTTACTTCCAACACCTCAAACCTTAAGTCGGTTGACAATATCTCTTCACGTTTACAGAATGCACTGTCCGTGGATTTATACACGTTCTTTGTCATTCCTTACGTCCCGAGTCTAACGGAACTGAATTGTCTTTAGCACCAGAGGGGAGTCGAACCCCCGTCCCCTGATTGGAAGTCAGGAATAATGGAACCGTTATACGACTGATGCATTTTCATTTTGTCATTCAGTATTAAATTAACTGATTGACGTTTATTATATATGAAAAAATTTCAAAATGTTCAAAAAATTTTTAATATTTTTTCATATATTAAGGGTGGCCGCTGGGAGTTGAACCCAGGAGAACCGGATCCACAATCCGGCGCATTAACCGCTCTGCCACGGCCACAGTCGGTGAGGAGAGACTTGAACTCTCAATCCCGTAAGGGCACTGCCTCCTTAGGGCAGCGTGTATACCAATTCCACCACTCACCGAAAAATAAAAAAGCAACTCTTTCGAGTTGCTTGGGTTTGTTTATTCAGGATGTCACTCTATATTCTTTCAAATCATCCTATTACCCAAGCTTTCCTCCAATAATAAACGCATGTTTTGCAAGGAGTGAACTTACACATGACACACCACATCCATGGCCTGCAAACATTGCGGCTTTTGAGAGTGAGAATGCTTTTGCTGTCATAATGAAACTCTTTACAAAATTCATTTCCGTATTCCTTATTTGAGTTGCTGTTAATCAGCAGCTTTATATTTTATAGATTAATTAGTTAGTTGCGTTTTTTCGCAAAAATTACCAATTTTTTTAAGAGCGATAAGGTTGCATTTATCGCTCTTATATGAATTAAAGATTAATTATCTTCATTCAATTTTTCATCTTTCTTTTCCTCAATCTTGAGCAAACCACCAAGAAGTTTCTTAGTTGGCTTTACTTCAGGTCTTGGGTCAACCGTAATAGAAAGAAGTCCGTTCTGCAAGTCACATTTTGCTGTTGATGCATCGTGGAAACGTGGGTCGAATGTGAAAGACAAAACTTCGTCAGTAACGAGTTTCAATCCTTTATATTCGTATGCCTTGTCTTTATTTTCTTTGCGGCCAAATGAAACGATGATTTTGTTGTCATCAATTTCTGCCTTAAACTCATTTTCCTTAACACCACAGGCTGCGATGTCAATGTGAAGTTCCTTAGTTTCAGGGTCTACATATTTGCTGCTTGGAGGGAATGCCGAATTACATGCAATGCGATTTGTTTTTGGAGGTGTCAAACGCATAAATTCGTCTGTAAAGTCATTTGCTCCTGTGAACAAACCTTCGAGCATGTCTGAAAATGTTGGGATTTTTCCAAGAATAGATTCTGCGTTCTCATCATTGATGGAACCTTTCTGAACATTACCATTGTGGTTAATGTAATAAGTACCTTTCATCATTTTGTTTTCTCCTCGGCTACAATATTTGTCATTCATTACGATATGCGCATATGTGCCATTATTTATATGGGACTGAAAATTCATGCAACCTATGATATTTTCAATCTCTATATTATAATTAGTATATTTATTATGTGTGCAACTAAATATTTTATTATGACTGAAAAAATGGATTTTTATGGTATTCGTGATATTATGAACGAAACCCTTAATGAGAAAAAAACTTTTGTTCCTCGCCATGGGGATAAAGAAAGTCTTGATAGTATTACTGCACAATTGAATGAAGCAAAAATGCATCCATGTGTATTTTTGAATAGCCATGCCATTGGAATTGAAGCTGCTGGTGATTTCATGAAGCTTCTTAATTCTGGTGAAGAACAATATTCTGATAACGACATGGTTGACAAAGACTTGCTCAAAAATGTGTATAACACTCTTAAAAAGATTTACAAAGATGAAGGCAAGAAATTGAAAGAGTCTACTATATTTGAGTCTGTTCTAAAAGAAAATGGAATTGAAGTTTATCCAGAAGATGGAAAATTAAAAGCACGCAATATTGGCCAGCAAGTTGTTTCATCTCGCACACAAAATAAATTAAATCCTCTTGGCACAAAAAATGTTGCCAAACCTTTGACACCAACACAAAAAGCTGCAACTTCTGCAGTTCTAAACATCCTCAATGATAAAGGAAAAGCAGGTGACATCAATTCTGAATTTGACACTAACCCTCGTCCAGACATCACTTTGATGGCAAATGGTGACGCAGTTATCACACCAGATGGACAGAAGAATCGCTCATATAAAATTCCTGCAAGCGAAATTGATGCTCACATGAGAGAGTCTGCTTCAAAGCTTCTTGAAAATCACAAACTTAATGAAAAAAGAATTGAAATCCCAAATCCATACCCAGTGAAAAAGGAAGAAATTATCGACCTTGTTGAACGCTCAAGTAGACTAGTTCACACAGCCACTGATGATAAAACAATTCAGCTTTATATTTATTCAAATGGAAGTGAAAGACCTGAGGCTTTTGCTGAAGTTGAGATTACTTCTGCAGGTTATATTCTTCATGGTGCTGAAGGATATGACTATCAAGGAAGCTCTTTCAAAGAGTTTGAAAATGACCTTAGAGACGTTGTCTTCAACTTTGACGCTATTACATCAAGAAGATTTGGAGAAAGTGTGAAGAAAAATACAATGAAAGAAAGCCGTTTGAAAGAATACGCTTCAAACCAGCTCGTAAATTATTTTATGAAAAAAGGCGTTGAACGTTATTTTAATGAATATATTATTTGTATTGATGATGACTGGTATACGCCTAATGAATGGATTAACGAAGAAAATCTTGAAAATGACTATGGTGTAGAATACATTTTTGAAATGGTTGAACAGGCTGTAAAGAAGTCATTAAGATACTTAAAAAGCTTGGGATTTACTCTTGATGATGAGAGTGATGAAAGCTACAATATGGAACTTATGAAAGAGTTTCTTGATAAAATAGAAGAATAAAATAATGGTTGCAAGAAAATCTAGTCTCTTTGATAGAATAATAGAAAATACAATCAAAACACCTTTAGGCAAAGTTTGTTTTATTGACTACAGAAAGGAAGGCAAAGACATTCTTTTTGAAGGTTATAAAGGACCTATATTACTTGGAGCTGCAGCTTTAGGTTTGGGCACTTTGTCCATAGCTGACCATAACAAAATTAAGTCAACTGCAGATAAACTTGGTATTGAACTTGCTGAAACAGAGTATGGTTCTCACGAAGCTGCAGGACTTATTTATCCTATTTATGAATATAAATATGACATGAAAGGTCCTATGAATATCGATAGTCTTTGTAAGTATCTTAAAGACAATACAAACTTTGATGAAATAACTTATGATGACGAAGGCGACCATTATGTTATCAACTACATTGATAATTATACAATACATCAGAAAGTAGGAAATGCATCTGTATCAAAACATAGAACTTCAGAAGGCAATTTGAATTTGCCAAAAAATTACTTTGATTTTTCTTTTGTTTTAGATGAAAGCTATAATAAAAGTCAACTTTTTGACAGAGTCTTAAATGAGTCATCATTAAAAGAGAATGAATGCTCACTAGAGCAGCTTTTGAGTAAAGCTTATGTTAGTGACTATAAAATGGGTAGCAAAAACTCAGCTATAGTTAGAGTTCGCACTTCACCTGCATTGTTAACATCTGACTCAATGGCTGCACGTTTTGAAGAAGACATCCCAGACGGATATGAGTTGGAAGTTGAATATTTAGGCGAAGACCCTATTTTAGGTAGGAATCTTGACATATATGAAGTTCAACTTTTAAAAAATTAAGAGGAGATATATTATGTTTGTAGATAATGAATTCAAAGAAGACCCTTCGTCTGAAATTACCACAAAAAAATTAAGTGAGTCACAAACTCGAGGCCTTGAAACATATGCAGATATTATCAATTTGAAATATGATTTGATTGATGAACATAAAGATGTTTGGGGTGATAATATCGCCGATAGAATGGATGACATTGTTATCAGACTTGGAGATACGCATGGAAAAGGACTAGCTGCTTCAGGCATTCTTAAAAATGGAAAGATTGGAATTATCATAAGCCCAATTTGCGCCGCATTTGCAAAAGAAGACATTGACAATATTGTTCTTCATGAGCTCGCACATTGTGCAGTATATTTTGCATATGGTTCGTTCTGTAGAAATGATAATGGCGGACATAATGAAGATTGGCATTATTATGTCGACCAGCTTAATGAAAAAGGCTACGACATCCGTGAAGTTGTCGATGATGACTATCTTGATGAGATTGAAGAAAGAATGGATAAATTACAAGAGGCTGTAACTACAAAATACATGGCGTGCTGTTATGACCCAGAAGACTATTATGAAGAAACAAACTATATTGATGAAGATGGCGAATTAAGCTGCAACTCTTCAGGTGCAAAATTGTTTGACACTGAAGATGAAGCTATCGAATATGCTGATGATAATAGACCTTATGGTTGGATGTCATTTGCTATGCCTTTTAACACCACGCTCGATGAAGCAACTATTCCACAAGCTAAAAGATTTGCTGCTCGTAAACATGGTGAAAGAAACCAAACTCGTAAAGCAACTGGCGCTCCGTACATCGTTCATCCAGAAGGCGTTGCCGCACTTGTAAAAGAATATGGTGGTGATGATGAACAAATTCAAGCTGCGTGGCTTCATGATACGATGGAAGACACTGGAACTTGGAAAGATGACCTTACTGAGAAGTTTGGTGATAGAGTTGCTAACATCGTTGCTGAACTCACAAATGATGACTATGCTATTCGTTCTCTTGGAAGCAAAGAAGACTACATGAACCAAAAACTTTGTCATTTGAGCCATGATGCTCTTCTTGTTAAACTTTGTGATATGCTTTATAATCATAAAGATTTCCCACCTATGCAACAGAAAATGCGTATTGAAAAGAATATCCATTATTTGATGCAGAACCGTGAGCTTAATGAAAAGGAATGGCAGATTTGTAATAAAATTGTAAGTGGAGACTAATTTTATATGAATGAAGAAAATGAAGACGAATTGCAAAACCAAGATGGAAGCGCAGACAATCCTGTCACAAATCCATCGACAAACACTCCAATACAAGATGGACAAATCCCTCAAGATAATGCTGCTGTTGCTGATGGCAGTGCTGATGCTCTTGGCCTTGAAAATATAGAAGTCAAATTTGAAAGTGGAAACTATTCTCAATTCGCGATGCTTCCTGTTACAATTGGACAGAAAGTAAACGCTTTGACAAAGACTTTGGTTCCTTTGATTGAGGTTGCTTTGATTGAGTTGACTGGTTCTTCTACACAGTATAAAAGAACTTCTGCTTTAATTACGCCATCTTTTGACCAGAATGCAAATCTATTAGTTAATTTTAATATTGTCTATACTGTGCCAGGTTACATTGGCGTAGACTTTGAGTATAAAGACTTGCAAGATGACTCAAAATATGTTTATGATAGAATTTCGCCAGCTGGAATAAAAATCACTAAATGTGAGATTGATACTTCTTCTGGTGAAGTTACAATCAATGGAGAATTTTAACAGATGAATTTTAAAGATTTGCTTCGCTTGAATGAAGATGTTGTAATGCAGAAAAAGATTGAAGACCTTGGAAAAAATAAACAAGATGGCAAAAAGCAGAATTTCGATGACTATATCAAAACTGACATCGAAAATAGAATTAAAAACGGCGCCGACTTTTCTAAGGTAAAAGACTGGAAAAAGTTCTCTTCTAATGTGAAAACTATTGCTGATGCAAAAGGAATGGACAATGCTCCAAAAGATGAGAAAGACGCTGAAGACAGAATTCAATCTGAAGTTTTGAAACAGATGACTAATGAAGGTGGTGAAAATACTAATCCAGACGCAACTGTTCAGGCTGAAAAAGAGATTGATGAAATTACAAAGCAAATTCAAGAGTCTTGGATTCCAGAGCTTCATAAGTCTTTGCGTGAAGAAATTCTAAAAAAAAACTAATCTCAGCTGCTTGTGTATTCATTGACCTTGACAGCTTAAAAATGCTTGGTGCTCATTCTACACAAGAATGGGCACGTAAAAGTCATCAAGATAAAGGACCATGGGGACTTCCAAAAGGCCAGATTGATGAAGGCGAAAACTCTACTGAAGCAGTTATTCGTGAAATAAAAGAAGAAATGAATTATGACATTGACGCTTCTAAATTGCGTCATATTGGTGTTGTAAAATATCTCCCAGTAAAAGACCTTGATATTTTTGTCTATCCAGTTTCTGGCGAAGAGCTTGAAAACTTAGCACAAATTTCAAAATGTGTTTCATACTTTGAAAACAAAGCTGGTGCTCAACAACCTGAAATTGATGACTTCAAAGTTTGTACATTAGAAGAACTTGGAAAAAGATACCAAATGTCTATAAAGTCAGCCCTTAGTGACATTTTCAGCGATTGTAAATGATTGTTTGATGAGCTCATATAAATTGAGCTCATTATATTTTTTAAAGTGTTCATCTGTTGCGAAAGAATACCCAATCAAAAATTTTTTAATTTCATTTGTTTGTGGATGACGATATAAAAATCCATAGTCTGATTTTTTATCTAAAATAAATTTTTCAATATGAGGATTTTCTTTTGAAAGTCCTTCTTTTTTTATATCATGAAACTCTGTGTAATTATTGATAAGTGTTTTTGTTGTGTAATCAAACTTTTTCAAATATTCAACATGTATATAAAAGTCTTTTATTTTAAGGTCTTTTGCATTTACTGAAAAATACGCAATTGGATATTTATCAACATAGTCGGTTTTAAATGGTTTGTTTTTCAAAACAATGTCTACTGACTTTTTGTCAGAAATTTTTTCTAATTTCCATGGATAAAATTCTTCAACATCGAAGTCTAAATTTAATTTACAATACATGACAAATGGATAATTTTTTCTTTCTAATAAAAGACAATATCCAAGTAAATTAAGACTTGCGTCATAAACCATCTCAATAGGCGTAGTTGGCAAAATATAAAAACCGTTTAATTTTTCTAAACCTTTTAGCATATATGAATAATAAGTCGTAAAACAATAAAGGGAGCCGAAGCTCCCATTTTTTTTACTTTTAGTTTAAATTAAAACAATGCTCCGCATACTGGGCAGTGTGTTACACCTTCTTCTGGAGAGAGTGCTCCACAATCATCACACTGAAGCAAATCATCTTTTCTGTCCCAAACAATTGAAACTTTTCCGTCTTTAACTTCAACATCCTGAACACGAGCTTTGATTTCTGGGCTCATGAATTCCCAACCTTTAAGAAGGGCAATCTTGCCAGCTGAAAGTCCGCTCTCTTCAGCTGCAGGTGCTGAGCGTGTTTTACGTGTTGCAGGCGCTGGCTCTTCAGATGAAACCTGCTGCATTGTGTCAAATGATGCTGGTGTGGCCATTGGGTCAGGCATTGTATCAACTGAAGTTGTAGCGTTGAATTCTTCCTCACTCATGTTGAGGTTTTCCTGAATAGCTTTATTCTCAGC
>Ga0326514_10002101_pt1 | contig 12717 bp, 15 predicted proteins | sample 3_2548_0518_D_FD_203653 | JGI IMG/M metagenome (GOLD analysis project Ga0326514, IMG submission 203653) | Bovine rumen microbial communities from UC Davis, California, United States - 3_2548_0518 | ecosystem: Host-associated > Mammals > Digestive system > Stomach > Rumen | place: USA...
AGAGTACTGTATATAACCCCTATTCTGTCAAAATCTACCGTTTTTTATTCAATTCTTACGATTTCATAGTATAATAATACAAAAAATGTAAGAATATTACACTTTTCACTGTTTCACGTGAAACATATCAGCTAACACCAATACTGTCAAGAAAAACACTTGACATATTAAAATATTTATGATACTTTATAGGTGTCAAGTAAAACTCTTTACATAGAAAGGAGTATAAACAATGAGAATGTTACCTTTTTTCAAGCCTAAAAAGGGCTTTATGATTGCCGGTGGCGGTCTTGAAACATCATCCGGCGGTGGCGGTGGCGGTGGCGGTTCTGTTCATTATTCCACTGAGCCGAGAATTGTCGGCAAGTGGTACGACGGACGCGATTGCTATGAGGTTACTATTGTAACTACTTCAAATAGTATAGATGTTAGTAGTTATAATATTGATGAATTCTATTGTGTGGGTGGTTATACAAAATTTTCATCCGGCAATAGATACAGTCAACCCTATTCTGAGTCGGGCGACTCGAGTTATTTTAGAATTCAGAACGCAACACCTAACACACTAACCATAGCAAGCGCTGGAACTAAAACAGTATTTACACTACGCTATGCACAAAACACAGATTGAAAGGAGAAAAAATTATGAAACTAACACAGATTGCAACACTACTTAACAACACACTTGTCCCGAACTACTTGGGAAAAGACGTAACGATTGCTGAAGACTTGTCAAACGTTGTAGAACTCGGAACTGCAATAGCTGACCTTGACGGTGAGGAAGTAAAAAACTTTGCTGGTGACTTTATTGTCGGAGTTGCCAGAAACGTGATGGACACTCGAAATTACAGACGCGATACCTATGGACTTATGAATGATTCGCGTGAGTATGGCGGTGTTATTCAGAGAGTAAAGGCTAAACTCTTGGGTGCGACAGAGTCACCTATATGGACGCTTGAAAGTGGCCAGGATTATTTTGATGGCACATACTATGGTATTGAGACTGATGTAAAAATCTATTCTAAAGATACCGCTTTTCAGGTTAAGAACTCAATACCAACAGAAATGTATAAACAGTATTTCACCAGCGCTGACGGTGTTCGCCAGTTTGTAGCTATGATTGAGAGTACAGTTGATAATACTATTACTGTCCAGCTTAATTCACTGGCTAAAACTACACTTCAGCAGTTGATTGCTACCATATCACCAAATAGGTCAATAAGTCTTTTAACACTTTACAATACAAGTGCTGGCCTTACTGGTGATGATGCCCTTACAGCTGGTGAAGCCCTTCACAATGCGCCTTTCCTTCGTTGGAGTGCTGAACAGATTGTGCGCCTTCGTGATATGACCCAGGATATGAATGAAAAATACAATGATGGTACAGTACCGACATTTACACCATCTGAAGACCTTCGTGTGACACTTCTTTCAGAATTCGCGCGTGCGCTTGAGTTCAATATGGAAAGTGATACATTCCATAGAGACCTGGTGAGTGTTGGTGAATATAACAACATCAATTTCTGGCAGAACGCAAGTGAAGACCTTCTTCCTTCGCTTGGTGTGACCGCTGAAATTAAAACAGTTGTTGGTGAAGCTGAACCAGTGACGGTTTCTAATGTTGTGGGTCTTATCTATGACAGATATACCGCTGGTCTTACCGCGCGACTTGATAAAATAACAGCGCAGTATATCGCGAACGGTGATTACACTACTTACTTCCATCATATCGCAAACAGTCGATTTATTGACACCAGGAATACAGCGATAGTTCTTCGCCTTGTATAATTACCACTAAAGGGCGGTATTGACCGCCCTTTTTTGTTATGAAAGGAGTTAAAAAATGCAAGTAATTTTATACAAAAATAGCGCACCACCTAATAAAGTGAATAAAAGCGCAAATTTATCTAATACTAAAGACTTTCATAATTGTATTTTCACACAGAAAAACGCGCTGGATATTTTACACCCTTCTATCCTTTTGGATATGAATATTGATATTGGTGACGTTCGCAAATATAACTACTTGTATATTCCAAAGTTTTCCAGGTATTATTTTATTGATAGTATATCGGCTGAAGCTGGTATGATAAGGATTGACGGACGTTGTGATGTTCTTATGTCTCATAAAAAAGATATTTTGGCAAGTAAACAATATATATTAAGACAAGAAAAAAACAACAACAGTCCATATCTTGACGACAATATGCTTCCCATATCAAGTAAACATAATTACAAGGGCGATGTTTTTGGTCGCAAGGTTGCAGACGTAACGTGTGGCCGTGTGATACTTGCTACCACTGGAAACGGAGGTACAATTATATGAGTGATTTAATAAAAGTTGAGGGTCAAGCTTGTCTTGATTATATTGATAAGCCAATTGGTTTTGGTTCGCATGACTATGTTCTTTTTGGCAATATGCCATTTAACGACCAAACTAGCGCGGGAGCATATGGTCTTTTTGCAATAAATACCCCACGCGCTAGCGGTGACGATAATAGGCACAGTTTGTGGTATGGTGGCACGCCTATTTCTACAACATTACAACGATGGAATCACGATACTAATAAGCGTAAAATCGGTTTAGTTTTGGACTATTCTCCAGACGGTGGTCTTGAGGTTGCACTTTTAGGTAATGAAAGTATCGCGTTTAGTAGTGTTAATGGTAACATGGATTTTTACGCAACATATCTTTCACTAGTTGGCGAGTATGCTTATGATACGCCAGCGACACCACTAGGAGAATATACGCTTGAAACACCAGGAGAGGGCGGATACCCACGTTATCCATCGGACACCGCGCAAGGTGGTTCTTGTAAAGTATGCGTAAACGCTCAAAACCCATTTTCACAACGCGGACTAGCGTTTGATGATGCTATGGATTACACCCCAACAAGTGATGGGTTTGCTAGTCTTTCTCCATTTGGTTTAATATGGGAGTATGCGGGCTTGTTGACAAGTGGTAGTAGGTATCAGTTGACTGACGATAAAAATAATACTATGGTATTTGGTAAAATACAAGACTTGCACGGTAATTCATACTACTATTATAAAGGTTGTATGGAGAACCCCCTCAATTTTATTGCTGGTAATTTATATGGCGCATTAGGGCGGTTAAACTTTGAGGGTGAGCTAGTGATACCTCAGCGCATACCTTTTGGCATGGATTTTGATATGATAAAGTTTCCCTTTTCTGAAACAGAAGCGTTGACGCGCACAAACCTAACAGCGTTACCATTTAATTTGATACTAACTAATTCACCAGCATATGCTAAAAACTATTTACAAAATGGTACATTACCGCCAGACGCTTTTTTATATCCTTTAGACTGGGAAAACTTACCCAGGTATGACGAACCGGTGCCAACAGCTGACACGCCAGATGATTACCCAGATGACAATACACCAGATGATGATTTACGCGATTTTGACCCAACACCAAACGAAACCCCTTCATATACTGTCAATCAGCTTACAAATTATAACTGGTACTGGCTAACTGTTCCACAGTGGGCTGACTTTATTAGTTGGTTCTGGAATGATATAGGGAACTATTCCGATTTTGATGATATAATCGCAAAAGTCAAAGGTCTTTACAATGATGTTGCAAGTGCTGTCATTATGTGTCGTTATTATCCTGTTGATATTTCCTGGATAGGTGGCCTTGGTACGCAGTCAAATATCAAGCTTGGAATGATTGAAAAAGCGGGCGCAGTTGACACAATATCACAAGCTAACGCTTTACGTTCTGTAGATATAGGCCATGTGCATATCGGTCAGAAATACAAATCTTTTATGGATATGTCACCCTATAGCCAGTTATCCTTGTATTTACCCTGGCATGGTTTCATTGACCTGGATATGAACTTATTCAATGGCCATGATGTTTATGTGAAAGCGCTTTATGATTATTTATCTGGCACAATACAATACTATGTTTTCTATGATAATGAAGTGCTGGTTAATACAATACTTTGTAAAATGGCTATGGATATTCCAATTACATTACAGACCAAAAACGACCGTGACAGCGCTATCTTTAATAATGTATCAAGCACTATCGGTGGCCTTGTCGGTGCTGGTGCTGGTATCTTAAGTGGCAACCCTATCGGAATGACGTTAGGTGTTACCCAGGGTGTTGGCGCTTTCAATAGTTCAAACGCCAGCGCACCAATGAGACTTATGGGAAATGTTGGAGAAAGTGGCGCTTATATCGGTTGCCAGAATTGTTTTGTAGTTGTTAGACGGCCAACAATACAGCCTTCCGATGGGAATAATCAAACCAGCACAAAAGGTTTGACCACCTGGAAAAAGAACGTGGGTATGCTGTGTGGTTATGGTTATACCTTATCAAGTCTTTCTGGCCAGGGCTTTACCGTTTGTCATAGCCCTAGAATTGATTTTACAAGTAGCGCACCTTTACAGTCAGAGGTTGACGAGATATACAATTATCTTGAGAAAGGAGTGATTTTATGATAAACACAACAATAGGAAATACCCCATACTTACTTGGGTGTGATGCTTTCGACTTTATGAAAAGCAAAACACAAAACAAAGTACGCTATGCGACATATTCCAACTTACTTTTTAACACTATGCTGGAAATGTTTGAATGGAAGAACTTACCAGATTCAATACCGAAACGCTTCCTGGAAAACATTCTACACGCCACTGGAGAAGTATTCATATCCAGGATAAATGACAAACTAATCGCTTCACACGGTACTTTATCTGGTGAAGTTGATGAATATGGTTTAGGCACCGATTGTATTGCCGTTTGCCCCAGGGGTCAAGCTGAAGGAACGCGCGGTGTTGATATTGCCTATGGTATAAATAATGATACAGCCACACCAGATATGTTGATATACTGGATAGCACACCTACTGGCTGAAACAGATAAGTCAATAAAACTGAATGTGATTTATTCCAGGTTATTAAAAATACCGAAAGTGTCAAACGAAAGTGACCGCGCTATGTTTGAGGAAATCTTGAAAAAGGTGATGGACGGTGAACCGAAAGCTTTCGCAAGTAAAGACAGTCTTGACTTAGAACTTGGCGCTGGTACTGAATGTTTTGAACTGACCGATTCAAACAAGATTGACAAACTTCCATATTTAACGCAGTTTTTTGAGGACTGTCTGAAGCGCTTTTATAATTTTTACGGCCAGCCGATGCAAAACCAGAATAAGCGCGCCCAGTCAATCAGTGATGAAATACATGGCCAGGATAGTGTAAGCTTCATAATACCTATGCAGATGTTAAAATGCAGACAAGCATTGTGTGATGAAGTAAATAGGATTTTCGGCACTGATATAAGTGTTGATTTCAGCCCAGTATGGAAAGTTGAACTTGCTGGATTTATAAACCGTGATACCGATGGTGATGGTATGAATGATATTATGGAAGGAAGTGATTCAGATGTTGACAGTGATGGAACTACAAAAGAGGTTGACGAGACTGGAAACGAAAGTGGCACAGCTGGAACAGATACAGAACCAGCCGAAACCGAAACAGAACCAGCCGAAACCGAAACAGAACCAGGCGAAACCGAAACAGAACTAAATGAAATTATTGATGGTGGTGATGACATACCAGCTATGAACTTATCAGAACCAGACGGAACCGAAACAGAACCAAATGAAACCGTTACAATATCTGAAGTGGCTGAACTGTTTGGAGTTGATGAAACTGAAATCTTGATGATGCTGGGAAGGGGTGACGATTGATGTGGCATAGGCTTGATTATTTATTCAGTGGTATTGTATCTGGAGTAGGTGGTGTTCTTACATATATCTATGGTGATATAAATACATTGATGGTTTGTCTGTTTGGCTTCATTTCATTTGACTATATTAGTGGCGTAATTGTGGCTTGCTATGAACACAAATTATCCAGTAGCGTAGGCTTTAAGGGGTTACTTAAAAAGATGTGGATTTTGATAATGTTGGGTATAGCGTGCTTATTAGATAGGGCGCTAAATGTGAATGGTATATGCAAATCAATGGTTTGTTGCTTTTATATCGCTAATGAGGGTATCTCTATAATCGAAAACGGTGGCAAGTTAGGGCTACCGATACCGAAAAAAATTATTGATGTTTTACTTGCCGTGAAGAGAAAAGCAGAAGAAAGTGAGGTGTCAGAAAATGGCAATACGGACTAATTATGAACTAATTGATTTTCTTACAAATAATAGTGATTTTTCGATAAACGCTAAAAACTTATCTGGTGCAACAGAAACGGTTATCACTTCAGCGAACGCTGTTCAGTATATGTTGCATAAATACGGCACGCGCCAGTATTCAGTTTTACGTGGTACGCAAGCGACAGAATCTGAAGCATTTAATGACTTCAGTCTGGATTTCAGATTATGGGTGATGAACCGTCAGCACAATATCGACAGAATGTACCAGGCATTGTTTGACTATGATTACAGCCCTATTGAAAACTATGACAGAACCGAAAATGAAACAATAAATAAAGACATTGATACCACTTATGGTAAAAAAGACACGGAAAGCGGAAGAACGACAGTATCTAACCAGGAAAACATTACTGATTCTGATGTTACTACTAAAAGTGGGAATACAGTCAATGAGACTGAACGCGCTGGTTTTAATGAACCGAATACTTACAACAATGACAGCAAAAATACAGAAACATTTAACAATATTAAGGATTCCAGGGCTCAAACAAAACAAACTACTGACAGTGGTTACACTGACCACGGAAAAGTTTTGACAGCCAGCGGTACTGATGTAGTAAGTGATGATACACTTCGTACTTTAAGAGTTCATGGTAACATAGGTGTTCTACAAAATGTTGACATGATAGAAGCAGAATTGAGACTTCGCATACAGTCTCTGGCTGAAATGTTACTTGATAATTTCATCAATGATTATACGTTTTATGCTTAAGTCTCCATATGCTAAAGGGCGGTATATAAAACCGCCCTTTTGTTATGGGTAAAATACTACGCTTGCTATATCTTCTTTTTTTATCTCATACCGTGACTTATAATTATTACAGTGTAAAATAACACTGTCGGTGTCGTATCCAGTATCACAATAATCGACCGAAATAAATCTTTTAATAGCCCCATTTTTATATACAATTATAAACGTCATAATTTAACTCCTTTCATATGTATTTCAATATCTTTTTCCAATTCTGAACTAATTATTGTAATGTTTTTTAATATTTCACATAAGCAATCTAATGTTATAGCATTTTGAAGGCACTCCTTGAAAAGCTCGGTATCTATGCAATATTTGTTTTTTTTGTTTCATAATTTAACCCCCTTTTTAACGTTGTCAACAAACTTTTCTACTAAACTACCAACAGTGTTGTCAGAATAAGTGAAAAGATTTTTTTCGTAAAAACTCCATAAATATTTATCTATTTTGGTTATTCCAAAAGCATACCTATAATTCCTTTCAGTAGAAAAATCAAGTGTATATATTACGCTATCATCATAGGTATTTGTTGCAAAATGACAATTCACAAATCTAACCCCATCTGGTGTTTGACATATTTCAAGGTTTATCAATTTGTCATTATATTCTATATAATGGTTTTTTGCCAGAATCTTAAAATCAGTTGGAGTATGAGGATAGTTAAACATAGCCCAGGTGTCATTTCCAGTGATTGACGCTAATTTTGGATTGTCAAAACCATAATACATCTTATTAAGTAGTGATTGTTTTTTACCAGCTTTCGCTGTTTTCTTTCCCAGTATCTCAACAAATATTTTTGTTCCTTTTGGTGTAGTTACAATTGCATTTTCACCCTGGCCCATGTTCTCAATCTTGTCACGTATTTGGAGTTCAGAGAAGTAAGGCGATGTGAAGTCGATGGTGTTGGCCGATAAGCAAATTACAACCGATTGCCTGGCCCTGGAGATGGTCTTGATTAAGTCGCATAATAGTATGAATTGTTGTGGGTAATAATAGCGCTCAATAAATTCATCAAAAATGATAAAATCATTCTTTGTTTCAAGCACTGACTTATATTGTTCATTTTTATCAATTGACAACATAATGCAAAAGCTTTCAGTTGCCTGGTTGTCAATGTTTCCATCTTCGTCAGCGTGTGCAAAATACCACCTTCTGGACTTATAAACAATTGTATTGTATTTTCCCTTACTAATCTTTTCTACATAGCCCCAACTTATTATATTAGAAAATAAATCTTTGCTGGCCTTTGGCATAATCATTTGTTCATTTGACCTTAAGTAACAAATGCCTGTGCCATAATGCCACCAGATTAGCATACCAAACAATAATAGGTTTGTGGTTTTACCCCTGGCACGCTCAGACAGTGTGACGAACCATTTACACGCTTCAAACGGTAAATGTGATGGGTTGTAAACGTCTTTCGGGCATTTCAAACGCTTGTATTCATTCCGTAGGAAATTAAAATCATATACAACACCATCAAGCGGATTTCCATTAATATATTCTATCTTCATATCTTTTCACTTCCTCACTTTCCGCGCTAATCAGCGCCAGGTAATAGTCTGATAGTTTCATAGTAAAATCAATTGGATATATTCCCACGCTGGAAAACTCCATACATTCTACACCAGCTATATTATGATGATGCATTTCATCATTATATGTATGAGCATTTTTGAGTGACACTTCACAGTTTAACATCATATCACTTTCAAACACATCAAACATATTGACGCGCTTCCCATAGTCAAACATATCATGTTGTAAGTTTAACTTATCAACTAACGTATTAAGACTTTTTTTCGGTAATCCAGCAATTGTAGTGTGGTAACCAGTATCGTCTTTAATAATGTAGCGCTTCGCACCTAAAAACTTCGCCTGGACTGGTTTACCGTCATATTCTTCTTCAAAGCTTCCCAAGTCATAAAATAAGTTATAATCAAGGCCATATAGGTCGCACACATCACGCATTGTTTCACGTGTTTTTTTGTTTACCGCGTCAAAGTAATCAGAATGGATTCCGACATATTTAATACTATCAGTATCAGAATAGCACGCGTCTTTTCCAAGGCTATTTATTGCCATAAGGATTCTATACCTTGAATATGCACAAACGTAAATACCCCATTGCGGAAGCAAAAAGGCGCGTTTTCTTTCTTTGTCATAATCAAAACTACTTTCGTCAAGATACCATTCACACGATATATCTGACATACACACTTCAGAAGTCACTAGCCTGGTAACAGTCATTCCGTATGCGCTATTTACTAACGACTTATAAAGCGCGTATTCAGTCGTACCACTTTTTCCTTCATGCTTCATTTTGGCTTTATTTTCATACGCCCTGGCCAGTGGCATAAGTAAATATTTTGGAAGTCTACCCTTAACACTTGAATATAAATGATTGATAACAACACTATCCCACTTGTAAAATAACATATAGGATATAAAATCAAGTTCAGTAAGCCAGACTGTCATTGATGTAGCTGACCTTATTCGACCATTGTCAATGATTCGATTCGCGCTAATATCCAGACACTTACTGAATGATTCAATACTATGGTCAGTTGTGGCCCTTATATTAGTAAATGTAGCGCTAAACATAAGACACTTTTTACCATCATTAAATAGATTCCAGAAATCAGATGGATTTTCACGCCTTAATGGGCTGACTGGAAACCCATCATAGGCCAGCATTGTGTATGGATATGATGATGTAATATCTGAAGACCTAACCCCATCAACAACAGCGCCCACGTGACGAATATTTGCGTGGGTATAACCACCACGAAAGCACCATTTCATAAGTATTGAATATAATTCATATGTGGCTGGGTAACAACGATATATTTCACGCATTATTTCACGCTTGACACCATTCCCACGCGAACCCATAGCCTTTTTTACTTCACGTCTTAACAAGCCAGTTTTTGTTATCGGTATATATTTTTCTGGAATAATATACTTATAAAATAAATATTCCATATATTCCGATAAAATAGCCACATCATTATAACAATATTGTAATTCTGTTTCATTAAGTTCTGTGTTGTAGTTCCTGGGTATTGCATAGTCAAGGTCGCCAACAAGCTTTTGTGTTTTGGTATATTCCTTCGCCAGGGTCTTGAGACTTCCGCCAGTTATCATTAGCACATCACGAAACTCGACACAGTCATCAAGTATCGCTATGATGGGTTGTCGTTTTTCCTTTGCGAATACTTTAGTCCATCTACCGATAAAATGCTTTTTCATAAATTGGTGTTCGAATCCCAGGTTAGCAACAGCTATTATAATGCGTCTAGTTTTATCAAGGTGTAATTCTCTTATAAGTGTGTTTATCAGACTTACGAAACTGGCCCAGGTACGACCTATAATAATATAATTGCCAGTCTTACCATATAATGAAAATTGCCAGATATACATATAGCCATAATGTGATGGGGTTGTGTATGTTTCAATGTCAAACCCACAATACATTTGTAAATATGCTCGCTTGCGCTTTCCCTTTTTGGCAAACCATATCACATCTAGTTCATTACAGTATAAATACGGCCTGGCTAAAAACTCTTGAATTGTAATAACAGTGTATTCCATTAGATGTAGCCCTTTTCTTTTAATATTTTAGCAACTTGAAATAACTCATTATAGGTTTTTTTCCTTCCCTTGATTCGCATTATGTCAAGCGCTTCCTTCGGCATTTCATCACTTGGAACTTCGCGCAAAGCTCTATCAAGATTTTGCATTGTCTGTATGAAGTCTGGTAATGATAACTTATCACCGTCAGTTTCACTAGCATAATCCATATATTCATCTTCATACTTTGAGCGATATTCACCCCAGGTTGTGATTGATTCTTCAAGGCTTTCAAGCGCTTTCATTTTTTCTTCATCACCATATATGTCAGAAGGTTTACCCAGTTGTATAATACCATCTTTATATCGTAAATTGTCACCAAGCAATACTTCAGCTTTTGAATATACATTATTCACAATGGCGCTATTAGTTCCGAAATGGCTGGCCAGGGTTTCAATCCTGGAATTGATACGCCTTACAGCCGATTGCACACTGGCTAGGTATTCATACATAAATATCACCCCATTTCTTTAATATATGATAATAACAGTGTTTGTAATTTCTTCCATTGTGTTTTATTCTTCACATAATATGAAGGACAATCCTTTTTTACTATGTCATAATGTCTCACAATAAACTGTATGTTCGGGCATTTTTTATAGACCCATTTTATGACCTTGATAAGTGTGGCCAGTTGTTTGACGCTTATCCCCTTGTCAACAATATCACATAACTCAATTGATACAGTGTTAGCATTATTAAGTGTTGAATAATATGGGCCTTTCGGATATGAACCTTTCGGATTCCCAACAGCATACGCTATTCGATTAAGTGGTATTGACCTTGCTGACATTCCATCACCATCAATGAATATATGTGCGCCAGCGCTTCGCGTGTTACCAGTAGCGAAAAAATCAGCGTTAGATTTTGCCTTATCACCCTTATTACCAGTGTAATGTATAACGACACCCAGGATATCATTTTTATTTCTTAAAGCGCCATAAGATATGCTTTTGGCCTTTCTGGCGTAGTCAAAAATGTATTTTTTCATCTTTTGTCTCCTTTCTTGTGTATGTAACCAGTTTTCGGGTCTCGGTAATGTGTTTTACTGGACGCGTAAAAAGGACATTTACCAGTTTCAGTGCATAGTGTCTGTTCTAACCCATAACAAATAAAATTGCCTTCCTTCGGGCCTTTCAAATCCTTGCGTAGTACGCAATCTGAATAATCAGTCATGTGTTTATACTCCTTTCGTATTAAAATCTAAAATAGGGGCATTCAGCCCCATATTTTAGATGTTTGTAATTATCAGAAATCAGCGAAAGCGTCATAAGGTTCACCCAGTTTGTGAACCTTCATAGCTGAAGGATAAATTACAGAACCGTTTCTGATATTGCATTTCAAAGTGACCAGCGCACCACGTATTTCACCGCGATTCACCCATTCAGCAAAAGACATCTGCTCTTCTGTTTCCTCAATCATAACTGGTACGTTATAGCTTGACTTAAATATTGCACTGTCCTTGTCTTCCTTAAACCAGCTGGGAATATACTTTTTAGCTGTGTTCTTAAAGATTCCCTGGAAGAAGTCATCAACCTTGTCAGAACCATCAACAGTCAATCCATCGCGATATAATGAAATGACGTTTGAGATTCCAGTTACATTACCGTTGTCATCTTTCTTGTCAGCGGTGAAAGAACTTTTAAGAGTTCCTTTGAAATAAGTGATTTCCTTGTCCATTTTGGACTCCTTTCTGCGCTTTCTCGCGCTATAAAATATTGTTGGCTGGACTATTCCAGCAAAAGCGTGTAGGGTGTTGAACCCTACAAGCTGAACCGTCAGCACGCCAGGAAAATAAGACCTACTATAAACTCAATAATGAAACAGATTATAGCGAAAATAGATTGACCGTTGTCCTTTGTCATTTTAACTCCTTTCAATTAATAACTTTCCAATATTCTAATCTTATCAAATTTACTGTAACCGTTAGCTGGGTCAAACATCCAGCGCAAGAAGTCACACTCATTCATATTAGCTGTTGTCTCCGCAATATGCCACATTGTTTCATTTACTCTTTTGTAAGCATAAACATAAGTCATAATAATCACCTTTTACCTTTCCGCCCTTTGTCGGGCTTTCCGTTCTTTGTCGAACGGTTGCTTTTGTTTGGTACACTATTATACTAACACAT
>Ga0326514_10002104_pt1 | contig 12709 bp, 12 predicted proteins | sample 3_2548_0518_D_FD_203653 | JGI IMG/M metagenome (GOLD analysis project Ga0326514, IMG submission 203653) | Bovine rumen microbial communities from UC Davis, California, United States - 3_2548_0518 | ecosystem: Host-associated > Mammals > Digestive system > Stomach > Rumen | place: USA...
CGGCTGATTCGCGATCTTGTCTTGCAGATGACGAAGGGGAACCGCACAGATTAGTGCTTTAGACCGGGCAACCGATAAGAGGGCAAATCTATACAAAGGAGTAGTTTGTCATGAGCGATTATGAGATCCTTATGGTCATGCTAACCGTAATAGTTATTGCCGTTGAGTCCATGCAACTGAAGCATTAAGCCTTTGGCTTGTGCATAAGGTGGGATGAGCATTCAAAGGAAAACTATGCCCCTTATCGGTTGTCTTGTCAAAGGCATTATAGTGGATACTCTGCCCTTTGCGCAAGGCAACGCAAGGTCACGCAAGATAGGTGTCCAAAGAATTGCACACCATCCGCACTATGCTTTCCCCACAAAGGGGGTGATACGGATGAGTGATGTTTATGTCTATACCTATCCTCTGTGCGGTATAAGAGAAGTAGCGAGGGAGAACGAAGACGGCACGATTACTGTGCTTATTAACGATGCCCTCTGCCATGAGCAGAAGCTGGAAGCGGTCACCCATGCGCTCGGTCATGTAGCCAACCACGATTGGCAGAAGGGCGGGGCTGTGGATGCTATCGAACATACGGCTCACAGCGCATCAGAAGCCCCAAATTCGCGTTTTAACCTCACAGACGAGGAAATACCCATCCTCGCCCATAGAACGCAAAATTGAGCCGTAAAATCACAACTCAGTTGGGAGTTTGAGACAAAAGAAAATGACCGCCAGGCACCACCCCGGCGGTCTACACCACACCGAAAGGAGATGGGCAGAAAGCCCAAGACCTGTTCAGTTAGGAGAATCATACCACCATGCCGAAAAAGCGTCAAGACGGAAGATATGAAATCAAGGTCCGTGTATCCAAACCAAACGAGCCACGCAAGTACAAAGCGGTCTACGGATCTACGCTCAGAGAAGCACAAGAACGCAAGCGCGCCTTGGAAGCAGAAGTGCAAGCTGGGATAGATGCTCTCGCTAATCCATCAGTAAACAACATCATAGATGATTGGCTTGCCATCAAGGCCGTCAAGAACCGCACTCAAACTGTGGTCTCCTACACATCTGCCATGAAGACCATCCGCGAGATGATAGGCACAAGGCAAGCAAGGACAGTTGATGTCCCCACCGCAAGGGAGACCATCGCCGCCATCGCCAAGGATATCTCCCCAAACAAAGCCAACCGCTGCCGGAAGCTATCTGCTTCTGCATGGGATGACGCTATCATGCGTGGGGTCCTCGCAAGCAATCCGTGGCAGAGGGTGCCAGTACTCCCTCACAAGGTCGCCGAAAAACGTGCCTTGACCGATGCGGAAATGTCCGCTATCGACAGGGCAGACCTTCTGCCGATGGATCGCGCTCTCATATCCGTACTGCGCTACACCGGCTGCCGCATAGGCGAGGCTATGGCTCTTAACATATCAGACCTTGACTTTGCCACGCGCACGATCCGCATCAGCAAAACGCTCTACAATATCACTCCGGGACCGACCAAGACAAAGGCCGGTAACCGTCATGTGCCGATGCCGCAAGTGCTGATAGACATCCTCGCGGACTATCTGTCAAACTATCACCCAGGCGATGACATACTCTTCCCCTCAAGAGCCGGTACATACATCGGCACAAGCAGCCGCGACAAGCGGTGGAAGGCTATCACACGAAGGATCTTCGGGGACGATGCACCGGCTGATTTTACCCCGCACATATTCCGGCACACTTACGCTTCAACCTTGGTGAAGAAGCAGATACCGCCTACCACCGCCCAGCTTCTGCTTGGGCATGACTCGCTCCGAACCACGTTACAGACCTATACCCACTTCGGTTATCAGGACATTGATACAGAAGCCGTCAGAAGCGTCTTTGATGAAAGTTCTTCAAATCGTTCTTCAAACCGCTTGAAAACCACGGAAATAAGCCAAGGCGAATGAAACCGGGAGTTTATCTGAAGCCCTTCCCGATGCTTCCGAACCTTTCCGCGTATGTGCGGATTTGTCGCGTAAAATCGTGCTTTTTTGAGCAGACTTATCAGCTCTGCGTACTTCGTCAAAAAAATAACATTCTTCAAAACGTTCTTCAAAGCAAAACCCCTTGGGAAACTGCTTCCCAAGGGGCCTATCCAAAAGGAGAATCAATGCCGACAACGGCGAAAAAGTGAAACTCCGTTATCGGTTAAATAAGTTCGTAATACAGAGCCTTGCTCCAGCCCTTTTTAGGTATGTAGATCCAATCATCCAGCGGCACAGTATAAGTCACACTCGCGCCCTCTTTCACGATGCCAAGGGGCTTGAATCCACCGCCAGGGCCGGTGCGGTAGTACACATCCGTCACCGCTTTTGCCTTGGTCTGAGGATACGCAAGCAGCTTGTCTATCATGCCCCAAGTCTGAGGACCGCAGATGCCGTCTGCCGTGATGCCGGTCAGTGCCTGGAAAGCGGTCACAGTACGCATGGTGATTCTGCCATAACTGCCGTCTGCCACCATCTCGTCTGCCGTGATGTTGGCAAAGCCGATGCTCCGCAGGTCCTTCTGCATCTTCTTTGCGGCATCGCCTTTGTCACCTCTCCGAAGCGTGGGATGCGTGGTCTCAACAGGGCCGACATCAATGTTCTTGCCGTTGCTCAGAACCACCACGGTATGGCCTTTGCTCTTAGTGACAAGGATGTCACCTCGCAGCAGGTTGTTGCTGGTGGTGGTGTACTTGATGTCCGTGAGGACATCGAACTGCCCTGTGGCTCTCAGCGCATCCACCTCATCGCCGGTATAGAAATCCTGACATCTGATGCCAGCATACCACACGCAGACGCGCACAAGTCTCGCACAATCGGTCTCGCAATCCTTCGTGACCTTGGAGCAGTTCCAGCCCACAGTACCGGCTACATCAAAGAGCGTGTAGTTTTGCCCTTGGTCATAGCCGATGTGGGGGTTATCGCAAGCCCACTCCATGTCCTGTGCGATCTTCTCTCTGACAGCCGCATCCTTTGCTCGGATGCAGACCCAGCCTTTTCTATGTAAGTACCAATCCTGTTTGCTGACTTCTTCGCCGGTCTGATCTCCGGCCTTCCCGCCGGAGATTTTGCCGCCTTCGCCATGCCTTGCGCTTCCGATGATGACCGCCATCACTCATCACCGCCCTCTTTTTCAAAGTCGCGCCAAAACTGGTCGCTCTTGATTTTCAGCACGGCATTGAGGAAGATGGTGACAGCGGAGAGCGTGCCAACGATTTCCTCTCCCAATGGCAGACCCCAAATCTTCGCAAGCGCGAAGTAAAGCGTTCCAAGTGCCGGAAGGATGAGCCTTCCGATGATTGCCAATACATCGTACAGTTTGTCAGACATCATGTTCGTTCTCCTTTATTGTTTTACCCAAGCAGGAAGGTCTATCCCCCGCTCCTTGCACCATCTTGAAAAGATGTTTGCCATTGTCCAGTTGCCACCTAACTTTACGAAGTAATGCTCCGCGAGTCTGAGAATGTCCGTTTCCTCGTCCGGGAAATCGCTAATCATCAGCTTCAGTTCGGTTCGGAGCGCATCCTTCTCCTGTTGCTTGATGAGAGTGCGGATGTCCTTCTGCTCCTCGATGAGAGCCGACAGTTTGCTTTCCACACCGTCCTTTTTGCTCCTCTTTGCCTTTAGCAAGCCGAAGCACTCGGTGATGATGACCGACAGCAGACCGCTGCTGATGATCGCTATAATTATCGTTTCCATCTACATCAACCTCACCATTACAAGTCTTCGATAGGACAAGCCCTGTACCGTCCAAGTAACCGTAGCGTCACCCCTCAAGCCTTGCGTGGTGCTGATGCTCACTTGGCTCCTTGTCCCGCTCGTTGCCGTAAGGTCAGAGCCGCCAGAAAGCAGAGTGATGATCGGACTTGAGTTCGCCGTCTGTCCGATAACCACCAACTGCGCCCCCTGCGCCGCTGCGACAGGCGAGGTATAACGAGAGTGAAGGAAAAGATAGGTTCCATATGGGATATCAATCGTGTACGTTGTTTCAGCGGTGACGGACGAGCTGTGCGTTAGCGTGAACATCCGCATGCTCGATGTCGCGCCTGTCCCGTGGTCCCAGGAGACCCCGTCCGCGTTAAGCGTGGTGGTGTTCGTTCCGTTGGTTGCTTTCAGCCCGAGGTAGTCGCCGCGGACCTCATGGTCGGAGTCGTCAATGTCCCACAGCAGCAGCTGCCCGTCCGTCAGTGACGCTGCGCCCGCGCCGTTGATTTTGTAACTGCCCACGCCGTCCACGCCGATGTCAACGCGTTGCTCATAGCTCTGGTACTGGAGCGAGTCGAAGCTGGCGTCAAAACCGGCGATGGATACAGATTGCGTATCCTTGTCGGCATCAAAGATGACATTATCGTTGCTATCCAATACTGTCAGCTTGCCGGATGTGATCCAATCGGCTGAGATGCCCTCTGCTTCTATCTTGGCGATGACCGCAGACGGGTTGCTGTTTACGGTCCCTTCAAATGCGGACATCGCTTCAGAAGACGGCACTTCCCTCGTCTGATTGCCGGTAGACGCATAGTCTGCCACGCACATCCCTCGCCAAGTCAAGGTCTGATTCATGACGGGGGTGAGGTAGGTGGTGCTATCCGTGCGCTCTACTGTGAGGAAGTCTCCCACATCTATGCGAGGGTCCGCACAGGCATCCGTGAAGGATGTTGTGTTGAATGCGGGAATCGCACTCAGCAGCGTCAGCAGGTTATCGATGCAAGCGGTACTCGCAGAGGGGTCGAGGAAGGGATTCCCAAGGATGGTATAGTCCTGCCCAGCCGTCCCACTTGTGTATGCCGCGCCCAGCGTGTTGTAGCAGACCACGCGAGTGATTTGCGGGATGGTGTAGCGGCTCACTTCCCGCGTTTGGCTTGCAATGACATCGGGAGTGATGGTCATAACAGGGCTTGCGGAATAGGTGTAAAACTCCACGCTACCTGTGCGGGACATCCGCACGTTGCATCCCATAGTTTCGGCAAGCCAAATGAGGATCTGCCGGTAGGATACGGAGTAGTCCGTAATGGGGTTTTTACTGATGGTCAGCGCTGTGTTGACCGCTGATGCAGGGATGGTATAGGAAAAGCCCATCTCCGTCATCAGTTCCCCCACAAGTCCGCTAACGGTCTTGGGGTTCGTGAAATCCAGGCTCTGCACCCAATCGGTGGCATCCGCGTCAAAGGCGATCATGCGGTCATACGCTTCTGCGCTGAACGTGATGTTGTACGCATCAACGGTAGAGAAATCGTACACACCCATCGGAACGTACTTATACGCAGTAAACGTATCGTTCGTGATGTCATTCACCGATTTCGGGAAGCCGTCTGCATCAAGGAGCATCGCGATCGGCGCGTCCTCGCGGTTGGCGAACTTCGCCGTCATGAACGCATTTGCGGTATCGGTTGCGATGGTGTTGCCATTGTAGTAATAAACCGACCCATCGGAGTAGTAATACCGCGCCGTGTTATCGTTGTAGACAACCGCCGCAAGGGGCTTCACATCGGGGTCAAGAGGGCCGCCAACCGTGGACGCAGCGAACGCTCTCCCCGCCGCGTTGAAGCCGTAGTAGATAGCCTTGAAAATAACCGCTTGGCTGTCGGAATATACCATTGCGGATGATACGTTGGATACGAAGCCGATGCGTACCGCGCCCTCGCCCCAAGAGAGAGAAGCCATCTTGTCATCGGGATTAAGGATTGCCGCAGAGAGTACCGCAGAGGTTGCCTTGCCGATGCTGATGTCTGTGCTATCGCCTGTGTTGGTCGAGATGGTCAAGCCGTCCGTGGTAAAATCTCCATCAGCCGCAGACAGGTAAAACCCATCAAATGCGATGACGGCATTCTGCCGTGCGCTCGGATAGACATAGACCTCGTCCGTGCTATCGTAGTAGCCGGCAAACTCGGTTGTAATGGTGTTGTCGATATACACAGCTTCTCCTTAGTACTCAATAAACGCAACCCTTATCGGGTCATAGTTGATGACATGTTCGTCCATGTCGATGTTGCGGATGGTAAGGTCTACATCCGGCACATAGCAGGTGGCGGTCTGATAGGCATCCTTCAGCGGGTTGTAGTACTGTATGGTACACTTCCTCGCCTTCTCGTCCGTAAAGCCTTGCGAGATGATGCCCCACAGTTCGCGCCATTGTGCGTCTGTGCAGTACGGAGTGTTGAACTCTATCTTCGTCCTTGCATGGTCAAGGACATTGCGGATGAGATAGCCTGTCTCAGCGACATAGCTGTCAAGGTCTATCATCTGATTCGGTGTTATCTTGTAGGTCTCGTAGGCGATAAGGGCGAGTGGGATATTTACCCACCCACTCTTATCAGCCTTTCTTACTCGGATTAAGTAGGATGAGATGGACATAGCGGTCACTCCTCTATTTTTGCGTCCCTTCGTACTTCTCAAAATGGTCTGTTACTGTCATAGGTATCCCCTTTTATGTTGAGGTCTCTTTGACTATAAGTTAATGGGGTAAAAAATTGTTAGGAGGAAGCACGGAAGGCTTTCTGTGGAAGATGTCATGATTGTGCCAAGGTTGTTATAATCAAAATAGCCAACAAGCGGTAACCCGTTATTGTCGGCTCCGGCCCCGCAATATGGCCTACTTGGGATATATTTGTCATCTAAAACAGTAAAACCAGATACATCTGTAGAGGCCCCGTCAACAGACGCATTGTAGGAGAAATACACAAACTTACCGTTTGTTATTGCATAAATACCAACAGAACTCCCTTGATCATCTTCAAATGATTCACTTATATCAATCCATTCATCTACCGTTGAGCCACCCGCCTTGCTTCGCCCGACAAAGTAGTAATAACTTCCCGAATATACAAAGGTTAGCGTTTCGCCTGCGTCCCACAGAAGCGTATTACTTGCGGATGTTGCGACATTGTTTACATAGATGGTGCTTGCCCCTGTGCTATCAATGTTCAGAGTTAAGGGTCCATTTATGTAGGTGTTTGCGGTTGAAAAAGTAATGGAAACTCTTGCCCCCTGCGTCTTTCGGAAAGTAGATACCACGCACACCTTTGCGGCATACGTTGCCGCAGTTGACGAAGTGCCATACCACGATCCCGCCCCTTCAGGTTGGGTCTGTGTCCCCGCTGTTTTTGCTCCAAGATAGCGGAAATAAGTCCCATCATAAACAAATGTAAGCACAGACCCCATCGACCATTTAAGCGTATTGTTTGACCAAGAAGGTGCGCTGTCGCCAATCCGTATAGGAATCACCCCAGTTGAATTAACATTAAGAGTCGGCACCGCCGCCTCGTTCCCTGCGCTGAACAGGATGGAAATAATCGCCCCTGCTGTCAGCGTGAACCCTTCACAAACAACAACCTTCGTCGCTGTTCCTGCGGAAGTACTTGAAGTCCCCCACCAAGTGGTCTGCGCACCGCCACTAATCTCCAAGTCCCCGCTTCCCAACAGGCTGTTTCCGTTCACGGTCTTGATGTTCGTGCCGCTGACTAAGGTTTTCTGATATGCCGAGTCAGTTTTGGCTTTTAAATCATTTACAAGGTTTTGTACTCCTGTATTATCTAAAAATGACATATCCGCTCCTATTTAGTGATTCCCCCCGCTGCCGTGCGGTACCGCTGTGATCGTGGTGTTTTCAATAATGGCGAGAGTATATGTACCCGCCCTTGCTATCGAAAACGAGGTTGTGCCATTTGCCATACAATCTACTGCGGACGAATGGATGTTCGTGATAACAACCGAACCGCCGCCCTCTACCTCGGTTTTGTCAATCGAGATATAGGTCGGGCTTCCGTTTGTAACGCTGTATACGATTCCCCATCCAGCATCTACTGCATCTGAAACTTCTTGTGCCGTCATCGCGGCAGGTTCGCCCCCACTACTTTCTGTCCCGTTCCAAATCCTGATGCCCGTGCCATCGTGCCAGTACACAGGGTGCTCGGCGCGAAGTTCCATCGCCGTTTCCGAGTACGCAATACCAAGGTAGATGTAAATCTTGCCGTCCTTACTGCTCGGTAGCGTCTGCGTGAGAGCGTTCATTACCGCAGAGCCGTCCGCCTGCGGGGTGGCTTGCAAATACACAGGCTTCCAAGCGGTCATACTCAGAACGTAGGAATACCCCACAGTAAACGCGTACTGTTGCCACAAGGTCGCCACAGGCGGTCTTGAGCCGCTCGTTACCGACCCGTTGGTGGAGTCATAGACGATAGGCCCGAAGGGGTCGATAGGTCTTGTGTTGAGCGTCCGGGCCGTGGTTGCATTCGTACTCGTTGATGTGTTGATAGGCACCCACTTCGTGCCGTCTGCGCTCGTCAGCCACAGGCGGTATCTCGCACCTGCATCGCTTGAAGGAAGGTTGCCGCTGTTCGTCCGAAGCTGATAGCCAATCGTGTTAGTGTTGGCATCATATCCTCTGTAGCATATCCAACCACCGCCGCTGACGATGTTGGAGTCATACACCAAGAGCATCGTATAGTTGATGTTGAAAATGGTGGTATCCCTTGTGGGGTTGGTCGGAGTGACTGGGTTGCCGGTTGCCATATTGTTATACACCGGCTTCGCACCCAGCCCGTTGATGTTGATGGTGAAGCCGCTTGCACTCGTCACCACTCCGTTCCGAAGCATAACAGTTACACCATCATACAAACTTGTTATGCCGTCTACAGTAGCCGTGAAGGCAGTAGCGGTACTGGTGCTGTCGCACTCGCCGTAGGGGATAGCGGCGGTTACCTTGCTCTTGATATCATATTCGTTATTGTCAGTAGTTGTTACCTTGCTGATGTAAGCCATAAGTGAATCTCCTTATAGCGGAAGCCCGACCGCATTAGTCGGGCTGAACAGTAATAGTCGCAGTAGTCCCGGTGAACGTGCCGCTCCCTGTGGGGGTGGTCACCGCAGAGGATGCTGCCTTGACATAACCGCCGGTGAACGTGGGCTGGGTAGCGGACGCGCTCTGTATGCCGGTCGCTACTGTCACATTCTTGCCCTTGGTCGGAAGCGTCCCCTGGCTAAACCCAAGCGTAAGGTTCTCATTCTCCACCGTAGCCGTGAAAGTGGGCAGAGTGCCAACTTCCGTGATACTGTTCACCGTGGTAGTGGAAGGGGTCACCGTGATGGTCGGAGTGCTGACAGTACCCTTGACCTGATAGCCGTTGCCGGACGCGCCTTCGCTGATAGTGATGGTCGGGGTTGCCGTGGTAGTGCCAACGCTCACGGAACCGGCGGGCTTGTAGGAAGCACTCGCCGTATCAGCGTATGCCAAGTCCCCCAACGCACTTAAATCGCCGAACTCCTGCCATGCCGTGCCGTTGAAGATAAACTCCTTACTGCCGTAGGTGGCGATGTCGCCCTTCTTCGCCGTGACGCTCTCCCCGCCAATGGTAATCGGGTTTGTGGTCGCGCCATCCGTCAATGCCGTTGTGGTCACCCCAAGGAAGGCGGTATAGCCGCTCAGTTCCTCGATAAGGTCTCTCGCACCTTGGTCTACGATGTCATAAATAGTGCCGCTCGGCAGCGTAATCCGTTTGATGTTTGCCATTTTTTGTCTCTCTCCTTAATCCTTGCTAAGAATCAAAGTCTCGTTGCCGTACTCGGCAGATACCTTATTGTTCCAAAACAGCCGCTCTGCGGCGGTGATATGCACCACATTATTGCTGATGTGGTCGGTCAGCAGGTCTTCGTACTCGCCGCCCACAAACGGCAGGTCTACCGCATAGGCCATGCCATCGCCGACCTTTATCCCTGCATACTTCACTCCGTCTTCCACGCGGTAGTCCGACCACACGCAGATCTCGCCCTTCTTCGGGATGTACGATGTAAGTGCCGACCACTCTGCCGTGGTGTGCGTGGTGGCAAGTGCCTTGCCAAAACCGCCGCCGGAAGCAATCGTCCTTAGTGCCTGTGGGGCATCACCGCTGACGCTCTTGATGTGGATGGGGCTATCGCCGGTCACTCTCTTGAGTTTCTCCATAGCGTCACCCCTCAATCAGCGTTATCGTTCTATCCCGCCGTGCTTCCACCTTCACCATCGTTTCTTCCCAAAAAATGGTTTGATTGTCATCGTTCAAGCCCTTGATAGCCAAGGAGACAAAGCCTGGAGCGATGTTTACTGTCTCGCCCTCATCGAGCGGGAGATAGACAGTAGCACCATCTATCTCCATGTCGCTCTTCTCCCATTGCTTAATCAAGGAGCCGTCTTTCAGCCACAGAGTGGCTACCAAGGTGGGGATGCTGCTCACATCCTCGTCAAAGGTCACCGCAAGCGGTACATTCGTTCCTTGTACTATCATTTCTTATCAGCCCCCTGTTGCTTTTCTGTAAGCATTACTTGCCTGTGCCACCCATCTGCCAGCCGCCACATTCGGGGCAAGGCTGATGTTGGTGTTCTTCGCAAGCAGCTGCCGCAGTAACTGATTCTGCTCTCTAAGCAAGGTCGCTTCTTCCTCGCCTGTGTTGTAGACCGCATCCGCGATGCCGGTGATTTCACCGTTGCTTGCCACCGCGTTCTTGCCGTTCACAGTACCGATTAACTCCGGCCCGGCTTCGCTCGCAACAAACAGTTGCCCCGTTTCGGGAAAGCCGCCTGTTGCATACGGCTCAACAAAGTACATCGTGTTCCCTCGCTCACTCGTCATCTTCAGCTTCATATCGCCGGTGACTTGTATTCTCCAAGACTTGCTGTTGATGTTGTTGAGGTTCTTGTAAAGTCTCTCGGCTTCGTCTGCCTTGTCTCCAAGCGTATCCGACTTGACCGTAAAGGTGTACTTGCTCTGCAAGCCGTTTAACTGCGTGAGCGTGGTCTTCGCTCTGCTTGCCGCGTTCTTTAAGCCATTCCCGGCATCCGTGAAGGTGAACTTCTTGCTTGTAGGGACCTCGCCTATTGCCTTCTTCGCCTTGCGCGAGGACTCGGCTATGCCGGTCAGCTTCGTGTTCCAAGTGGTCATGGTATTCTTGAAACCGTTGGCTTGCCCCTTGGTTAATTCGATCTTTTTAACCGCAGAACCGGCATACTTTGCAGCGGTCTTAATAAGGTCCACTCCGTCACGCTCTTTCTTTGACCGAGCCGTGAAAGTACTGACTTCGTCCTCGGACGGCGGGAGCTGCTTAACCTTGGACTTCGCAGTAGATGCGGCATCGCCGATTTTCTTTATCGCCTGGACCTGTTTGGAAGAGTCAATCTCCGGCAAGAACCACTCGCCCGTGGTGGGGTCTTGCTTTGCGCCAGGGGTTTTCTGCGATACCGCGCTGCTCCCGGAAGAGGAGCCACCGCCATAATCGAAGTCAATGCCAAACACCTTTGCAAAAGCCTTGGCAATCTCGACAACCTTCTTGAAGAACGGCAGGTTTTCCGGGTCCATGCGGAACGCTTCTTCCATTGCGCTCTTGAAGTCATTCACAAGCGGAGCAACATTGATAAACACAGAATCGCGTTGGTCTATTCCGAAGTATTCCAAGGTGCCTTCCGAAAAGCCCTTTTCATTGACCTTGTCGATCCATCCGACAAGCTCTCGCCCCGCTTCAATAGTAACGGCAATGACCGCAAGCCCGCTCAAGCCAACGGAAGAGAAGAATCCACCGACCTGCTCTTTTGCGCTGCTGATGAGACCGCCATCGCTGAATACATTTTTGAATAGCGTCTTGAAACCAGCAATCAGGGCAACTGTGCTGATGACATTCACCAATCCGCTGCCGTCCTCGCCCCAAAGGCCGTTGAACAGGCCCTTGAAGAAATCACCAACGGCAGAGATGATATCGCCGGGGTGCTTCACAAGCTCTTTCAGCGCACTTATGACCATCGTGGCAACACCGCTTGCGATGGTGCCGATGGTATCTCCAAGACCTTCCCAGTTGATGCCGTTGATCGCGCCGAAGAGAACATCCACTACCCACTTGCCAAGCGCATCCCAATCAAGAGTGCTTGCGAACCCGCCAAGGAAACCAATCGCCGCATTAAACTTCTGCACGATTGCTTCGCCAAGGTCGGAAGGATTCACATTCGACAGGATGCCGTTGATGAAGTCAGCCGCCTTGATGCCAAGCTGGTTCCACCTGAAGGTCTTCATGAAACCAAGGTACGCATCTATGCCGTTTTGGAACTTCTCGCCCAGCTTCTTGCCGAACTCCTTGGCATCCCAAGAATCAATAAGGCCGTTCAGCTTCTGTGCGAGAAGCGTTCCGGCGGTCTTCCACATCCCGTTCTCGATGGCTTCACGGATGTCTTTCGCCCAATCAGGCAACTGCTCAACCACGAACGAGCCGTCCGTCACTTCATCGTCCTTGTTGCCGCTTCCTCGGCTGGAAGGCTGATTGACCGTGATGTTGTTCAGTTCATCAAAGGCCATCAGCTGATGGTTCAGCCGCTTCTGCGCTCCGGCTGCCTTGTCGGTCTCGTCAGCGTATTCCTTCTGCTCTTTGACCGCCCTTCGCCACGAACTTGCGCCGGTGATGGTCGCAAGGAACTGATTGACCACATTGATGAGGTCAACGAACTTGTCAACGAGGATGTCCACCGCTGGAGCAAGTGCATCAATGATAGGCGATACCATCGCGCCAAGGCTGTTCCTCATGTAGTTCATGGAAGTAGACAGGCTATCCATGCTCTGCTTGAAGTTGTTGCCCACCAAGTCAGCCCATGCGTACAGATGCTTCACACCTGTGGCAAAGCCCTGTGTGATGGCCTTAATGGCAGTACGCAGACCACGGTACATCGCAATACGCTTGAAGGACGAGAACAGGTTCCCCATTGTCGA
>Ga0326514_10002105_pt1 | contig 12708 bp, 8 predicted proteins | sample 3_2548_0518_D_FD_203653 | JGI IMG/M metagenome (GOLD analysis project Ga0326514, IMG submission 203653) | Bovine rumen microbial communities from UC Davis, California, United States - 3_2548_0518 | ecosystem: Host-associated > Mammals > Digestive system > Stomach > Rumen | place: USA: California...
CGGACTGCCGTACAAGGGCAGCAAGAACAAGATAGCCGACTGGGTGTGCGACCAGCTGCCCGTGGCCGACAATTTCTACGACCTGTTCTGCGGCGGGTGCGCCGTCACCCATGCACAGCTCGTCCGTGGCATGTTCCGCCGATACATCATCAACGACATCAGGCCCGAACTGCCCGACACCTTCGTCCGAGCCGCCCACGGCACGCTCAACATCGACTACCGATGGGTAAGCCGCGAGGAGTTCTTCAGACGAAAGGACGAAGACTTCGTGACGAAGATGGTGTGGTCGTTCTCGATGAAAGGCGAGAGCTACATCTACGGCAAGGACTATGAGGACTTCAAGCACGACTATCATGTGGCCATTGTCGATGGCAACGTGGAGCCGATGAAGCGGTGGGGCTACGACCTCTCGCCTATACTGCGTCACCAAGACCGCGAAGGCCGCTATCTTCAAGCGAAGCCAATCATCAAGTCGCGAGTGAAACGAAGCGACTTGATAAGCGAGACCCCTGAACGACTGAAGGAGGTCGAGCGGTTGCAGCACCTCGAAGAGCTGCAACATTTGGAAGAGCTTGAAAGCCTTGAGCGGCTTGAAAGCCTTGAGCGGCTTGAAAGCCTTGAGCGGCTTGAAAGCCTTGAGCGGCTTGAAAGCCGCTATGGCAGCTACGCAGACGTTGACATTCTGCCATCATCGACCGTCTATTGCGACATTCCGTATGTCGGCACCAGCGGCTACACGGAAGAAGAGTTCGATCACCGCGACTTCTACCAGTGGGCACTCAGCCGCGAGTTTCCCGTATTCGTCAGCGAGTATCAGATGCCCGACGACTTCGCCCCCATCGCCGTGAAAGGCAAGCGCGGCTCGTTCAAGGCATACCACAACTCCACCGTCAAGGCCGAGCGTATCTACGTGCAGCGCCGCTATGCCAAGCAGTATCAGCGTGACCTCTTCATCGGGCAGACGTGACAGCGGTAGCAAATTCTTCACTCTTCATTCTTCACTCTTCACTTAAAAAATGGCAGACACAGTAAACATCTACATGAACCGACCGCAGCGGATGGCACACCACATCGGCGCTCACGACGAGCGCGGTGTGGCTGGCCGACGCACGGGTAAGTCGGAGCGGCTCGGCGACCGTCAGTTTCAGGTGGTGCGCAACCTGCCGCGAGGCAAGAGCGGCTTCGGCGGCGTGTCGAGGGCACAGACGATGATGAAGACGTGGCCCTCGGCCAAGACCGCCATGTGCCGATTCTACGGACTGACCGAGGGCACGCACTTCGGCGGCGGCACACCACCGAAATGGGTGCCCAAGCCCATCAACGACCCCGACAAGAAGGCCGACTCCATCTGGTTTGCCAACGGCCATATCATGCAGCTGCTGTCGGCTGCACAGGTGGGCTCGGGCAATAGCTACACGTTCAGCCATGTGTCGTGGGACGAGTGCCGCTTCACCAAGAAGCAGAAGATGTACTCTGAGGTGGTGCCCGCCAACTCGGGCGAGACGCACCCCTACAACGACCCGCTCTTCTCAAGCGCCAACCCATATTATCGCGGCACGTGCTTCGTCTCGGACGCGGCACTCACGCAGAGCACCGCCTGGCTGGAGCAGGAGGAGGAGAAGTTGAAAGAGCACCCGCTGGTAGGCCCGTTCACGGCGATGACCTACGGCGAGATTCAGCAGGAGCTGGAGCAGTTCGCCCGCTCTACTATCAAGTGGAACGACCTGCTCTACTACGCCAAGAAGGAGGGCCACAGCATCCGCGAGGTGTCGCCCGAGCGCAAGGCCGAGATAGAGACGCTGGCCAAGGCCGTCACGGCGCACGAGGGGCCGTACAAGATTCTGCCACGGCAGTATAAGAACATCACCGAGGGCGTCTGCCAGATGCTCGTCAGCTATAAGCTCATCGACCAGGACACCGCCGAACTGCTCTTCGACCATAAGTATCTCATCACCCGCGCCGAGCACGACGAACTGCTGACGCTCCAGCTGGGCCGCTCCTACCTGAAGCGCATCGAGGCCCTGCGAGCCAACGCCTTCTACTTCTGGCGGGCCAGCACGCTCGACAATGCCGACATCGTGGGCTTCGAGTATATCGCACAGATGTACCGCGACCTGTCGCCGAATGTCTTCTCTACATCTATCCTGAACCTGAAGCGCGGCAAGGCCAACGACGGATTCTATACCAACCTCGACATCGAGAACGTCCACGGCTATATCCCAGAGGACGCCAGCATCATCGACAACACCCGCAAGGTGGCCACGTCGAAATATGTGAAGGCCGGCACGATGTACTCAGAGGAATACGAGACGCCCGACTACGACCGACTGGCCCGCATCGACGACTGCCGGCAGGATGCCGACTGCATCGACGTGCTGCCCCTGCACATCGCCTTCGACTACAACGCCAACATCACCACGATGGTCACGGGCCAGTGCTACAAGCGCGACGGCGTGGAGCAGCTGAACGTGCTCTCCTCGATGTACGCCCTCTACGACCGAAAGATTCACGCCCTCGTCGAGGACTGGAACCGCTACTATGCCCCCCACCGCGCCAAGCAGCGCACGGTGTATTACTACTACGACGCGACGGCCAAGTTCCGTGGCTACGCCATCGAGGGCAGCGAGGACTTCCGCAACACCATCATCGCCCAGCTGAAGCACTACGGCTGGGACGTGGTGGGCATCGACATGGGAGCCCCCATGCGTCACCACGAGAAGTACAAGATTATCAACGAGGCTCTCGGCGGCTTCACCTCGCCCGGCATCCGTATCAACATGCTCCGCAACGAGGAACTGATCATCGCCATGCAGATGACCGAAATCCGCGAGCGCTACAGCGGCCAGACCAAAACGATTTCCAAGAACAAATCCGGCGAGAAGCTGGCCGACACCGACGGTGGCGTTCCCCTGCAGCAGCGCACCGACATCACCGACGCCTTCGACTCGCTCTACCTCGGCGTGAAGTTCTACCGCTTCCGCACCAGCTACCTGATGACGCCGGGAGGGGCATAAGTCCCCGCCGCCGTGCCATGCGCTTTTCCGCAGGGGCATAAGTCCCAAAAACCCGCCGCTGTTGGATTATCTTTGCTTAAAAGAAACCAACACCGACTATGTTCCGACTCGACAACCTCTTAGAACAGTGGGCCACCATCTACGCCCCTATGCAGCACAGCCCCTCGGCCACGGCCAAGCCCGAGGACAAAGCCTTCTTCCGTATCGACCGTATGGAACTGGAGAACGGCTTCACCCGCGTTTTCAACCTCTTGAAGAAGCCGTGCCTTTGTGCTTGCGTTAACTTCGATGCGCGGCTCGACGAGAAACGCCCGCGCCTCGCCGTCTATCATCACCAGCTATACCTTTGTCAGAAGCAGCCCACAGGCCCCAACCAGATGCAGGACGACCTCGGGGCCGCCGAGACGAAGTGCGACCTGAACGAAATGGTGCTCGACCTGCTGGCCTTCCTCTTCGCCCTCCAAGACCTGCTCGGCGGCAAGTCGGCACCCAAGGACTTCCCGCCGGCAGCCCTCTCCCTCTACCAGCAGCTCGACGAAGAGACGCGCCTCGGCATCCGTGGCCTTCAAATGAACGAAACCGAGTGGTGGTCCACACCCCGCTACAAGAACGGCTGGTGGATCATGGGCCTCGAAATCTACGGCCTCGATACCACCCAGCTCTGCGTCAAGCCCACCCGCTATATATAATTAAAGGAATAGTGTTCAGTACGCTGCGATCCCATCGCAGCCCTGACGGCAAAAAACACCATCAATGGCAATAGGAAACAAACAATGGCCGATTAAGCAGGCAGTGTCACGATTCCACCGCGACACACTGGAGCAACTGCAACGAAACACACAGACGCAGCATGTGTGGCCAACAGAGATATATCCTGGCTTCAAGAAGGTAAACGAGGAGCGCAAACGCCAGGCCAAGGGCGACCACAACAAGGGCTGGTTCGCCAGCGGCGAGGGCGCAAAGTCATTTGAGGGGCACATCGTCAACGACGACGGGGCAGGAAATGTCACCTTGCAGTATATGTTCCGGCAGTACATGCGATTCGTTGACATGGGTGTGATGAAAGGAGTGAAAAAAGATGACGTGGAACGCTCGAAGAAAGTGAGATATTTCAAACGCTACATACCGTCGTGGGCACCGCAAGCATCGTTCAGCCATCGACCAGGAATTATGCCTGAATTGGCGCATACCGAAACACGCCTCGGTACATACCTCAGAGACTGGTACGGGTGGAACTTCATCGAGACCATCTCCGGCATCGAGGGGAAAGCGGTTGAAGTGACGCTGCAAAACCCATAACCAACATCAGAAACACAAAAACCACACATAAGCTATGGCACTCAGAGACGTAAAGGCACTCGTAACCATCACCACCAATGCCACCAAGGCCATTGAGGACGGAAAGAAACTGAAACAGACCTACGCCGAAATCAACGCGCAGCTCAACGACATGCGGGCAAGAAAAAAAACCAACTCGCCGGAGTTCAAGGAGCTGCAAAAGCTGGCCGAGGACACCAAAGCCCGCATCAACGAGATGAAGCGAGGCATGGAACTCGTGGAAAAGGTGATGCGCAACCTGTCGGGCACCACAGGCAAGGACCTGAACCGTGGACTGCGTGAGACCTCGAAGGAGTTCAACAAGACTTCTGCCGACACCGACAAGGGGCGGCAGAAGCTGGAGCGGCTGCGGCAGTCGGTGGCGGCCTTAAAGAAAGAACTGAGCGACCGTCGCGGACTTACCATGTCTTTCCAGGACGCACAGAAGCAACTCGGAAATCTGAACAAGGTAAGCCTCGATAATCTGAACAAAGGACTTGCGGCCATCAAGGAGAAACTCGCACAGCCACTGCCAGGAAAGTGGAGACAGCAACTGGAGCAGATGCAAGCACAATACCAGGCCGCCATCACCGTCAGACAGGCACCCGTCACCAACAGACCTGTGACGAAGATGAACGCAGCACAGCTGAAGCAGGAGCAGGCTGCCATCACGTCTGCTCTCGCAGCAACCGCAGGGGTAAAGGGCTACGAGCAACAGGCAGCGAACTACAAAAAGCGACTGCAGGAGATTACACAGGAGCTGAAGAACATGAGCACTGCTGAGAAGCAGGCCGAAGAGCGAGCCAAGCAGTTGCAGGCCACACAGCAGGCCGCTAAGACTGTGCAGGCCGTCTATCGTGGTCAGCAGGTAAGTCTGGAACAGCTCAACCAGGCATACGCCACGCTCGAAGCACGAGCAAAGCAATTCGCGGGTGTCAATCCTGCCAAGATGCAGGCTGCACAACGGCAGATGGCAATGCTTCGTCAGCGCATAGGCGAGGTGAACGGCACCATTCTCTCGCAGGATGAAATAAACCGCCGTGTCAATAACAGCGGTAAGTACAGCGTAGACCAGTTGCGTCAGGCTTACAACCAGCTGCAGACCAAACTCAACTCCCTACACACCAATGAGCGCACCGCCATTAAGGCCACACAGATGCAGATGAAGCAGCTGGAGCGGCAGATTAACAGCGCAACAGGTCAGGTGAGCGGATTCGCAAAGGCATGGCAGACGGCGAAGCAGAATATTATGATGTACGTCGGCGTGTTTGCTATTGTCAACAAAATACGTGCATCCATCTCGGCGCTCGTCAATAAGAATAAGGAACTCAGCGACTCGATGGCCAACATCCGAAAGGTCAGCCAGTGGGCCAGTGCCGACGTGGTGAAGCTGACGGAGAACATGGCGAAGATTGACACGCGCAACACGCTCGCCACGCTGCAGAACCTCGCCTATCAGGGCGCCAAGTTGGGCATCGGACAGTACGGCGTGGAAGGGCTGACCGGCTTCGTGCGGGCTGCCGAGCAGGTGCAGACGGCACTCGGCGAAGACCTCGGTGAGGAAGCACTGCCCGCACTGGCCAAGTTGACCGAGGTGATGGGACTGATACCGAAGTTTGGTGTGGAACAGGCCATGCAGAAGGCTGGCTCGGCCATCTATCAGCTTGGCGCCACGAGTACGGCCACGGGTGCCAACATCGTGGAGTTTTCAAAGCGACTGATGGGTCTGGCCAACGTGTCTGGAGTGTCGGCTGACCAGTTGCTCGGCCTCGGTGCCGCTGCCGACACGATGGCACTCATGCCGGAAGTGGCAGCCACGGCATTCAACAAACTCTTCAACAGCATCCACGGCAACACCGAGGGCATCGCCAAGGCCGTAGGGCTGGCCAAGGAGGAACTGACCAGCCTGCTCTACGAAGGCCGCACGATGGACGCATTGGTGAAGGTGTTTGAGCGGATGCAGACCATGAGCATGGCCGAGATGGAGGGACGCGGCGTATTCAAGGAACTCGGCTCCGACGGTGCCCGACTGACCAACGTAATGATTACGATGGCCAACAAGGTGGACATGCTGAAGAAAAGCCTTCAGACATCCAACGAGGCATTCAGCGAGGGCCGTGCCGTCATCAACGAGTACATGATTCAGCAGGAGACTGCCGCCGCCTACTTCGAGCGGGCATCAAATATTTGGGAGAAGGCGTTTATTAACCCCGAGGGCGTGGACATCGTGAAGCAGTTGGCGCAGGAGTGGTATAACGTCAGCTATGAGATGACCCACTCGGCCAGCACAATGGCCAGCATCAAGAACACGCTTGAACTGTTGGCAGGCACGGTCAAGTTGCTTATCACTTACTTGCCGACGCTCGTACAGCTGATGATGGCCTACGGCGTGGGAGCAGCCCTGCAAAGCATAGTCCTGCAGTATAGGGCCATTAAACTTGCCGCACTGGAGGCAGGCGGCGCAGCAGCAAAGTTCAACGCCTTGATGAAGACCAATGCCATTGCGCTGGCCATTACGGGCGTGCTGATGCTGATAATGAAATTGAAAGACCTGAAAGCCGCCGAAGAGGAAGTGGCCGCTGCCGAAGAGAGGCGCAATACCATCATGGCTGACACGAAAGCAGAAGCCCTGCAGGTGTATAACGAGCAGAAAAAAGCTCTCGACAAATACTACGACGCACTTAAAGACACCAATGCGTCAGAGGAAGAGCGCAACGACATTATCCGCCAGTTCAAGAGTGAATTTGGCTCCTATCTCGAAAAGCTGGGCATTGAAATCAATACCTACAAGGATATGGAGGATGCCCTGCACCGCGTCAACAAGGAACTGAAGGACAAAGCGTTCTACGAGACAGGACAGAAACTGCGTGAGAGCTACGTCGGCGATGCCAAGCAAACGCAGACCAATGCCCTGTCGCAGTATATGCAGGCCGCACAGAAGTACAACCTGCCCACCAAACTGATGGAGGATATTGTCGAGGGTAACGTCAAGACAGTAGATGAAGCCATGCAGCGCGTGCAGCAGGAGCTCAACAAGGGAGCCAACGGCGGCACGCTTACGCTTAACGGCAATAGGTTTGGCGTTGGCGGCTGGCAGGACGTGCGCACAGAAGAAAGCAAGACGGTTGGTGACAGGGTGAAAGACTTCCTCTTCGGCAACAAGACCCCCAAGGCCGACCAACAGACTACCGACATCTATCATGCCATCAACAACCTTGTCACCGCTACGCAAGAGGTGAACAGCCGAGAGAATCAAGTGACGAAGTTCTTGGATCAGTATGCTGACAAATACTCGCCTAACATCAGCGTTGACGGTGCCATCCTAAATCTGAAGCGTCTAAAGGAGTTGAATGAGGACAAGCTGAACGAGGGTTTGAACGTGTTGCGCGACGAGTGGAAGAAAATGTCGGAAACCGACCGAAAGTCGGAAAGGGGCGTGCAGATAGGCGGTGCCATCGACCAATACTCCAAGCAAATACGCTCCCTCCGTGGCGAAGGCTACACACCACCGCCAACAGCCAAGGAAATTAGGGCACAGAAGGCAGAGGAAAGAAAACGAGAAAACGAAGCCAAGCAGGCCCTCCGCAAAGACCTTCAGGACGCGCAGCGCGAGTCCGACGCCATCATCGCTAAAATAGAAGAGTGGTATCGCCTGCAAGAGACGGTCATCACCGACATGCAGAACGACGGCAAGCTTACCAAGGAGCAAGCCGAGCAGGCCGTGCGCACACTGAACATCGCCAAGAACACCGCACTGCGCGACGCTCGCCTCGCCGTCAGCGGACGCGACACAAAGGCATGGGAAACGACAAAGCAGCAAATCGGCAACCTCATGCTTGACCAGGGACAGTGGTCGCAGGAGCTGCTGCAGCAAATCCTCGGCGTTTCGATGGAGAGCATCAGGAAGAACCTCTCACGCATCGACAAGGGCGGCGGCAAGTACGGCATCACCACCTCGTCGCTGAAGGATGCCGTCGACAAGAACGCTGCCGGCAACCAGCGCGAGATAGCACGCCTGCAAGCCCGCTCGCAGCAGGAGGTAGAGAAAATCCTCATGGAGTACGACTACATCGACCAGGCTATGCGGGCCTTCTCCGACCGCCTTGCACAGATGGGCATCCTCACCGAGACGGCACGCCAGATGGCAGAACGGCTCAGCGAGGCCAACGACGTCAATGCCCTCTTCTCCATGCGCGACTACGACAAGCTGCTCGCCAGCAACGAAAGCGCCAAGCGCGACATGCTGCAAGCCTTCATCGCCACAGGCAGCACACCCTACGCCGTCAACCCCGATGACACCGACCAGCTCCGCTCGTGGTTCATGGATTTCGTGGGACAGTTTGCCACCGTGCCCGGCGCATCTCCGCTGGGCGAGGGCATGCCCAACGTGGAATATCAGTACCAGTCGTGGGCCGAGCCCTTCCAGGCTGACTTCGAGCTGTGGCTCCGCAACAGCGAACAGTACAAGGCGCAAATTCAAGCCTTCTACTTCTCGCTGATGAAGAGCGAGCAGAACTACTACGAGAACCGCAAGAAGCAGCGCGAACAGGATCAGCGCGAGGCCGACACACGCTGGCAAGCCTACGGATGGACGGCACAGCAGGAACAGGAGAACATGCAGTACGAGCGCGACGCCTCGCTCCGCAAAATCCACGGCGAAGGGCAGAACTTCGGCCAGACCTATGGCTTTGCCGACACTATCGCCGACGATCCTGAAATCAAGCGCATCCAGAACCGCATGGAGTGGCGGCAGCGCGAGATGGATGACCTCGTGGCTAAGAACGCCAGCGAGGAGGTCATCATGCAGAAGCAGAACGAGATGCTGCAGGAAGCTGCCAACCTGGCCGAGAAAGTCAGTCAGGAGGTGGCCAACCGCATCGCCAAGGTGCAGACGCTCAGCGAGCCGCTTAATGCCTTTGGCGAAGAGGTTGGACAGAAACTCGGTGAAATGTGGCAAGGCATCTCGCAGGAGGGAAAGCTCACCTTCGGCGAGATGGCCCGCAACATGGGCATCGAATATGCCAAGCTGACAATCAAGATGGTCAGCGAGAACCTGCAGAAGAAGCTCCAGCAGGGCATCTTCTACAAGCAGATGGAGATGCAGGCGATGCAACACCAGGTGCAGCTCTACAATATCCAGCAGGCAGGAGCCGCCGCACGTGCCACTGGCCAGCTCACCGCCGGAGCCACCCTGCAAGGCATACAAGCCGCGCAGAACGCTGCCGAGATAGGAGCCGAAGGCGGCAAGGCCACGGTGATGACCATGTTCGGCATCAGCAGCGGTGCAGCCAAGACTATCGCACAACTTGGCTATTGGGGCATCCCGCTCATCGGCGTCATCACCTCTATCCTCTTGGGATTGCTAAACAGCGCCAAGGCTACAGCCTCGCAGTCCACCGAAAGCGCCGCTTCCTCGTCTTCCGCCACAAAGATGAAGCTCGTCGGCGGTATGCTCACCTACGACGAGGGTAATGCCGACCGCGTAGTCAGCAATCCGCATCGCAAGCTCTACGACGACGGCTCCGTGCAGGTTTACGACGGCTCCGCCGCGAAGTCATCCCCCTCGGGGGACAGGAGGGGGGTCTATCCTGGCACCGACGGCCACGTCTACCGCGCCACCCCGCAGCCTGCGCTCCCCGACGGCGTGCAGCTCATCAGAAAGCCCATCGCCACCACCGTCAACGGTCAGCCCTCCCTCGTGGCGGAGCGGGGCCCCGAAATCATCATTGGCCGCCGCGCCACCCGTCACATCCAGATGAACGAGCCCGGCCTGCTCCACCACCTCGCCGCCATCAATGGCCGCTACCGCACCTACGACCAGGGCACTGTCCCCGCCGGCCTCGCAGGCATAGCGCAGCAGTTCCCCGCCCCTCAAGGGGAGGGGTCAGGGGTGGGGTCTGCATCTTCCTCCGAGCAAAACGCCCGCGTCGCCGCCGCTCTGGAGCAGAACACTCAGATGATGCTCGCCATGCAGCAGACCATCGCCGCCCTCTCGCAGACCGTCACCACGCTCCAGCAGCGCGGCATCCCCGCCCACATCCAGAAGTACGGCACCGGCGGTCTCATCGACGAAGTAAAGTCCGGCCTGAAGTTCGACCAGCGCTACAACCGCTGACCGCCGAAAATGTCCCGTATGCTGCTGTACCACAGCAGCCCCTCACGAAAAAAGGAGCGCCCCGCGCTCCCTTTTTTCATCCTGCCACCACCCTGAACCCGTCAATCTGCATCACCAGCAGGTCGTTGATGATCCTCACCTGCCCCGACTCCACAAACTTCACCATGCGCTGGTGCCTGGCCGTCGATGTCACCTTGCAGGTAATGACCATGCCCTGCTCCACATGGCCACTCTTGGTGATATACTTAATAAAGAACGGGTGCTGTCGTTTCCCCTTGGCGTCCTTCGGTGGGTTATGCCCTGTCACGGTCACGGCTCTCCCCATGCGGTCAGTGCCGTTCCAGTCCCACCGCTCGGCCAGCGAGCGAATCTGTTGCCAGTTGATATTCGGAGTATTTCGCATAAGCTAAATAATAAATAATTCCTGTCATACAAAGAATTTTTGATTAATTTTTGAAACTAATTTTTGAATAATTTCTGCGCGAAGCGCATCCCTTTTCTTTGAGTGGCCTATCGGCCAGAAATTAAACAAAAATTCTATTCAAAAATTAAAGGGCCTATCGGCCTGAAATTTCTTTTTTTTAATTTTCTTACTAATTTTCTTTTAATTTCTCGGCGAAGCCGACTCGACAATCATACAAAGTAATTTTTGAATAATTTTTGAACATAATTTTTATATAATTTCTCGCGTCAGCGACTCATAACCTCACACAAACTGCCGCTTCAGCACCGCCGACACGGCCTCGTTGTCGCTGTGGTCGATAATCGGCTTCAACCGCAGCTTCGCCACCACGGCATCCGTGGCCTGCCGCACCATGTCGTTGCTCGTGGTCAGACAGGCGACGTACTGACATACCGACGGGTCCGTATGCGACAGCACCGGCCCCTGCAGAATAAGCGCCTTCTCGCCACCCTGTGCGCCAGCCAATTCTTCATTTTTAATTTTTAATTCTTCATTTACTATGACGCACAGCCCGTCGAGCACCATTGGGTCGGCAGCATAGTGAACGGCAGCGAGGTAGTCTTGCAGCTCGGCTTCCACCAGCGCCGTCTGTGCCGTCTGTGTCAGCAGCAGCAGGCCGCAGAGCCACTTGCGGCGGAAGGCGTAGGCCAAAAAGCGCATCAACGGCAGGTCAGCCTCGGGTACCACCAGCAGCATCGTCTTCGGCTCGTTGCTCACCAGCGAGGCCGTAGCCTGGTATAACTTCTCAATAGTCACGTCGCCAGCCGTCTGGAAAAAACAGAAGCCCCGGCTCTCGCGTATCAGCACGGGCAGCTGACGCTCTGCACAGCAAGGTTCAATATAAGCCATGTCTATTTACAATTTACTGATTTACTATTTACTATTTTGTCGCTTCAGCCGTGTCGGCCTGTCAAACAGCTCCACCACGTCGCACCGCAGTGCCGTGGCTATCTTCTCCAGCGTGTCCACCGTCGGATTGCCGTGTATCATCGCGTGGCAGGTACTAACCGCCACCTTCATGCGCTTCGCCAACCTCGTCAGCGTCACGCCGCGCAGCTCCATCGCTGCCTCAATATTCAGTGCCATAATCTATATGATTTGAATTACAGCCACAAAGATACGAAAATCCCACCGCAACGATGTGACAGCCGACTACCGCAAAGTTACCGCTTTTCTGCCTAAATCCCATTTTTTTGCGCTAAAATCAAAAATTATCGCTAAAATATTTGGAAGTTCCACATATTCTCCCTATCTTTGCAGCGTCAAAACCATTATTGCGGCACGAAGAATCAAAACCTGACGCCGCACCTACATCGAGGAAGCGGCCTTTTTTGTGCCCAAACCGTAAGCATGGTCAATAGACCACAAATAAGTAACGGAGCAGCACCGCGTGGGGTATGGGATAACCACCCCAAAGGCTTTAGCAATAATGGGCCTTGACAGCGCGTAGTGCTGCTTTTTTAATTTGTCTAAAAACATTATTGTATGAACACAACCACTATCAACTGGAGCGACATCGAGACCTGTCAGCCGATGTGCCCACACGTTGCCACAGAGCAACGCGAGCAGGCTATCAACCGCATCTTTGCGACCATAGCCACGAAACACCGCAACATGCGCCAGACGCTGCGCACACTCACCCCCTCCCGCATCTACCGCCAGGAACTAAAGGCGGCCCGCCGCATGGCGCAGGCCATCGACCACCACCCCACCCTCTCTAATGCTTGCCTCTGGGCTATGGGTATCGCCTTTATGATTGAAGTTTTCTTTAACGCCTAAAACCATCATGATGAACAACT
>Ga0326514_10002106_pt1 | contig 12707 bp, 8 predicted proteins | sample 3_2548_0518_D_FD_203653 | JGI IMG/M metagenome (GOLD analysis project Ga0326514, IMG submission 203653) | Bovine rumen microbial communities from UC Davis, California, United States - 3_2548_0518 | ecosystem: Host-associated > Mammals > Digestive system > Stomach > Rumen | place: USA: California...
TGCGCGGACCGCGTCGTATGACTGAGGAGCTGCTGGAACATATCAGAAAAAACTGTGAGGATTCATAGAAAATAAATTTGAAACCGGGGCCGGTATTTTGATATCCCGGCTGATTTTGATATTATTTATCATTATTGCAAAATAGTTGTAAAATTAACGGTGTCCCTTTCTCCGGAGGTTCTTTTGATGGCTTTTCTCAGACGTAATTCAGCCCTGTTTTCTTTGGTCTGTGCCTCTGCTTTTATGCTTGATGCTGCTCATGCAGCGGATATTACATCGGCCTATACTGATACCGGGATCGGCTCAATTCACTTCAGCGGAATGGTGGAGGAGGGGGATTCGAAAAAGTTTATCGAAGTCTATGAGACCATGTCCAGAGGGGGTGGAGCCCCTACGATGGTGGTTCTTGACAGTTTCGGCGGAGATGTAAGGGAGGGGCTCGTGATTGGTCTTTTCATTGCTGAAAAGAAAATGGCGACCATCGTGGAATCAAAGATGAACTGTTTCAGTTCTTGTATTTCCATTTTTGCCGCAGGTAATCCGAGAACCGCCTATCCGAAAGCCAGACTTGGTGTGCACAGAGCTGCTGATATCAGTTCTGAAGCTGTCAAAAACAAGAACAAGGACAATGCTGATGCCAGGGCTGTTACCATAGCCGTTAACGATTACTATCGTAAATTCAAAGTTCCTGATTCAATCAGGATCGCTATGATTGATACTCCTCCTGATAAGATTTACCAGCTTACCGAAGAGGAACTTAAACGCTTCAATACAAAGGCTCCGGCTAAAAAACCGCCTAAGGCCGAGCTTTCCGCAGGGGATGTAAAAAAGAAGCTTCTTGATACCAAACTTGATGCCCTTACCTATATGGATCAGGGCAAATATCTGGAAGCCGCTCAGATGCTGGAAAAAATGAAATATGCAGGAGCCAATGATCATGAACTTTATGCAATGCTAGGCAAGGCTTATTTCATGTCTGGAAACCGCAACCAGGCTATTATTCATTACACCGCTTCTGTAAAAATCAATCCGCATCAGGCTGACAGTTGGAAAGCTCTCGGTGAACTGGTTGCAGATGACGGAAACATCGAGTGGGCAACTCAGTGCTTTGTCAAATTTTATGATAATACAGCTGACAAGGATATGGCCTACGCCGTTCTTGAGGGCTTGTCACGTGCCAACAAGGGCAAATACAAAGATCTCGCAGCTGCATCAGCCAGAAAAAAAATCAGAAGATAGCATCTGACTCCTGTTCCGGGACAGTGTTGAACTACAGCTGTAAGTTGTAGTCTTTAATGTTGCCCTAAATTTATTCTCGTTTAGCTTTCGTTCCGATCTTTGTTTTTTTGTTATAAGAAGCAATATAGCTATTAATATTTTCGTTATATTGTCGGAACTTTCTCGTTTTAAATCCATAATTCACTCGTCAGAGAAAACTGTGATGGTTGCCAGCGATTATATTCCTAATGTGCGTTATGATGAAATTCATCTGATGGTACCTCTGCCGATCGCAATGAATTTTACAGCTTGGAAAGAGCAACGATGTTCTTTGTATAGTATTCTGATAATCATAGTGAAATCTTTATTTGAGGAGTTTATATGCCGTTTCCTGCATTAGTAGTATGGGGTGTAGCTGCATTGGCAGCAGGCACTGGAGTTGTAAAAACTGTTAAAGCAGTTAAAGATAACAATAAAGCTTCAAAATACAGTGAGGAGGCCAATGATATTGTCTCCAAAGCTTCCAGAAAAGCCCAAGAGGCCAGAGAGCGTGCCCGTAAATCTCTGGAGGATTTGGGACAGACTAAACTGAATGTTATTGAAAGTACAATAAAAAATTTTCTAGAAAATTTCCGGAAGATTAAAAATGTAAATTATACGGAAATTGAAGATGTTTCTGAGTCCTGCGGTTTGAAACTAGCTCCAAATAATATAGTTGAACTGACAGAAATGAGTGAAGTGGCTTCAAGTGTACTGTCAGGAACTGTAAGTGGCGTAGTATCAGGTGCTGTTGCAGCCTATGGTGCTTACGGTGCTGTTGGATTTTTTGCATCGGCAGGAACAGGTACGGCTATCAGTTCACTTGGCGGTGCAGCAGCATCCAATGCAACACTTGCTTGGCTTGGCGGAGGGACTCTTGCCGCTGGTGGCGGCGGTGTAGCAGCTGGAACAATGGTTCTTGGCGGAATCGTAGCTGCTCCTGCTCTTCTGATCCTTGGATGTGTGCTTGGTTCAAAAGCTAGCAAAAATCTTGATGATGCTTTGTCCAATTTGGCTGAAGCAAAGAGATATAAAGAGCAGATGAAATTACTTCGTAAGGTTTGTAAGGGAATTGCAAACAATGCTGATTTCTTACAGAAAGCTATAACCGCTGTTGCTGAAGTTTGTGACAGAGGAATTTTTAAACTTCGGGCAACAATAGATCAATATGGAACTCAATGGAATAATATTCCAGAAGCTGATAAAAACGGCATAGCTAAACTTTGTGCTTCTGTTCAATTACTTAAGACTCTCTTGGATAAAAAACTTCTTACCGAAGACGGTAGCCTGTCAGAAGAGTCTGAACCTGAACGGTTAAAAAGTGAATATCCTGCTCTGTCAATTCTTTCCTAACATCGCAAAGTAAGGTTGTGGAATATGGCTGCCTCGTCTGAACAATATATATCAAAAAGTGAAAGCAATATTGATATGCTGCTTTCTGGGGCGCTTTTGGGAGTCTCTTTCGATACTATAGACAGATATGGGGAAGCCTTTAAAGAACACCTGTACGCCTATACTGGTGTTGATGCAGAAAATCACGATTATGATCTCAAAAAAGGATTGCGAGATATCGGCGAACAAAAGATTAATCCTGAGTATGAAAAACAGAATTTAAAGCAACAAGCTGGATTTGCCGCAGAGTTGAAGTATCTGGCGCGGAAAAATGCAGAGGCAAAAATCAACAGAAGCAATGAAAGGGTTGTAGCAACTGACCTGAAGAAAAGCGGCAGTTACGATGAGTTGTATGATCACTACAAAATGAAGAATGGAAAAGTGATCAGCATGATGCAGATGAAGTTTGTCGGCAATGATGTCAAGTCCTGTGTAGATAAGCTCATGTCGAGTAACTATCAGAAGTATATTGACGGCAATGCTGATTTTACTCTTCCTGCCGATTATTTTGAACTTGATGTAAACGGTAATCCACAAATTCAAGTCGAGATAGATCGGCGTATTCAGAATTTGCAGAAACAGATTGATTCAAGAGGCTGTCCTGATGATGTTGCAAAGAAGAAAACTGAAGCAATCTCTAAATTAAAGCTGTTGAAGGAACGTGTAAAGGACAGTGGTATTACAAAAGATGAAGCGGAATTTGCAAGAAATCACCCTTTACTATCCACTGCAGGTGATCTTATTGGTGTGTCCCATCGCGCAGGTTTGGATCAATCTCTGAATTCCGCCGCTATCGGCGGTACTGTGGCTCTTGCGAAAAATTTAGCCGCTTATGTGCAGGGGAAAAAAGATGGAACAGAGGCTACGAGGGATGTGATCCAAACTGCAGGTAATGCTGCAGCTGAAGGATATGCGAAGGGCTTTTTGGGATCTGCTTTCAAGGGATGTCTGCAAAATTCCGATTCCGCAGTTCTGAGAGGTATTTCCAAATCCAATCTGCCGGCTGCAGTAGTCACATTAGCGGTGGATACCACTAAAACTATCACCAAATTTATCAATGGAGAGATAGATGGTACCGAATGTATGGAAGAGATCGGGAAAAGCGGTTTTTCCCTTGTGGTCTCCTCTATGACTGGAACGGCCGGACAGATCCTGATCCCGATCCCGGTTTTAGGAGCGGTTATGGGCTCTGCTGTCGGTTATGCCATATCATCGGCCTGCTACGGTTCGCTTATGAAAGCTTTAAAGGAAGCAAAACTTTCTAGAGAGCGTCGGATCAGAATTGAAGCTGAATGTCGTGAGCATATCAGATATATCAGACAGTGCCGCGCCGAGTTGGAAAAGTATTTTGATGACAGCCTGCATTTTTATAAGCAGTCCTTTCATGAGGCATTTATTGAAATAAAGCAGGCATGTAACACTGGTGACAGTGATGGTTTCATCTGTGCTTGTAATAAATTGAATACTAGAATGGGTGGAGTCAATATTCAGTATTCAAACACCAGAGAGTTCAATGAATTAATGAATTCTGATGAGCCTTTTAATTTATGATTTAACAAGATCGGTTTTGAACAGTACACAGTGAGTGACATGATTGATTTTATTTGCGACAGATGCGGCGCATGTTGCCGATCTCTTCGATTGTTCGGGGATTTTTATGCAGAACTGGATGACGGTACCGGGTGTTGCCGATATTTGGACCAAAGAACCAACTTGTGCACCATTTACTTGAATCGTCCTCTCAAATGTAGGATCAACGAAGGATGGAAGTTTTTTTTTTCTGAGCTTTCTTATGAAGAGTACATAGAAAAAACAAAACAGGGTTGTAAATTTTTAAAAGAACATAAGATAAATTCTGACCGATAAAACTTTAAGCAACGGATCTAATTGGAATTATATGGTTGGGTTTGTGTAAAAAATGTTGTTCAATTACAGCTGATTATTTTGAGTAAAAGATGGAACCGGAAAAATACTGTCTAGAGCGCAGCTGCATGACGCTTGGACTTGGATTAACCAGAAAATGCAATCTGTCGTGTCCTATGTGCTATTACCGTCAGAAACTTTTCAGCAGTCCGTATAATTCAGCCGACAAATTTATTATTGATAATATCAATAAAAATCTAGATGAGGTCTGTGGAGAAGTGTCAAGTTGTGAACTTGAACTTTCTAAACTTGTAACCATCCTTTCTGAAATAAAAAAGGTAGGCACAATTCTGCTTGGACTTGAAGGTGAACCTCTCTGCCATTCCGAATTTCTAAAAATTGTTGAAATCTGTAGCCACTATTCCGATAAACAGATTGTTGTTACAAACGGCCTGCTGTTAAGCAGAAATCATATCGAGCAGTTCAATCGGTATAATGTAACAACTGTAATTCTGAGTTGTGATGCTGATAACAAAGAAACATATGAACAGCTACGCAGGGGCGGTAATTTTATAAAATTTTGTCGTAATGCAAAGCTTACAGCTAGGCTTTTCAATGGTGAAACCATGATCCATACTGTTATTCACAGTGGAAATACTGAAGTCGTAGAAAAAATGCCGGTACTTGCACATAATCTTGGTATTACCAGGATCAGCCTTGCTCAACTGCGGGAAAACAGTTGGAGTGAAAAACATGGTTTGAGGCGTGCAGATGAGGTGCACCTTGTTGACTGTCTCACAAAGATGATCCGGAATGCTGAATATTACGGGATCAAAATTATTTTTGATAATTTTTTTGCGTTCGGTGAACAACTTATAAATATTAAGAATATTTTCTCAGATTATTCAAATATTTTGCTGAAGCCCTTCAGTAGGTGTCCGTACCCATGGCTGTTTTCCTCTATTCTTTCAGACGGCCGTATCTTCCCATGCTGCGGTGATATTAAACCGTTCGCAATAGACAGTTATAATTTTGAGTCTGTGTTCAACAGTCCTGAACATCGGTATTTAAAGAAGGTTTGGTCCGGTGATGAGGAGTTGCCTGAAGTATGTATCAATTGTATGATTGGAAAATAACAGCGTAGCTACAAATAACAAGCATTTCAAATGGTTTGCAAGGCTACTTAAGAAGAATCACCATGAGGGTATATGCAACTATGCATCGTATCAGATTACAACATGTAAAGTTGAAGGTACGAACATTATGATTAAAACATTAAGAAGAAGGAACTATGGGATCCCTGATGATGTCTACCTTTTCTTAAAGGTCATGGACGAGTCAAGATGGTGATCCCATTAAAATATTTATTGAGCCTTTTTTATTGTCTCCGGTTCCGCATGAGGCTGAACCGCATCTTTAGAAAATAAGATCTGCCATCATCCCTGAAAAAATGATCCGCCTAGTTGAAAAGCTGATTCGCTACAATGATAATTGGCGATCACGTAAAAATGGAAAAGGGTATATAAAAATACTACATATTGCAGTAATTTAATTTCCTTTTGCTATGGCTTTGTATACCGCAGCAAAGTAGTGACTACGACAGAAGAGTCTTTACTGACTGCCCTATCACAAAAATGAAATAAAAAACCCGGTTACTTAAAATGAACCGGGTCTAACTGCAGATCAGTTTTTAACAACTGTTATTTGCTTATTCTAGGCTGAGTCTGAACTTGAGCCTGCGGCTGAACCTGAGTCTGTGGCTGAGCAGCTGCCGCTGCAGCTGCATGGTCCTTGCCCTTTACAGAACCCAGATAGGTAGGAAGTTCAAGACCTGCCATCTTGGCAACATCGTGCAGCGGAGGAAGGCTCTTTACCATGCCTGACAGAAAATCGGCAGTTGAAGTCTTGCCGTCAGCTCCGCTGTCACCGCGATCCCAAACTGTAACCTTGTCGATCTTGATATTGCGGATAGCTTCGGTCTGCAGACTTACTATTTCCTGCAGTTTTTCGATCATCAGCAGGGTAGAGGCTGCACCGACATCTTCGCCGGCACTTTCAACCAGTTTACGGTAACCTTCTGCTTTAGCTTCGAGCAGAGCCTGCTGACCTTCAGCTTCAGCGCGGTATTTGAACAGTACTGCATCTGCCTCACCTTTTGCCAGCTGTCTGGCTTTTTCAGCTTCAGCTTCAGCTTCGATGATCAGTTTCTGTTTGTCAATTTCCTGCTGAGCGATTTCTGCTGCATTCAGACGCTGTTTTTCAGCTGCGTACTGAGCCTTCTGAATTTCAACTTCAGCCTGGCGCTTTGCAACTTCGGCCTTTCTGAAGGCTTCGGCTTCGATTACCTTCAATTCGGCGTTGGACAGAGCCATGGTCTGTTTAGCGGCGTTTTCACCCTGGATTGCCTGAGCTTCCTGATCTGCAATATAGCAACGCTGGTTGGCTTCGGCTTTCTTGATACCCTTCTGTGCTTCAGCATCATTGTTGGCAACCTGGATATCTCTGTCTCTCTTGGCTTCGGATTCACCGATGGAACCGAGTTTATCCTGAACAGCCACATCAACCTTGGCTTTGTTAACAGCTTCGGATGCTGCTTTTTTACCGATACTGTCGATATAGTCTGCCTGATCGGTGATATCGGTAATGTTAACGTTGATCAGTTTCAAACCGATTTTGTTGAGTTCAGGCTCCACATTTGAACGGATCTTTTCCTGGAAGTTTTCTCGGTCACCGTTTATTTGCTCGATGGTAAGGGATGCAACAGTAAGACGCATCTGACCGAGAATGATATTGCGGGCCATATCCTCGATTGCGTCGGCTGTCTGGGTTAACAGACTGTCTGCCGCGTTGCCCATGATATACTCGTCAGGAGAAATCTGCACGGTAAAACTTGAAGGTACGTTGATACGGATGTTCTGCAGTGACAGGGCACCGGTCAGTGCAATATTGATGTTCATCGGGGTCAGACTCATGTAGGCGTAGTCCTGGATCAGCGGCCATACGAAGGCACCGCAGCCGTGGATACACTTTGCAGAGTTGTTGTTGTTACGGCCGAGCATCGCACCCCAGATTACCAGAATTTTATCCGAAGGACATTTCTTGTAGCGGTTTACGATGAATATAATGAGTGCCATCAGCGTTATAATCACTGCGGACATTCCAATGAATGGTAGTGTCATTTTTTTTCTTTGTCTCCAATAAAAGTAATACACATTAAAAAAAATCTTTTCATAATCTCTGCAGCTCTGTATGACATTAAACATACCTGCTCCGGCAGGAGCTTCAGCTGCCGGCCCGTGTAAACCGGGGAATTTATTATTTTATACCGGAGGTTCCTTTAAATAAACTGTTTGTTGAAAAACAGCATGAACTCACCGGTTCACGGCTGCATCGGCAAGTTAATCCCGGTACAGCTGAAGGATTACGGTTCACTGAAAAACGGTTTTTCCTCATAGAATTTGCTAAAATCGTTGTTATATGGGCTTTTGACTGCACTTTGGTAATTTCCATCATCGCTGACACTGATGATGGAGAGATCGGTCACATGAAGGCCGATCCTGTTGAGCGCAGATTCAACATTCGAACGGATTTTTTTCTGAAAATTGTTTTTAGAGTAGATTTCATCCATGGTCATAGTTGCAACTGTAAAATGTATCTGCTCGTTAATAATGTTGCTGGTCTTTTTTTTGATGGTATCTAGGGACTTATTTAACAGGCAATGGGCAGCATTGCCAAGGAGCTTGTTATCGGTTGAAATCCGTATTACAAAATGCGAGCTTATGTTGACAGGAATGTTCTCGAGTGACCGAGCTGCGGCAATTTCTTCATAGAAGTTCATCGGCGTAAGTTTGAGGTAGGTGCAGTCCTGAATCAGCGGCCAGACGAAGGTGCCGCCCTTGTGGAACCATTTCGGAGGTGTTTTGTTTACCTGGTTTGTTTTATTAAAAACAACCATGACTCTGCCTCGGGGACAGTTTTTATAGCTACTCATAATTAGGAAAAACAATCCGGTCAGAACTAATAAAGCTGCAGTAAATTCCGGGTGTAAAACAGTCATTTTCAGAGGTTCCTTATAATTAACTTTCGTTGGAAAAAAACAGGCTGCGGTTCCTGATATTTCCCTGCGGGATCGAACATACGGCGGATCAGCTGTCAGAGCCGGTAACCACCAGAATATCCTCATCCTTGACTGATACAACTTTAACCAGTTCCCCGGTCTTGAATTCCTTCGAAGGATCCTGTGCCACCGCATCGATATATTTACGGCGGCCCTGGACGTCAACCTCGACTCTGCCTATTTTGCCCGGTTTGATGGTCAGATAAACCTTGGCGGTTTTTCCCACTGCATTGGCGGCCTTGACGGTGCCTGAACCCTGGATCTTTGCAAGGGCTGAGCTGATCAGTCCGGACAGGTATACCATAATTCCTCCGGTAATCAGTGTAGTGATTACGGCAGCAGGAATTCTCCAGCCGCTGTCGGGGTCGAACAGAGTCAGTGCATACAGACCGAAAATACCCCCGACCATGCAGAAAGAGGATATCGACATGATCGAAAGAAATTTGAAAGAGTAGTCGGACGCACCGAGATCTCCGATCCCGGAGCCTTCGGTATCCATTCCGACACCAATAAACGACAGAAGCAGCTGAATGGTGAACAGCAGTCCGCCTCCAAAGGCCAGCAGTGCAAAAGGCATATAAGGCATTTCGAAAATATTACTAAATTCCATCAGTTGGTTCCTCCATCCTGGTTCTGCGGTACTGGGTGATCTGTTCAGGAGCGGCCGGCTGCAGGTACAGATCCTGTGTGTGTGATCTGAGCTTAAAATAGCTAAAGATCTAAGCAGACAATATACATTTTTTGCTGATGCTTTTGCGTTTAAGTTCACACTTATTAATATACATAGGGATTTTTTTAGAAAAAATAAAGATTTGATTGTGTAAATAATATTCAATTAGGGATTCGGCTTCCCTGAACCGTCACAGGTTGCTGCAGGGATGTCCGGATCGGTCGCAGCCGAACTGATGATCAAGGAACAGATCAGCATGATCCCGGGTGGGAAAAATCCTAATTTGATAAAAAAAGTCAAGGTGATAAAATATACCCGTATTTGTAATTGAGTTCTTTGTTAAACTGTCCGCCATGAAACGTCTGTGTGAAAAAAAATTTTTAGCACTCTGCCTTGTTCCATTTCTGGGGATCTGCTGTGCCCGTGCCGAGGAGCCCGAACCGCAGATGTTGAAAAATTCACCGCTGTCGCTACAGAAGCCGGAATCTTCACAGAGTGAACCGCAGCAGACACCTCTGTCAGAGAATGTCTCATCTGAAAAAGGTACTGAATCCGTTGACAGCGATTCCCAGACCGAAACGGTGATTTATGATGAACTGGATTTTGATTCCTCCCTCTATGTTGCAGGTTTCTTTGAAAACGTATTCAATGTTCAGCATGATTCACCGAATCAGATGTACCGGGTGGTAAAGCTTAAAAGAACTGTCTATATTGATCCCGCACTTGATTTCAACAGTTATACCTTTGAAGGTTACGACAGTGTGGAGCAGGGGCCTGAATTCGGTGTGATAACAGAGGATCACCGGCGTCTGACCTATACCATGTCCGATCTGACCAGACTGCACCGTAAAAACGGTATATCCCCGCTTTCCGACAGCTTCGTCCTGGTGCGTAATGAAACCGACGAGCATCTTGTCACCACCAGAACCGAGGTGGATGTAACGGTCTATTTCAGTTTTGATCCCCTGTCCATCAAGCAGTGGTACATCAAAAACTACGGACTTGATACCTATGAAGTCAGCACCCGCAATTATGAACTAGGACTCTATCCGCGTCGCGGCTACGGTCTTGACGGGGTGCCATCACTTGATCTTAATGTTATTCCGGTGTGGAAATCCGGGATCACCGGCAAGGGAGTCAACGTAGCTGTTTTTGATACCGGTGTAGATCCCAACAATCCGGATCTCAAAAACAAGCTGGATATGAAAAAGGCGCAGGATCTTTCCGGTTATCTGTATCCTATTGATTTTACCAGCGGCAATTCCCACGGCACCAGGGTGGCGGGTATTATCGGGGCTGAAGCCGGAAATCTGCTGGGGGTCAGAGGGATTGCATATGACGCCCGGCTGATCCCGGTTATTCCTGACTACCGCGATATCTATGCTTTGAACTATTCCTTCCCGTATTTCATGCAGCTGTCCAGAGATCTTGTCATAAGTTCAAGTATCGGGGCGGAGCCCGGATCTATCGACAACTTCATGAATGAAAATGATCGGGCTGATCGGAAGGCTGTTGAAAGGTACCTGAAAAACAATGTGGTAATCAACCAGTCCATCGGGAACTATTATTCCGCCTGGTACCGTGAGAAGAAGGAGGGTTCCGGTAAGCTGAGCTTCTATTATACCGCCTGCAGGTTCTATAACATCGGCTGCCAGTTTGCCCAGATTTCATCCCTGGGACTTGCCCCGCTGGTTAACGGCATTGCCGCCGCCGACTCCAACGGACATCATTCCTATTACTCCAATTCAAGTGCCAGCAATCTGGTTACCGCCTTCGGCGGTACCCGCAATGATACCACTGACGGTATGATTAATTATTCCCGCGGAATTATGACCACCGATCTGACCGGTCTGTCCAACGGAACCACCGGTATTTACTGTTCGATGCTTTCTGAGGATTCACTGCTGCGCCGGTTCTGTGACGGAACGGTGGATGAAAACTACAACGGTGACTATACCAGTGAAATGAACGGTACCTCCGCGGCAGCCCCGATGGTCTCCGCGGTAGTGGCGCTGATCCGTCAGGCCAACCCGAAACTTACCTGGGCCGATATCAGGGACATCCTGATTAAGTCCTCCTCCTACCGCAATCTAGCCGCCTATATGGCAACCAGCGACCGTTACAATATCTGGTTTGAGGACGGGGCCAATCTGATTGTGGAGGACGAGACGGTGACCAACGGTGCCGGCTACCGTTTCAGCAATCTGTTCGGTTTCGGACTGATTGACGCCTACCGCGCAGTGACCATGGCAAAAAACTACCGTGCCGGCAGTCTGGCTTCGGCCAATGAAAAATTTCTCAGACCGGAAAAACTTAAAATCGACCGCCTTACCTTCAAGGCTGCCGGTAATGTGGCGGATGCCATGACCATCAGTACCGCCACCAGCAGATCAAACCGAAAAATATCCTCGGTTGCCCTGGTTATTTCTCCGGAGATTTTCTCCAGTCTTGCCGATGCGCCTGACAGCTGCGACAGCGTTATATCCTATTACCGTAAAGGAAGCTATTATAAGAATAATTATCTCAACAGCGCCTGCCGCACCAGTGATCTGACTTTTGCCCAGATCGAGGTTATTTCCCCGTCGGGAACTAGAAGCATTCTCAAGAGCCTCGGCTCTGTAATAACCTATGTGGTGGATCCGGATAATCCGTGGGAGCTGTTTTCAAATGCGTTCTACGGTGAGAAGGCGCAGGGAAACTGGCAGGTGCGGATCATTTTTTCCAGAGGTGAGCGTTCTACCAGACTGACCTCTGAGGATCGTGAGATTGTGGTGACCGCCAACCGTTCCGCCGATCGTGTTATCACTGTTCCTGCAGTGCTGAAACTTTTTCCACTGGTCAGCGGAGAAAAATAAAAATGCTTTTTAAAAATAAATTATTCCGAAAAATTTTTTTCTGTGCATTGGTTACTTCCGGTATGTTCACTTCCTCCGAGGCAAGAGATCTTAAAATCGGCCATCAGATCTACAGTGTATACCCGATCAGCATCTCCGGAGGAAGGGTGGTTGACAGCCAGATTATTCCGGCCGGAACGGTAAAGCTGATCGAGGATAATATCGCTGACGACGGCACCGTTATAATCCGTGACCGGCTTGTGCTGGGGTATTTTACCGGAACCAGATTTATCCAGGGGCTTCTAACCGATCATATTCTATTTACCTGCCGCGGCAGACCCTGCAATCCAACCGGTAAAACAGTCACCGCACTCAATGAAAAAACATTTTCATACGTGGTAGGTGCGGAAAATCTTTCCGACTGGTTCTCTTTGATCGAACTTCTGCAGAAATCAACCGAGGTAAAGGCGGTGTTCCCGACCTTTATTAATGACGCCAGAGGCAAGTTCACCATCTCCGATGTTCATATCAACGGGGTAATGGAGAAAAAATTCTATTACGATCAGGAACACCG
>Ga0326514_10002108_pt1 | contig 12705 bp, 9 predicted proteins | sample 3_2548_0518_D_FD_203653 | JGI IMG/M metagenome (GOLD analysis project Ga0326514, IMG submission 203653) | Bovine rumen microbial communities from UC Davis, California, United States - 3_2548_0518 | ecosystem: Host-associated > Mammals > Digestive system > Stomach > Rumen | place: USA: California...
GCAGTAAAGGCCGAAAAAGAATTAGCTAATGCGCAACAAGATGCTGCAACACAAAAACAAGCTTTAGCAGAATCCCAGAAGAAAATAGAAGAAATAAATAAGGCACTAGAAGAATCTCAAAAAAAGCTTAAGGGAATTCAAGCTCAGGCCGATGCCAATAAAAAATCAGCTGATGAGCAAATCAAGAAATTAACGGAAGAGAGAGTGGCAGCTGAAATAGAAGCAAAATCAGCTAAGGCAAAAGCAGAAGCTGCCGAAAAAGCATTGCAGGAAAAAAATCAAGCTGACGAAGATTATCGAAAACAGATAACTGATACAGCTGACAGAGAGATGGAAGCTAAACGTAAAGCCGCGGCAATAAAAGAAGCAGCCAAAAAACAACGTCAGAAAGAAGAAGACGATTACTATAAAAAGCAGTCAAAGCAAGATCAAGAAACTTCGGATGGCTATTACCCAAATCCTAGGCTATATGTACACGATCGAGTATTTGCAAACAAAGTAGCTGATTTACTACTGACGCTTGATCGTTGGAGTACAACCGATCAGCAATATGCAGGCGACCTAAAACAATCTATAGAGGAAATACTTCTTCAAGCTAAAGCAGCTGTAAATAACAAATATGTTTCAACATCAGCTACCGGGGCTAGACTCGAGATAGGTATAGATTTTTCGTCTATGACAAAAGATTTGGCATCGGAAATCATAAGAGCGAGTGCAAGATTAGAGAATATACTTTCAATTATTCAGAATGAGCACGGCGAACTACTGAAAATAACTAACGCCACTTTAACGAAAATTAAAAAGGAGATAAAATCATCTTCTGTAGTAAGACTTAGAGGAACAGCTGATGATGCAATACGAAGCCTTGACAAAGCTTCCACGCACTACGCAGAAGACGATCTAAAACGGGAAAATACTAACATTGATTTATATGGCGATTCGGTAGCAAACTACGTTAAACATCATTAGGTAGAATGCCGCTAAAATAATAATCAATTTCACTTATTGAATAAGTTAGAGATCCTCCTTAACCGGAGGATCTCTACTTTATTTTTAACCTTCTTATGAGAGTTTAGTCAGGCTTTGCTAGCCTGATTTCTTTTTTGGCTGAAATAGCATATAAATATATATTACTATAACGATATAGTAAAGCAAAGGAGTAGTACTATGAATGAATCAAAACCGATTAAGGTTAGGATAGAAGTAGCCACTACGTGGATACGTCTAAAGACAGATCGTGTTGGCGATATAGGTGGCATCAGTATAGCTAAATATATCTACAACAACTTAATGGAACATGAATATCTTCCCAGGTTCGATAGATGGGAAATAAAATCTCGTTATGCTCTTCTCGATGAGAAGAGCTCTTATGCGTACATGCCCAGATACGCGTTAGATGATCTCATCGGAGCTATACAAAGAGAAGCCAGTAGCAAACATGTAATTGTAGATATAGAAACAGTTAACGTAGATCCGGTAACTCCACATAAAATCAAAATGTCCATGGTAGACAATTTTGCTTTACGTGGGCATCAGCCTGAGATGATAGAGTTCTTGGAAGATCAGTCCTGTGGATTCAAACCATTAGCATTGATGACTGGTTCAGGTAAAACCGTCTGTACTATCAAGGCTATCGTTGATATGGGTTATCCTGCACTTATCGTTCTGAGTATGCTTGTCGAACAGTGGTATAAATCTATCTTAGATTTCACCAAGCTAACTAAAGACGATATCTTTGTAGTTAAAGGATTCAGTAGTCTTGATAACTTATGGCGTATGGTTAAAGGAGGGTGGCAGCCTAAGATAGTTCTATTCTCTACCAGAACTCTAGCGTTATACTGTATAGACCCGCAGCCTCCGTATGATAAACTTCCCTCATACGAAGAGTTACAGAAAGCTATAGGGTTTGGAGTTAAAGCAACTGATGAGTGCCATCTTAACTTTAACACTAACTCGCTGATAGATTATCGTTCTAACATCAAGATGAATATTTATCTATCAGCTACTTATCAGAGATCTGATGAACAGGGAGCACGTATTTTTAATACTTACTTCCCTCCACAGTTGAAGTATGGAGAACAATTTACTAAGAAGTATACTACTGTGTATCTTCTGAAGTATCACCTATGTATACCGTGGAAAGATAACCGTAAGTTTAAGGTAGCCAAAGGATATATGCACGCTTTGTATGAAGACTATCTTCTTAAGCATGCTTCATATCTGAAGGTTTTCATAACTGAAGTTATTAGACCAGCTATCATCAGATTCTTCATCAATGTTAGAAAACTGGGGCAGCACTTACTTATTTTAACTAAGACTAAGAAGTTTGCCATAGAGCTAGAGAAGCAACTTAAAACACAAGTAGCTGGTCTGTCATTGAGCATTTTCTTCTCAGGTAGTCCAGACGCTTATGGTAAAGAAGATAACCTTAAGAGTGATATCATTATCAGTACTGTTCAATCCTGTGGTACTGGCCGTGATATCAAGGGTCTGAAGACTTGTATCAATACTACTAGTTTCAGCAGTGAACCGCTCTGTATCCAGATGTTAGGTAGACTCAGAGAGTTACCCAATGAGGATACATTCTACATTGACATGTATAATACTGAAGTTCCTTCTCATAAGAACCATGCTTGGTCAAGGACTTTAGTATATCAAAGGAGAGCTAAATCATTTAGAGTAGAACTTATGCGTTAGATGTCTGCAGCAGAGGTTGAAATACCTCTGCTGTCAGTACATTTTAATTATGTAAATCGATTGTATGGGTGAGAAAACGTTAAGGTAATGTAACTACTATGGATAATAAAAATGAATACTTAGAGCTTGTATCTAAGCTCAACGAGTACAGCGATCTGTATTACAATAGCCAGAACTCACCTATCAGTGATGGCGAGTACGATAAGCTGTATCGTGAACTGGTTAAGTATGAGGAACGTAACCCCACCTGGATAGTACCTGATTCACCGACTCAGAGAGTTGGTGTAACTGCTGACAGTAATCTGGATAAGAAGCCTCATTACTCTAAGATGTACAGTTTGGATAATGTCTTCAATCAGACTGAAGTTGAGACTTACTGGAAACGTTTCAATAGTGCACGAGCCAAGTATGGTGTAGAAGCAGTAGATAACTTCTACTGCGACTGTAAGATGGATGGTCTTAGCTGCGAAATCTGGTACAAGAACGGTGGTATCATTCTTGCACTTACCAGAGGCGATGGATCAGTCGGCGAAGTTGTTACTGAAAATGTGAAGACTATAGCCGGCTTACCCACTATTCTTCCAGTGAAAGATCTTATCGTCGTCAGAGGCGAAGTTATCGTTATGCATAATGATTTCGATCGCATCAACGATGCACGCCGTGCTTCTAAGTTACCAGTCTTTGCCAACCCAAGGAACTATGCCAGTGGAAGTTTACGTCAGAAAGATCCTAAGGTGACTGCAGAGCGTAGACTTAGATTCTACGCATGGGAACTTGTTCTGCCTCAACATGCTCCGATGTCTCACCGTAGATGTATGCTAGTCTTAGCTCAGCTTGGTTTCAGTGTACCGCCTAGCAAGATGTGTAAATCTGTTGACGAAATTATGGCATTTGTTAATAACATAGTTCGTATCAGAAGTACACTTCCTTACGATATAGACGGTGTAGTGATAAAACAGGATAACCCCAACTTATATAAGGAGATAGGTTGGAATAAACATTCGCCGCTGTTTAGTACTGCCTACAAATTCGTAGCACAGGATGCTGAAGCTACTATAACTAAGATCAACTGGAGCATGGGTCGTACTGGTAAGTTAACACCTACCGCAGCTATTACTCCTACCAATCTTAACGGCTGTACTATCAGCAATGTTACGCTTAACAACGCTGATTATGTAGAGCATAACAAGATAGGCGTGGGAGCTAAGATCAAGATCATCAGATCTGCTGATGTTATTCCTAAGATCAAAGAAATAATTACTACTGGCGATTACACTGGTTGCCCTGATAAGTGTCCCTACTGCGGAGCACCTACAGTTAGAACCGGAACTGATCTCAGATGTACTAACAGCAGCTGCAAAGGTAAGTTAATAAGTACCTTAATCTATATAGTTGGCGATCACATGCTCAACTTGAAAGGTATAGGACCTAAATTCTTAGAGGAGATAGTTAACGATGGGACTGTTACTAATCTGTTGGATATCTTTAAGCCATTAACCAGCCGCAGTACGCGTGTTTCACAGGAACTGCTTGATATCTTAGTTAAGCGTGCCAGAAATATGTCAGCTGCAGATGCCATAGTTGCACTTGGCATACCCAGAGTTGGTAAAGGGTTAGCTTCTGGAATAGTTGTAGGCAGTGAGACAGCTGATTATAAAGGCTTACGTGGTTTCCGTGAAGCTCTTAAGGATAAAAAGAAATTGCATTATGCTGTGTTTAGCTCTAAGATGGAAGCAATCATTTTAGACTGGTATAGCAAAGAACCTAATCGCAAGATGCTTGATGATCTCATAGCACTTGACTTAGGTATGTGCAAGTAAAAGTAAACGAGTTCACAGATGGGTAGATCTGTGAACTTTATTTTTTTAGGTAAAGCTATGATAAAGATGCACGTTACCGATACTGAGCTAGCTGCACTCAGTGAAGATCTCAGAGCCCAGTTGGAAATCTGGAAGGATAAGGGCGTAACCAAGACTAAGTATGTTCTGCTCTATCCTAAAAGAGAGACCATGCAGAGAGAGTTCCCTAAGTATTCTAAGGAATTCGATTTAGGTAAAAGAAGATTGTTAATTCTGGCGCCTAGTGATCTGTATTATCCTGGCAGTGCTCCTGGTGAGCAAGCTATCGGAGTACTGGGTATATACATTATTGTATTCTGGGGCGGTACTTTCACGGTAAGTTCTCGCATCGTCGAGATAGAGCGTTTCGAGAAATCAGTAGATACTGATGCTTATTTGGATGCCCTCAAATTAGGTACAGCTTACTACTGTAACCTTTTCAACGGTCATGTTCTCGATAGTGCTGAGGTTATAACCAAAGCTGAACTCGACCGTGAAAACAACGGCGTTATTTATAAAAGAGATCCTATTCCACCTGAGCCCATTGAAGATGACAGCGGCCTTCGTCTGGAAGTTAAAGATATCGAAAAAGCTTTCCACTGCGGTGATTACTGGAAATATATGCTTATTACTGTCAATCACAAGAACATGGATATCATGCCGCTGATAACCATACAGACTACTGCTGAGTTACTTGGCTGCAGAGTCTACGAGAAGAAATCGGATATCCCGGCTAATGTGGAAGCTATGCTTACTTATCTCGGTCATGACAGAGCTGAGGTACTGATACACAGGCAGTCTGGTATAGCATTCGCAGTGATAGCTTACACTGCTAATAAGGGTAAGATATTTATTGATCATCTTGCTTTCCGTAAGCAGGAAGGCGCAGCTGCATATAAAGCTGTAGAACTTGTTAATACCGTAGCTGACGGTGGCCCCGGTATGGAAATACAGTTCATGGATACTAACAATGATCTCATTAAACATGTTTGCCCTGGCATGCTAATGAGTTGGATTCGTGAATTCAAACCTTATGAGTGGTGCTATACTACTAAGCTGTCAAATGATATGATCAACCGTATACATATGCATCGTCCGTGAGTGTTTACATGGGAAAAATTACTGTACTGCATTACGATGTAGAATGCGATAACAACAACAACTACATCGTCTATTTGAAAGATCAGAATGAATTACCTGACGAAATCTATGACGAGATTTCATCGACAGCTGTGACTATTTCAGTTGGTGTTACAAATCCTCAAGGAGTAAGATCTTCAGCTGAAATAGTTTGCGAACGAGTTAAACGTATCCTGGATCCAGTATGGGATCTGGAAACGTTAGGCATACCAGCTATTAAGTTCAATTTTAATAATTGTAAACGTGTAGCTAATATTTTTAAGCATCATCCGGTATTCGTTTTTACAACTGGTGTAACTGAACGAAGCAAAGCTATCGAACTCTGGGAAGACAGTATCAGATTTCTACCTAAATTTACTTTCTTAGGCAGTTCTGATGGTAAGACTTTTGACTTAGTGACTCAAGATGTTAACTTTGTCTGTTCTTGGTTAGATAAATATAATACTGCAGCTGACACTAGTACTGGGCTGAAGTATGATTGTGATCATCTGCTTAAGTGCTGGTATAACAATGGAAGCTTACTAGAAGAACTACGTAACGATAGTTTTAGTGCTATAGCTGCTTATGTAGTTAAAGCTAATGTCAATAAGTATATTCCTGAGTACTTAACTGTTCCTCTTTATAACGTTAAACGTTATCGTAAAGCAGTAAGTATTTTATCAACTAAATATGCTAATGCTTTAATCATGTCTCTACAGCTACCAGGTAAAGACTACGTTGTACTGTTTCCTATACCTGAATAAGGAGAGATTATGTACAGCTTAATTAGTACTCCTGTCAAGACTAAGTTACCTAAAGTACTGCATATCGTGTATCCAGCCGATATCAAGATGCCTTTAGTAGTTGATGAAATCAAGGCTATTCGTGCTGATATACCAACTATCTATAGATTAGGCGAGCATGTGCTCACTGATCATAGATTCAATGAGTTTAATGTAGTAGCTATACACAGCTGCAGTACTAAGCACCAGAAAGACTATCTGAACAGGTTACTGGATATCAAACAACGGCTTTTAAGTGTAGCAGGCAGTTCTACTAAGAAATTGCTTATTTATGGTAATTCCATTCAGCTTATCGGGAATAAGGTATTTATTGTGCCTCATCAAGGTAATGTTTTTATCAATCAGCTTACCTCGATGGGCGGTATAGATCTTGAAACATCTGGTTTAGGTATTACTAATGCTGCTATAGACTACGACTTCAGTCCTGATCGTATAACTAAGCAATACACAGACTGCTTGAAATATCTAAGCAGACAACGTAAAATCTGGTTACTTGATCCTCAAGCTGTATTAGACAGCGATGGTAAAGTACAGTTTGGTTCTATGTATGTAGCCTATCAAGGCAAAATAACTTTGGTTAAACAGTGCGACGAAATAGTTGATAAGAAAGAAAAAGCTAAAGCAGCTAATCGTACTATTAAACCGATATCTCCTGTTTACAAGAAAGAAGATGTATCAGATGAAGCTAAACGTATAGAAGATGATAAGACTGCCAAAAATACTAAGCAAACTGTTAATGTGAACGGTAAATAACTAAATGTTAGGCTACTACCTTGCAGGTAGTAGCCTATTTATTTACATATATTCACCATAAACTGATGTTGAACTAACAACGGTAACAACTATGGAAAGAAATGAAATTTGGAATGTAAGGAAAGAAGTCGTTCCTACACCATACAACTCTATAAAGGAGAACAAGGAAGTACTCTATCAGATTTTTGCTGATTCAACTGAAAGAGACTTCCTCAATATTTTTGATCGTAGGGCTAATCTGGAGCAACTCACATTCTTTAGGCCAGTTGGTGTTTGCGAAAGAGTTAATGAGAAATACTGGGAAGAAGCGGCACAAATCATCAAGAAAGCTATAGATAGTAAAACCTCTATTTGTATTTATGGCGATTACGATGTTGATGGCATGACTGCTACTGCTACTCTGTACACCTGTTTGCATCGTGCCGGCGCTAATGTATCTTGGTATATACCTAGTAGAACTGAAGGATACGGACTGCATGTTGAGCCGTTTAAGGGTGATACGCCGGGACTTATCATTACTGTAGATACTGGTATAGCCAATGTCGATGAAGTTAAAGAATTTAACAAACTCGGCTATCAGGTATTAGTAACCGATCACCATCTTCCCGGTGAAAAACTTCCAGAAGCAGTTTATATACTCGATCCTAAAGTATTCTTACCTGAAAGTGATGATGAATACATGGCATCAGGCTGCTACGTAGCAGCTAAGCTTGGATTATTTGTGCTGCAGGATTACGAGATAGATGATAACGACATTCGGATCTACTGTGATGCGCTAACGGCTATGTCTATTAGCTCTGACATGATACCGCTTAATCCTACTATGCGTAGGCAGTTGAGTTACGGACTAACTGCGTTAGGCATAACTAAACATGTTGGACTAAGAGCACTGCTTAATGTTTGTAACTACAACCCTATCTTTGATCCTAATGTATTTTTAGTAAGCGGTGCCAATCGTCCTATCACTTCTGAATTTTTAAGCTTCATGGTTGTTCCTAAGCTTAATTCAGCTGGGCGTATGGATAATGTTCCTATCGGTATGGCTCCGTTACTGTTTGAAAGTAACCCGAATAAGAGCTATGATAGAAATATGCTGGATGCTATCGGAGTAGCTATCAAGCTGCAGGCACTTAATCAGCAGCGTAAGATAGTTGAAAGTGCTATTACTACCGAAGCACTTAATCAAGCTCACGAATACATCGGTACTGATATAGTTGAATTCCCTCCTGCAGTAGTTGTTTATGGTAAAGATTGGCAAGTTGGTGTTATCGGTATAGTAGCTGCTAAACTGTGTAATATCTTTGGAGTTTTGACCATTGTACTGTCTGGTGAAGGTGATACAGTCAGAGGTTCAGGTCGAGCACCTGAAGGAGTTGATTTGTATGGAGCACTTGAACAGTGTAAGGATTGTCTTGTTCAGTTTGGCGGTCATCATGCTGCTGCTGGTTTAACTATCAAAGAGAAAGATATAGACGCTTTCAGAACTAAACTGATAAAGACTCTTAAAGAGGGCAATACTAATACCGACTTCATACGTACCTATGATGCCGTAGTGTCATTAGAAAATCTTCATGACGTAAGATTCCAGAACTACGTTATCAACGCCGTAGAGCCAACTGGCGTTAGTAATGAACCTCTAGTATTCCTCTTAAAAAATGTATTGGTCTGTGCTGCTTCAGTTAACCGTGAAACTTCTCAGATGGTAGTTTGTTCTGAAGAACGTAGAGAGATTAATCTTGCAGTACGTAAGTTTAGATCATCTATCGATTTTCAAACTTGGGTTAACTGTAAAGTTGATCTGCTTGTTTCACCAGATATGACGTACTATAACGGTACTACGTCTATTAACTATACTTTAGTATCCATACGTAAGCACGTTAAGGACGATTGAAAGTTATGATTAAAACTAGGCATAATCAAACTCCTTTTGAATTAGCTGAGGAGTTTATCGGTAAGGTAAGAGATTCCAAGACAGTTAGTCCAGTACTTGTCAAGCTCTGTGACGATTGGGCTAAGCTCGAAACTGGTGAAGTTCCTATGGAACCTGATGTAGCAGAAAGAATCAAACATCAGATAGCTCACGCTGGCAGCAACCCTAATTCTATCCTCGACACTCGTCAGATTGCATTTTACAAAAACTGCAAGCCTAACATCTCTGATATTTTTCTGGCTTGGATAGCCGGTCAATGCGAAGGTAGCCCTGAATATCTTAACACGGTACTGGGCTGTTATTCAACCTACTTCTATAAGTTTAATCCTCGTTCAGCTCAGCTTACATTAAACTGGGTAAATAGTATAGTTGGATCTGGTAAAGTATTTGATTTGCCCAACATCATTCGTTGGTACTTAGCCAGTAAGGTAGATGCCGAACGAAGTGTCTTTGAAGTAATGACTGAGAATGATCTCTATGTATACCGAGATCCTACAACTGATCAGTGATATGTTTTATGACCTGTTCGCTGCCTGCGGTGCATTACTTTTTAGCTTAGTAGCTATAGGGTTGCTTATCATGCTATGCGTAATCGCACTGTTTCTTTTGCCCCTTATACTTATTTATAGCGCTGGTTGTAACGTGTACGATAAGTATATCAAATCTGATAATGATTAAATCTGAGGAAAATAATGTTAATTTACACACTTGATCTGGACAATGTAACCGAGGGAGTAACTGTTGAGTCTTTCAAGGTTCCCAGTCGTATTCATCCACTAACTGGCGTTAAGGTTGGTAACTTCTCCCAGAGGCCTGGAGAGACTGCTGCTCCTACTCCTAAGATCTTCATCATCCGTGATGCTGAGGTAGGTAGTACTGTTACTCACGTTAAAGCTGTACTTAAATCGTATTTCGCTACTGGTAAAACTGAGCGTCTTATCGGTGCACAGAGTATAGATGCTGATACCGATACGGATCACGAGCAGGCACTTATTTACATCAAGGCAGATGATCCTGAAGCCCGTGTTAAGATGCCTGATAGCAAAGAGCTTTATCTAGAGGGACGTCTCTTTGAAGGTATCATCAGGAGTGTTATCGAACGTACTAATCGTTTCGGTAGAACTTATTGCAACTGCAGTAGGCCGTCTGTACTTCTAGCCGACAAGGATGTAGAATATACTCTTCAGTATAGTAAGGGTAGTGCTGCATTCGTCAAGACTTTCAAGTTTGATGGTGAGAAGCTTGTTGTAGTATCCGATACCAAGAAGGAATCTAAGAGACCCAGAAAGGAAATCAAGGTACTGGATTCTAAGTTCACTGATATTGCTGCTGATAACCGTCAGCGTAATCGCAAGAAGAACACAGATGAGAAGTCTCGTAAAGAGAGCCGCTGGCAGTAATATGTCTTAAGTAGTATAACAAGGACTAGGGTTAAATTCCCTAGTCCTTGTTTTTTTTTTACTATCTAATAGGTAACTACTCTATAAGAGGTATAAGTAAATGGCATTAAGTTCTTTATTCTACGGTATGGAAGCATACCTTGATGGTGATATAACTATCAATAATAACATCGATACACCCGAAGATGAAGTAGCAGCTGCAGATCAGTCAGCTGAGATAGCTAGTGATGTAGCAGATGCTAGTACTGAGGCTAAGGATAATGAGATACAAGCTCAGATGCTTGTACAGATGAGTAAGTTATATACTCATGTTAAGACTTACGGTATTGATCGTACCTTCCTTAGTATCTATAACTCAAATCACGAGTTAGATCGTATGTGTGGTACACAGTTCCCTAGCTGTGAATCTATGCCAGTAACAGGTAATCCTCATGATCAGTATTCGGCTAGATTTATCACTGCTATGGAGGATGATAACAAAGGTTTATGGAATTGGATCAAAAATGCTTTTAAGAAAGCATGGGAATGGATCAAAGAAAAAGCATCTTGGATCTGGAGTAAGATTACTGGTTTCTGGGATTGGATCAAGAAACAGTTTAAGAGACTTATAGATTTCTTTAAGAGAGATAAGACTCCTAAGAATGTCGGAGAAGATACTAAAGCTACTGTAGCCGCTACAAAGCAGTATACTGAAACTGTACAAGACGCTAAAGTAGACAAAGAGAAAATAGCTAAATTAACCAAAGAAGTAGCTGATTTAATAGCTAAACTTAAAGAAACTGAAGAAGCCGCTAAGAAAGCACAGAATGATGCTGAAGCATCTCAGCAAGCAGCTGCTGAACAGCAGCGTATCGCCGAAGAAGGGCAAAAGAAAATAGATGAACTTAATAAAGAACTGAATGACGCTCGAACTAAACTTGAACAGATTAAAAATAAAGCAGATGCTGACAAACAAGCAAATGATATTCAAATTAAAAAATTAACAGAAGAAAGAAATGAAGCTGAAAGACGAGCAAAAGAATTAGAAGATAAACAGACGTTTATCAAAAAAGCGAGAGATTCAGTAAATGACGATATCGCTAACGACATAGAATCTAGAATCAATCCGGAACGTGTAATTAACGACCATGCCGTACAGGATACCGCAGCATTTGCCAATCAGTTACTACTAATTAACAAAAATATAAACAATATACTTCAAAATAAAGGTTATTTGGTTGAGAGGCTAACCGCCGACTGTAAAGACTTTTTAGTTGCTATAGCTTTTTTCGAGAGGCGTGAACAATTTCTAACTGATTCTGGCATGAAAATACTAGCCGAAACTGTAAGAGCAAGTGCAGGAATAGAGAATCTAATAGCTTTACTACAGCAATACTCTGCAGACGTAATTCACACGGCTAGCGAGCTCCAAACTAAATTGGTAGAAGAAATTAGAAGATCCAAATTAGATAAATTAGTACCGTCGGTCCATAAAGAACTTATGAGCATTAGCGAGGCGTCACACCATCTCCCTAGTGATTCTCGATTTGCTTCGTATGACGGTACTGATGGTAAATCACATTATGATTCATATATTGGCAATTATGCTAACGAGCATCAATAGTATATATTTATAGTCAAATTTAGTCTAAAGTCAAAAGATCCCTGCCGTGGGCAGGGATCTTTTAACTTTATAAAATTCATTATATCTTCATTCATATATTATAAAAATGATAGAGCCTGAAATAATTCAGTCTCAACTAAAGGAAAAAGCTATGAAAAATTCACTCAATTCTATCTTTGCTAATGGTAAGCCATATACACTCGATGAGGCCGCTAAGTATTTTGACGGCAAAAAGATCGAAGACCTATCTAAGTTAACAGGTATCGCAATTTACGCTGTAGCCGGTAAAGAAACTGTAAGCACCTGTGCGATTTCAGTTTGTTCTCTCAAGGGTAACAGCATAAGTAGTGCATATGTTGTAATTGATCCTAAACAGTATAATAGAATTAAAAAGGATCCGGCCAATCTTAAAAAGTTACTTAATAAAATAATAGACTTAAAGAATTCTATTACCAACTCTGCAAACGATAAAAGCACTAACTTAGTAGTAATAGATCTTGGACTTACTCTATATATAGAGTGGCCTAGCAGAGTCTGTAGCTGCGACGAACCTTCAGTAAAT
>Ga0326514_10002109_pt1 | contig 12705 bp, 8 predicted proteins | sample 3_2548_0518_D_FD_203653 | JGI IMG/M metagenome (GOLD analysis project Ga0326514, IMG submission 203653) | Bovine rumen microbial communities from UC Davis, California, United States - 3_2548_0518 | ecosystem: Host-associated > Mammals > Digestive system > Stomach > Rumen | place: USA: California...
TAAGGGTCATCAACGGTTCACACTCATTCGAGATGATAAAGGATGTGGGCAAGGTAAAAGACATTGCCGAGAGATTTGACGTTTCCAATAGAATGGGAACTCATGGAATCGGACACACTCGCTTTGCAACCGAAAGCGGTGTTGACCGCTATCATGCACACCCATACCAAAGCTACATCATACCGGATATCACTGTGGTGCACAATGGTCAAATCACCAATTACTGGAAAATAAGGGATCCTCTTGAGCGTAAAGGACACACTTTCGAATCATACAACGATACTGAATGCATTGTTCACTACATGGCCGATAAGCTGAACCAGGGCTACAAGCTCGAGGAGGCACTTGACCAGGCAGTGATTGACCTTGACGGTCCGTTCTCAATACTGGTTGGAACACCCAACGGAATAGGCATTGCAAAGGACAAGCTTGGCCTAAGACCTGGTGTGATGGTTGAAACCGATGAAATCTTTGCAGTGGCTTCAGAGGAAATGGCATTGCATGACGTTACCGATTCAGACGAAATCGAGCAAATCGCTCCAGGCGAAACAAGGGCTTATACAATCTAGGGGGTTTGACTATGGATGAATACGTTATCGATGCTAAAGACATGAATGTCAAGGAGTTAAACCGTACAATAAAAAAACAGGCCATAAATCATGACAGACTCATAATCGACAATCCAGAATCCGAACACAACATCTGTGCAGGATTAACAGAGGAAGTGGAAATTGTAATCAATGGTTCAGCAGGATATTTTGTCGGAACAATGGTCAACGGACCGAAAATCCACATCAACGGCAATGCGGGTTGGTTTGCAGGAGACAATATGACTGAAGGCGAACTTGTCATTGAAGGCACTGCCGGAGACGGTGCAGGACAGGGAATATACGGTGGAACCGTAATAGTTAAAGGCAACACTGGTTCAAGAACCGGAGAAATCATGAAAGGCGGAACCGTAATAATCGGCGGAAACAGCGGATACATGACTGGTTTGCTTATGATGGGCGGCAGATTAATCATACTGGGTGATGTCACTGATGATGTCGGCGAATCGATCATGAGAGGAACAATATTTGTTCTTGGAGAAGTGAAAAGCCTAGGTAAAAATGCGGTTATGGATGAAACCACAACCGAGGATTTGGATGATTTAAAGAAAATTCTCACTGAATACGATTTTGAATTGACAGATGAGGATTATTCAAACTTTAAAAAAATAGTTAATATGCAATAGGGATGGTGAAAATATGAGTGAACGCAGAATTGCAATGGTTGGAACACCATGTGAGATTATGGCAGCATCCAAACTACAATACTATACTGACAGTCCAATTGAAGTCAAACTCGGACTGTTTTGCATGGAAAATTTCTCATATAAATACTTTGTAAACCTTCTGAAGGAATATGACTTGAAAATGGAGGATATTGAGAAATTCAGAATAGAGAAAGGATTCGTATTCTTATTGTTGAAGACCAATGAAACATTAAAAATTCCACTGTCCGTTGCCAAAAGGATAATCCGGAAAAACTGCAACATATGTGTTGAGCTGACCTCTGAAACATCAGACATCTCAATAGGATCAATCGGTTCCGAGGACGGATGGTCAACACTGATTGTTAGAAGCGAAAAAGGCGAAGAAATAATCAAGGGGGCAATAGAGCAGGAATTCATTGAAGCCAAAGCATTTAATGAATCCCAATTCGACTTACTGGCAAGAATTGCCGAAAGTAAAACAAGCAAGAATATGGAATTTGTTGAAAGAAGAGAGTTTCTGGCCCGACCCGTGCTCTATCAAAGACAAAAATCAGACGATTCCATAGCATTTGAAGTGTCACAATCTGAATTTGCAGACCTGAAATCAAATGTCATTGATGTTGGAGCATGCGTATTGTGCGGAGCATGCGAATATGCATGTCCGGATAATCTCATAAGCATTGATGATACAAAACCGATTATGAAAGGCGAATGCCCTCCGGATTGCCATGCATGCTTTGCGGTTTGTCCAAGGACATTCATACCTGAAAACTTAAGAAACGATAATTCAAAAGCCATTGGTGATTTCATAGAGGTTTTAACTGTCAAATCACTGAAGCATACTCAAGGCCAAGACGGTTCCATCGTCACCACCCTGCTTGATTATCTTCTCACAAATAAGATCATCACTGATGCGCTTGTTGTTGACAAGCAGGATCATCTTGCATGGAAACCATATGCAAAGATTACAAGAGGCATTGATGAGATTATCAAATCCGGAGGAACAAAATATTCAGTCTGTCCGGTTTTCAAAGCATTAGGGGAGGTGGATTAAAATGTCATTTACTGTTGAGCGTAAAATCGAGATATGTAAACAAAGCAATGACCGACCCGGCTGTTGCTGGTATTTATGTGACAATCCCAAAAGGGCAGCATGTAAGAACTGTTACAGCTGCTATTCAAACTGTCCTCATGGAGTTTATGAGGTAATAAATGACGAGCCGTTGCCTATTCGTCAGGAAAATTGTGTTGGATGTAAGATATGTGAGGAAATGTGTCCCACACATGCGATATATGTAAGGCCTCTTGCCGATGAGGGAAGGGGAATATGGTCAAATTCAACAATGGTTGAAATCAAGCGCAAAAGCCAATCCGGCTCATATAAGGTCAGGGGCTGTGGATTGACAAGAAAAATACCTACCTTTGACGACTTGAGCCTGCTTCCGGCACAGGTGTCAAGACCGCCAATAGACTCATACCGTGAAACCTGCAAGACTTCAGTCGTTTTGGGGGACAGGTTTGCCGAAAACCCGATTGAAATCAACACTCCAATCATGATTGGAGCAATGTCTTTTGGCGCTTTAAGCAAGGAGGCTAAAATTGCATTGGCTATTGGAAGCAGCAAAGTGGGCACAATCGCCAACACCGGTGAGGGAGGAATGCTTCCCGAAGAAAGACATTATGCAGATAAGCTGATTGCACAGTATGCATCTGGAAGGTTTGGTGTTTCCGCCGAATATCTAAACAATGCTGAGGCCGTTGAAATCAAGATCGGTCAGGGTGCAAAATCAGGTATGGGAGGACATTTGCTTGCTCATAAGGTCACTGCTGAAGTTGCACGTGTCCGTAACATACCTGAAGGAACCTCTGCATTAAGTCCGGCAAGGCACATGGACATTGTCGGACCGGAGGATTTGGGAATGAAAATCGACCAGCTGAGAGAAATCACAGACTGGAAAATCCCAATCATCGTCAAGTTCGCATCAGGTCGTGTGGAGCAGGATGTAAAAATCGCCGCAAAGGCCGGTGCCGACATTATAGTTGTTGACGGTATGCAGGGAGGAACCGGTGCAGGACCTGAAGTCGTCACAGAACATGCTGGAATTCCAACAATCGAGGCAATCGTCAGGGCGGATGATGCCCTAAAAGAGATTAACTTAAGAAGCGAGGTCAGTCTGGTGGCTGCAGGAGGTATACGTTCCGGTGCTGATGTGGCTAAGGCAATTGCACTGGGTGCTGATGCGGTTTATGTCGCCACATCCGCACTGATTTCCATTGGATGTAAGGTTTGCCAATCATGTTCTGAAGGAATCTGTCCGAAAGGAATCGCAACACAGGACAGGGTGCTTAGAAGAAGGCTTGACCCAATCAGGAAAGGACAGCAAGTCGCCAATTATATCGAGGCAATGACTCAGGAAGTAACTTCCCTCACCCAACAGGCGGGAAATACTGATATCGAAAACCTTGAAAGACAGGATCTTGTCTCATTGACAATGGAGGCTTCACAGCTAACCGGAGTTCCGATGGTTAGTACACAGTACTAGATGATTAATTGAGTTTCAGGAGAGATAATTTATGGCAGCATTTGAAAGGGCTAAATCAGGAATTCCGGGGCTGGATACGGCTTTGGACAATATTCGTTTAGGGGATAATGTAGTGTGGAATGTCACCAATCTCAATGAGTTTTCCTACTTTGTCGACCCTTACGTTAAACAGGCAAAAAAGGACAATAGGAATCTGATATACATCAGGTTTGCCAATCATGAACCGTTGATTGAAATGACCGATGAAGATTTCAGATTGCTTGAAATCGAGGAAAAAAATTCTGATAATGAGTTCGCCATGGTTGAGCGAGACGGGATTAAGATTTATAAAGTCAATCCATACAACCAGTTCGAGACATTCACTCTGGAGGTTCACAGAATTATTGAAAAGGAAGGTCGTGACGCATTTTATGTCTTTGACTGTCTCAGTGACCTGCAGGCAGTATGGTCAACGGATTTGATGATGGGCAACTTCTTCAAGGTCACCTGTCCGTTTTTGTTTCAATTGGACACCATTGCATATTTCCCAATAATCAGGGGCAGGCACTCATATGATGCCATAGCCAAGATTCGTGAAACCACACAGCTGTTCCTGAACGTGTACTCCAACTCTCCCGAAGAGATTTACTTCTCCCCATTGAAGGTTTGGAACCGTTACTCCCAGACAATGTTTCTCGGACATAAATTCAACATAATCACAGGTTCGGTTAAAGTCCTTCAAGATGGTCAGGAACTCAGCAGATACTACAAGACCATAAATTCCGACATCTACCAGGGAGGCCAGACACTGGACAGTTGGGAACGCTACATGCTTCAGCTCAGAAGAGAGTACGCCGAAGGAAAAAACATTGATGATGAATGCGATAAGATCTGCGAGCTCATGATGACCAAGGATGAGCGCATGATTTCCAAAATCAAGGAATATTTCACCTTTGAGGATTACCTCACCATCTATGACCGCCGTATAGGAAGCGGACTGGTCGGGGGTAAGACCTGTGGTATGCTTCTTGCAAGAAAAATCATTGAAAAGAACAGTCCTGAAATATACAATGAGGTTTTTGAGCCTGATGATTCATTCTACATCGGTTCTGATTTGTTCTACACTTACATTGTTTCAAATGGCCTGTGGGACCTCCGTGTAAATCAGAGAACCAAGGAAGGATATTATGAATATGGTGAAAAATTGGAAAAGGCCCTGAAGGAGGGGGTTTTCTCCGATGAGATTAAAAAGGGTTTCATTCAGATACTGGATTACTTCGGACAAAACCCCATTATCGTACGTTCAAGCAGTTTTCTTGAAGACGGCTACGGCAATGCATTTGCAGGAAAGTATGAATCCGTGTTCTGTGTAAACCGAGGAAGCCTTGAAGAGCGTCTTGAAGCCTTCGAGGAAGCTGTGAAAATCGTTTATTCAAGCACAATGAATATATCGGCACTGGAGTACAGGAAACTTAACGGATTGGATGATACTGATGAGCAGATGGCCTTGCTGGTTCAGAGGGTTTCCGGTTCCTATTGTGGGGATTATTTCTTCCCGACAGCTGCAGGAGTTGGTTTTTCATACAGTCCATATTCTCCCCTGCCGGATATGGACAACAGCAAGGGCATGCTGAGGCTGGTGATGGGTCTTGGTACCAAGGCGGTAGACCGGACCAAAAAGGACTATCCGAGAATCATCAATCTCGACAAGCCCGAAGTCACCTTAACCAAAAACATCAAGGAAAAGCACAGATACTCCCAGCATTACCTGGATGTCATTGACCTTAAAAATCTTTCCCTTCATGACGTTCCGGTCGATGAGGGTTTGGATGTGATTCCAAGGCATGCCAAAAGGGTGCTCGTTGAGCATGATCGTGAAGCCGAAAGAATGTTTCGTGACCGTGGACGACCAAGGGAAATTGTGTTCGTCAACTGTGAGGGCATGGTAAAGAATAATGAGTTCATTGGGGTGATGAAAAATATATTAAACACTTTACAAACAGCATATGATTATCCCGTGGACATTGAATACACTGTAAATGTCGGTGAGGACAACTCATTCAACATCAACCTCCTTCAATGCCGTCCGCTTCAGGTTTCTGTAAACAATGAGGATATTGAAATGCCTGAGGATGCAAACGTATTCTTCCATATCAGGGAATCCTCAATGGGAATGTCCCGGAAAAACAAGATCAATACAATCTGCTATGTTGATCCCCACAGGTATTATGAGTATCCATATGCTCAGAAAAGCTCGCTTTCAAGAATCATCAGTGACGTCAATGCCTACTGCCGGGAGAATGGCAAGACTGCAATTTTAATTGTTCCGGGAAGAATCGGCACATCCTCTCCTGAATTGGGCATTCCTGTGGTGTTTGCTGACATAAGTCATTTCACGGCAATCCTTGAGGAGGCCTACAGTGAAGTTGGTTATATGCCCGAGCTGTCCTTTGGAAGCCACATGTTCCAGGATTTGGTTGAAGCGGAAATCTATTACGGGGCACTGTTTGAAAACGACAAGAAAATAGAGTTCAACAAGGACATGATTTATGACTATTCGAATATTTTGAAGGACATCAATCCTGATTTGTCTGATGAAATCTATGACATGGTTCAGGTTATAGAATCCAGCGAGGATTGTGCTGAATTCTATCATGACATGAACCGGGATGAAACAATGTGCATTTTCAAGTGAATGGAAAAGCATTCCTTTTCCATCATCTTTTGGGTTAGGCGGGTGGGACATATGCCTTTTTATTTGTTAAAAAAAAGATTTTTTTCAAATAAAGCAAAAAAATCGTATGACAAAATATGAATGTGATCAACAGCCCATTATTTGGGTTGTTTTTCACATTTTCTAATTTGAGAATGTAACTAATTTTAAAAAAAAGGGGTGGGAGTTTTTCACTCCTTTAAAATGCAACAGGACTTACGTTATTGTCCTTGTTGAAATCACTTAAAAGTGATGATATTTTAGCGTTATCGAAATCGGGCAAATTTAAAGCCAAAATTACATATAATGGGGACAGTTGTTATCAAAAGGCAAGCAAAAACATTAAGATAACTGTCAGATGAAGTTTTCATCATGCGAAGGGATTAAAAAACTAAATTTTAAGCTCTTCGGATGGAAACTGTTGGTTGGTGGGTGTTCAGTAGTTTTCCGGCCACCATTGACTTATGGGCATATTTCCATGTTTAACTAAAACTTTTTTAATTAATTAAATTAAATATTCTATTGTAAACCGGTTCACGGGTGTTGAAACATTATTGCCGTGGAATGTTTTTAACGGGGAAAAATTTCAAGAGTGTTTGACATGGCCAATTTTTGCACTAATTGCGGAACTAAACTAGGAAGCGATGATAATTTCTGTTATAATTGTGGAACAAGAGTTTATGACTCTAATTTTAAACAGAATAATTCATATCCAGATAGCATTGATAAGAAGTATGCAAAAAAAGAAATTAAAAGAATAATTGGTGGTAAATTTATTTTCAATACTGCTTATGTCAATGCATTGGAAAGGAATGGTTTGGACCTTTTTCATGCCGGAAGAGCTATCAGAAAACAGGTTGAAAAGGAGGTCGAATCAGGTCAGCTTAAAAGCGGTGGAGTGGAATTCCGAGTCAACCAGCTAATATCAGAATATAAAATCAAAAATGATGAGAAAAACAAGAAACTGCAAAAGATAGAAGAAATATTTGCATCACCAGACATCAGCTCTGAAATAAAAAAGAACGACATTAGCCAATCAGACATAAATCTCACTAAATCCATGCTTAAAAGAAAAATCATAGATCAAAATGAGGATATGGGTGACGAGGATATTCGTGATTATATCAAAGAATCAATAATGCTAAGTAAAAAAGTAAAAATATTCGATGTGTCAAGTAAAAAACCAAAAAACACTCATAAAACAGTGCCTAATGAAATGGATCATGGTGGATATTGCAGTTTAAACTGCAGGAATTGCTATGAGGAGTTTCTAGACAGTTACGGTGGAATAGTTGGCGATTTTGATGCCGGCGGAAATGTTGAGTATTATTGCCGTTTGGGCCATCAGGTGAGATTTGGAAACTTTTGTGAATATTATGAAGGATAATTTTTAATTTATTCTCCACCTGTGGTGATGATTTCGAGTTTAATCTTGTAAAAAAAAGGGGATGGGAAAACTAAAAGTATCATGTCTTATAGGATATGTAGTATACCTTTGCTTTCCATATCAGATATCTGAATGAATAATCCTTGTCTGGCATTTCCCACTTGCCGTTTTTAAATTTACTGTATTCCAGTTTTGAAACTGTTTTCTGTGTTTTCGGGTTGTAGAAAATGAATTTGGCTTTCAGGATTTTGGTATATTTTGCCTTATTTTTAAAAACAATTGTAACCTCTTTTCCCCTTCCTTATCAAAGACAACCTTAAATTTATGCAACAAAATTTTTGAGTATGTATCATGGTTTGCATCATACATTATCAGATCGCCACCGGATGTTAAAGTACTGCTGAAGGTGGTGTCATGGACTTCAAGGATCAACTTTGTGGTTTGTGAAATTTTGCTTGCGGGAATTCTTGCAAGTATTGCTGCCGGTTGAGATCCATATTTTGGAAGATATGGAATTTTACATTCCGTTCCTCCAAATGTTTTGATTTTTAAGTTTCTTAAATCACTTCTGAAGGAACTGGCGTGAGAACTATCCAAAAGGTTATCCAAGAATAAATAATCATAGTTAGCAGAATAGCTACCGCTCCGTGGATTGTAATTACTCAATGCAATGTTCATCTGCAATTCTTTTATTAATGTCATGATATAATTTTTATTATTTTGTTTATATAAATAATATAATAAAATAAGTAATATGGTTGGTTACCAAATGGTAACTGAGTAACTTATCAGTTACAAAAACGATTTATATACCTTAAAATAGAGTATAAACAACAAACTATTAGGAGATTTGAAAAAATGAGCGATGTAATAGAATTTTTAAAAGAAAACTCTTTAATATATTTAGCAACTAGTGGACTTGACGGAAACGCAAAAGTAAGGCCAATATTATTTTACTTTGAAGAAGATGAAAAACCATACTTCTGTACTGCAAACACCAAACCAATGTTTAAAGAATTGGACGCAAACCCTAACTGTGAAATAGTTGTTGCAACTCCGGAATTTGCATGGTTAAGAATCGCTGGAAAAGTAGAATTCACTGACAGCCTAGACTTAAAACAAAAAGTAATTGACTCCAATGAATTGGTAAAAGCATTATATGAAACTGCTGATAACCCAACATTTGAAGTATTCACAGTAACCGGTAAAGCAACTATTGCTGATTTCTCTGGAAACCCACCAAAATCCTACGAATTATAAAACAAAAATTGAAATGAGGATATTATACTCATTTCACAAATCTTTTTCTCTGTATATTATGCATATAACTCATTGTTATTTTGAGGTATATTTTTAACACATTTTTTATATCATAACAGTATATAAATAGTCATATGAAACTCAAAATATTACTGGTGTTTTCTTTAATCTTTGTTATTCTCACATTAAGTGCGGTTTCAGCTGAAGACAACCTCACACAAGGTGAAAATACAGGTGTTTTAGAAAAAACAGTTCAGGGAAATACATTCAATGATATTCAAACGGCGGTATCTGAGTCCAGTGACGGAGATACCCTTGAGCTTAATGGAACCTATACAGGCTCAGCATCGCCGATTTCCATTTCAAAATCAATAACAATCGAGGGAAATGGAGCAACACTTGATGCGGGCAAAAAATCATCAATCCTAAAGGTCAAATCCAAAAGCCTCACGGTTAAAAATGTAAAGTTCACCAATTCAATTGGAGAGGCAATAGGTGCTGAAGACTCCGAGATTTTAATCATCAACTGCACATTCATCAAAAACGGTGGAAATCTGACATTGGACAGTTTTGAAAAATTATACGTTGCAGACGCCGACTTTGCAGGAGTATCGGCCAAAAACTCAAAAGTGACAATCATCGATTCCAAGTTTTCAGACAACAGCATAGCCAATGTAGGATATTCCATTAGGGTGGATAACGGAGAGCTGACATGCATAAACACAACATTTTCAAACCACAGCCTTGACTATGACAGGATGATCTTTCGGGGATTCATCGTCTATCTTGAAGGCACAAAATCCTCATTTGACAGATGCACATTTAAGGACAATACAGTTCCGGCAATATACACAGACACTTATGCAGTCATATCCAACTCCAATTTTGAAAACAACTACAGGATACTCAAATACTTTGGAAGTTCAAAAGGAGGAATCACACCCGACGCACATGTGAATGTAATCAACTCAACATTTGCAAAAACAAAAAACAATGCATTTACTATGGTGTGGAACGTTGCACTGAATATAACCGGCTCCAATTTCACACAAAACACTGAAAGCATAATAGATTCCATGTCTGAGGTGAGCGTTAGCGATTGTGAATTCACCAAAAACTCCGCAAAAAACGGAGCCGTATTCACAGGGTTTTCAAAACTGACAGTTGAAAACTCAAAATTTGTCTCCAACACTGCGGATAAGGGAAGTGTCATCTACAGTTATGATTATCCGGATGTGGGTGAAAAAATCAGCAAATATATAAATATTATAAACTCAACAATCGAGGATTCATATGCAGGTGTTGAAGGGGGTGCAATATATGCAACCTACTGCAATGTAAGGCTTGCCGACACTAACATATCAACAAAAACAGGCTCAAAAGGCTCCCAAATCTATCTTATCGCCTCCACAGTCGATTCCGTCAACTCGACCCATCAGACTGTAAAAGAAGGTAAATTCAACTTTGTCGTAGTGGATGCTTATCCAAGCGTTGCAACATTTGATTCAGGAAAAAAATTCTCAGTCAATGTCTGTGAAAAAATAAATGGCGAATATCAGGTAGTATCATATGTAAAAACCAAATTCAAGGTGTTTACAGGTAAAAAATACAAGACTTACTATTATGACGCATCCAAAATAAGCCAAAGGGATCCGTTCTTTAGGATAACCTCTGATCTGTCCGTTGGAAAGCACAAAATTGAAGTCAGCTCCAACAGCAAATACATAACATTTCCAAAAAAGACCTTCACACTTACAGTCAAAAAGGCAACTGCTACTGTAAAAGCCAAGAAAATAACTGCAAAATACAAGAAATCCAAATACTTTAAGATAACAGTTAAAAACAAGGCATCAGGTAAGGTTGTAGGAAAGATAAAAGTTAAAGTAAAGGTCTACACAGGTAAAAAATACAAGACTTATGTTTTAAAGACAGACAAGAAAGGTGAAGTCAAGCTCAACACCAAAAAACTGTCAAGGGGAACTCATAAGGTTGAAATTACCTCTAAAAACAAGAATTATGAGTTTTACAAAAAGTCAAGCATTAAAATTAAATAAGGATTAGAATTAATCCTTATTTTTTCTATTTTTCAAATAATTTAATATAATTCACTTTTTTGTTTATTCATTTCATTATTGTTTCCATTTTTTTGTCTATTAAAAGAGAAAAAAATCAAAAGAAATAAAAATGAATCATATATTTTTTGATAAAATAAACTTTTTTATGATAAAACAATTTTTACAGTAATTAATTATATATCAAAATTAAAACATAAGTAATCTTATGAATATTAACAATAATATCAATGCATTTACAGGAGATAATTCTGATTTTTACTACAGTTTAAAGCAAAGCATAGCTAATGCTCAAAGCATTGATGTTATTGTTTCATTTCTAATGGAATCTGGTGTTAAATTAATCATCGAGGATTTGAAAAATTCAGATGCCAAGATAAGGATTCTAACTGGCAATTATTTAAACATCACCCAGCCGCAGGCACTTTATCTGCTTAAAAAGGAGCTTGGAGACAAATTGGACTTAAGATTCTATAATGTTCCAAACAAGAGTTTCCATCCCAAGGCATATATTTTCCACAATGAAAATGACAGTGAGATTTATGTGGGATCATCTAATCTCTCTAAAGGTGCACTGACTGATTCCATTGAGTGGAACTATCATTTCACAAAATCACAAAATGATGATGATTTCAATAGGTTTTATGATAATTTCCAGTATCTTTTCACCAACAAGGCAATTGAATTGACTGATGAAGTTTTAAGGGAGTATTCATCCAACTGGAAAAAACCAAAATTTACTCCGATCGTAGAATTTTCATCAACAAAGGAATCTTTCGAGCCAAGAGGGGCACAGATTGAGGCATTATATTCCTTGGAAAATGCCCGTGAGGAGGGCTTTGACAAGGGACTGGTTGTTGCAGCCACTGGTGTCGGCAAAACATACCTTGCAGCATTTGACTCTAGGGATTATGAAAGGATTTTATTTGTTGCACATCGTGAAGAAATCATAAAGCAAGCATCTGAAAGCTTTAAAAACGTTAATCCTGATAAATCAATCGGATTTTTCTATGGTGGTCAAAAGGATACAAATAAGGACATTACCTTTGCACTGGTACAGACTTTGGGCAAAAAGACTTATCTAAATGAAAACTACTTTAAGGCAGATGATTTCGATTATATTGTTGTTGATGAGTTCCATCATGCGGTTGCAAACAATTACATGAAAATCATCAACTATTTCAAGCCTAAATTCCTTTTAGGTTTGACTGCAACTCCTGAAAGGTTGGACAATAAGGATGTCTTCGCTTTATGTGACTATAACAATGTCTATGAGGTAAGATTGAAGGAGGCTATTAACAAGGGATGGCTTTGCCCTTTCAAATATTATGGAATCTATGATGATACTGTAGACTACTCAACAGTTAACCTGCGAAATGGGGTTTATGATGAAAAGGACCTTGAAGAAAAGTTGATGATTAACAAAAGATCAGAGCTTGTCCTGAACCATTATTTGAAGTACAATCCGTCATCTGCCATCGGCTTTTGTTCATCAA
>Ga0326514_10002110_pt1 | contig 12698 bp, 10 predicted proteins | sample 3_2548_0518_D_FD_203653 | JGI IMG/M metagenome (GOLD analysis project Ga0326514, IMG submission 203653) | Bovine rumen microbial communities from UC Davis, California, United States - 3_2548_0518 | ecosystem: Host-associated > Mammals > Digestive system > Stomach > Rumen | place: USA...
ACTGCTTTTTACTAGTAATGATTTCCACCTTGTCACCATTAGTCAGCACATGGCGGATGGGCACCATCTTTCCGTTCACGCGGGCACCGTTGCAGGTCTCGCCCACGCGGGTATGCACCTCGTAGGCAAAATCAAGCACAGTGGAGCCTATCGGCAACTGCTTCAGGTCGCCTTCGGGCGTGAAAATGAAGATTTTATCCGATTTGTATAGTTTCCTGTAAGAATTCTCGAACGACACCAAACCCGGGTTTTCGAGCACCTCGCGCACATTCAAAAGCCACTCCTCAGAGGTTTCCTTCTCACCTTTATATAAATAGTGCGCCGCCTGCCCCGTTTCGGCAATGTCGTCCATGCGTGTAGTTCGGATTTGCACCTCAAACCACATTTTGTCGTCATACTTCACAGTCGTGTGAAGTGACTCATAACCAGAGGCTTTCGGTTTCGTAATCCAGTCGCGGAGGCGTTCCGGCATAGGCTCATAAATGTTCGTAATCGCCGAATAAACGCTCCAGCAGCACTCCTGCTCGTCCTTCAAGGCGCAACGGATGATAACGCGAGCCGCCATCAAATCATAAACTTCCTCGAAAGGCACATTTTGCGCCTTCATCTTGGCGTAAATCGACGGAATCGACTTCAAACGCCACTTGACGGAATACGCGAACTTGCTCTTCCCGTTTTTCTTGGTGCGTTCCAACTCAGCATTGATGGCCTCCGAAATGCGAGCCACGAACTCTTCGGCGGTCTGTCTGCGAGCCTCGCTTGTGGCCTCTATTTTGGCCTCAATCTCGTGAAACATCGCCGGATTCTCGTAGAGCATCAACTTCTCCTCCAACTCGGCTTTCAACTTGTACAAGCCAAGTCGATGCAAAATCGGGATATATATGTACTTGATTTCGTGGAAGTAGCGCGACAATCGGCCTTTATCGACATCATTCTGGTTGCGCACATCATATACACGGTGAACCATCTTGAGCAACACAGAGCGCATGTCGTCAATCAGCGAAAGGTACATCACTTGGAAGTTGTCGGAGTTATAAGCCACTTTTTCAGTGTCCAATCTCGAAATCTCGCTGAAATCTTCCAAAATGATAGCCACCGTTCTGCCAAACTGCTCTCGTAATTCCTTGATAGTCACTCCTTTCTTATAATCAATGCCGTGAAGGAATGCCGCCACAACCGATATGTAGCCCAAACCCACCTCCACCACGGCGATGCGTGCCATGTCGATAAGGTGCAGCATGTAGGCCTTGCCCGAAAGCAGATAGCGACCGTCGTATTTCTCCAAACAATAGCGGTAAGCCTTGTCAATCAAGGCAAGATGTTCCGGCGCGTTGACGGAGGGATGAATGTCGTCCAACATCGACTCGTAGGCCTGTTGGATGGCCAATATTTCCAATGAAGTGTAGCCTGCCATTAGTCAGTGATTTTTACCGTCAGTTGATGACCAAGCAGGATGTCGTAATAGGGTTTGAGCTCCTCGAAACTGCCGTGCATGACGGCGCATTTGCCCTTATAGTGCGTAATCCAAGCGCATGTTTCGGCCTGTTCGCGGGTATGGTGGCACACCTTCATCAAGGTGTCGATGACAAATTCAAACGTATTCACATCATCGTTGATAAGCAGCAAACTCTTCTCATTCTCAACGAGTTCCTCTTCCAAAACATCAATATCTTCCTGTTCCTTGATCATTTCCTTTAGTCAGTTTTTCGCGGGGTAAAAATACATATTATTTCCAAAACCGAACCCATTTATTATTCACATCAGAAAATTTTCCTATTTTTGTAGTCTAAATCACCATTTATGGAAAATGATTCACCCATACATATTTCTCAAATTTCTCAAGCGGTTCAAGTGATTAAAACCGCTGTTTTACAAAGTCAAATACGCACTGCGAAGAATGTCAATTCCGATGTACTTGCTTTGTTTTGGCAGCCATTGGCTGCCAAAACACAAAGCAATGATTTCCAAGTAAATACAATTCGACAGCCATTGGCTGGCGAAATTGGGTCGCCTGTGGCTACCCAATTACAATACAAAATTTGGCCCCTTGGGAATAAAGATTTTACGGTTGCGACCGTAGTATCTTTCCTATCCAAATTTTCCAGTTGCGACTGGAAAAATAATAAATCAAATAGCATGGCAGTTTTAAAATAAATATTACTATTTTTGCGCCAAAGAACTATTCAAGATAAAGTGTTTTTCATTATGACTAAACTTAAATATAAAACTACTGCCATCAACAATCGACGCTATTTGGGCAACAAATATCGCCTTCTGCCTTTTATCACACAAGTAGTAGGAGAAAACTGCAACAACATTAATATTGTTGCAGACCTTTTTTCGGGTACTGGAGCTGTTTCATCGGCATTTCAAGATAGACAAATCATTACTAATGACATTCTATATAGTAATTATATTAGCAATTTAGCATGGTTTAGCCCTGAAAAATACATCAAAAAGAAAATCATTAGGTTGATTACCGAATACAACAATCGGCAACCAGAAGAAGAAAACTATATGTCCGAAAACTTTGCTGACACTTTTTTTTCAAAAGAGGATTGTCGAAGAATTGGTTTTATCCGCGAAGATATTGAATCAAGATTCATAGATGGTGAGCTGAATAGTCGTGAGAGAGCTTTACTTATCACCTCTTTATTATACGCAATGGATAAGATAGCCAAGACCTGCGGCCATTATGATGCATATCGCAAAGGAGTTGAGTTTGACTCTCATCTTGAATTGTCTGTACCTCAAGCAAGTCTTCATAATAACCCAAACAACCATTGCTACAACCAAGACATCAATCAATTAGCCCCCCTATTGCAGGCAGATTTAGTTTATCTTGATCCACCATATAACTCTCGACAATATTGTGACGCTTATCATTTATTGGAAAATGTTGCTCGTTGGGAAAAACCGAAAGTGTTTGGTGTTGCAAAAAAGATGGACAGAAAGAACCTGAAAAGTGCCTTTTGTACCAATGAAGCTACACGTGCTTTTGAAAACTTGATTCACTCCATCAACGCACGATATATTTTGCTATCATATAACAACATGAGCAAAAAAGGCAATGACCGCTCCAACGCAAAACTTGCCGATGAGGACATTATGCGGATACTACTAACTAAAGGCACTGTACAAGTCTTTGAAGAAAACTACAAAGCTTTTACAACCGGAAAATCTGATATACAAGATAATGCAGAACGGCTGTTTTTATGTACTTGTTTTTAGTTGCCCATGAAACAATCGCCTTTGAATTATACTGGAGGAAAATATAAACTGTTACCGCAAATCCTTCCTCTTTTCCCACAAGACATCAATACTTTTGTTGACTTGTTTTGCGGCGGTGGAAATGTTGGGACAAACGTGGATTGCAGTCAAGTTCTTTTCAATGACATAGACCAAAACGTTGTCGGTATATTAAACACGTTTTGGCGGTTAGATAAAAATGAGACATTCAGAATAATTTATGAGACAATAGAAAAGTACAATTTGTCAAAAGTAAGTGAAAACGGCTATGACTATTACAACTGCAACAGTGCGAAGGGAGTTGGTGACTATAACAAAGAGCCTTTTTCAAAGATGAAAAACAACTTTAATCGATTGAAAAACAAGGATTTTAATTATTATATCTTGCTCTATGTTCTAGTTATTTACAGTTTCAACAATCAGATTAGGTTTAACGGAAAAGGAGAGTTCAATCTTCCTGTTGGGAAACGTGATTTCAACTCGAAAATGCAAAGCAAACTTGATGCCTTTATTGACAGGTTAAAAACTTTGCGTTGCGATTTTTCAAGTGTGGATTTCAGAATGATTGAACCCGGAGCACTTGAGGAAAACGATTTTGTTTATGCAGACCCTCCATATTTGATTACTTGCGCGACTTATAACGAACAAGGGGGATGGAATGAAGACTTGGAAAAATCCTTGTATGATTATTTGGATGAGCTTAATACACGCAATATCCGTTTTGCACTATCCAATGTACTAACAAGCAAAGGTAAAACAAATCATATTTTACAAGAGTGGCTTGGACAAAATCCTCAATACAATTGCCACCATTTAAACTATAATTATTCAAACTCGAGTTACCACACCGCAGATCGTACAACGGGCAGTGATGAGGTTCTCATAACAAATTACTAGTATGTATTTTGATAATATTGCTTTCAAAAGTTATTGTTGGTGCTTTGGCACTACTAGTTTCAGAACGCAGAATTTCAATAGAACAATTGAAGAACAATTGGATTTATTGGATAGATTTTGGAACAAGCCCGAGAACAAAAACAAGAACTGGAATAACAACAACGATTTACAAGCAGCATACTACTATTTCTTGCAAGATAATGGTTTTGTTAATGGTGATGCGCCGAGACCTGATAAAGACGCAAGAGAGAAAACATCTGGTCTTGTCGACATTGGACTGATTACAGCAAATAGAAAACTGACAGAGGCGGGTAATGCACTGCTAAGAATAAGCCGCTTACAAGACTTTGAGGGTGATAACATACTACAAATCCCCAAAGACAGTTATATTTATCTAAAGCAATTACTTAAGGCCGATTGCGTTGTTGATACAAATATGGTACGTCCGTTTATCGTTTTGTTACGCATGATTCTTGACGATGCATTAGATGGATATATTACCATAGAGGAATTTACTTACATCTTGCCACTTTGCATAAATTATGCTGAAACTGAAGATGCTTTGAAGGATATTATCGCAATCCGCGAAGGAAACAAGACGATAGATGAAGCTATTATGGATGTGCTAATGCACATGGATAACTATAAACAAGCAAAATCATTGTTTCTCAGTAATAGTGTTAGTGAGAGTTTGTTTTGTACTATTGGCATGAATAGGAAAAGTCGAAAATACGATAGCCTATATTTCCCAATTTATAACGACCTATACCAATTCTATATTGAGAAGAATACTTTTTCGATTCACAAGTTGTTAAACGATGTGAGCAGATTAAAACTGAAAAGAGCATGGATGAAATTGCTGTTTTCTACATCAAATAAAACTGCAATTATTGCTGACCCATTAGGCAACAGTAATGTTAATGCTTTTACCTATTGTGCCTCTGAAAAAGACTTCAAAGAAGCTTTTTTCAATGTTATGCATTTACTAAAAGCAAAGGCTACCCTCCATGATTATTACGATCTTAATAAACGATATCTATCTACTGCCGATGTCTTATTGTTTGAAGACGAGAAAGTTTCATTAGATGTGATTCCTAAACAATTCTTCGAGAATTGTGTTGATGAATTGTATAAAACCGCTTTTTCGTCATCCTCAAAACTAACTCTTAATTGCGAATTAGAAGAAATTCTTCCAGCACTTCAAGTATCAGAACAAACGATTATTAATGGCTTGGAGAAAGAGTATGATGTAAAGATTGAAAACATGCAAGAAGCGATGTCTTTGGTTGAAAAACAAAGATATGAGCGTTTGAACAATCTCATCAACACAAAATTTACTGATGATAATATCATCGAAATTCTCGGTTTGTTAGAAAAGAGAGATGATAATAAACTCATGTCTATGGTAACAGACAATGCGGATGCACCAACTATTTTCGAGTATGTACTGGGTATTATTTGGTATAAGTTAAGCGGTAGGAAAGGCAAAATTTTAGATTATTTAAAATTATCAATCGACACTAATCTTCTTCCTAAAACACACGCTGCGGGGGGAGAGGCTGATATAGTTTATGAGTATTCAGAAACGAGCTACTATCCAGCACATTGTTTGCTTTTAGAAGCAACATTAGCAGACAGAAACAATCAACGCCGTATGGAAATGGAACCTGTTTCTAGACATTTAGGAGAGCATTTGATTTTAAATAAAAATCTCAATTCATATTGCGTGTTTGCCACAAACTATCTTAATCCTAATGTAATTAGTGATTTTAGACAGCGGAAAAAGATAATGTATTTTGATCCTAATGATACGAATAATTTTGTTGAAGGGATGAAAATAATACCACTTGAAACAAAAGATTTACGAAACATAGTCTTGCACCACAAACAATACCCAGAACTCTATGTCATATTTGAAGAAGCGTACTTAGATGAAACACACACAAATCCCTATGATTGGTGGACTAATTGCATTAGAAATTCAATAACACCCTGATGCCATATTATCAAACAAATAATAATGATTTTGTCCTTATCAAAGGAGATACCATGCTGGAATTGCCCCTGCTGAAGGAGCAGTTTGATATGATATTTGCAGATCCACCGTATTTCCTTTCTGGCGGTGGAAAAACCATACGAGGTAAAAGGATAGTTACAGTTGATAAAGGAGATTGGGATACCGTGCGTTCTGACAAAGAAAAAGATGCTTTTAATTTTCAATGGCTATCACTTTGCCGCGACCTTCTCAAAGACAATGGTACAATATGGGTTTGCGGCACATTCCATAACATCTATTCTGTCGCTCGTTGTATTAATCAATTAGGCTATAAATTGCTTAATGTTATTACATGGCAAAAGACAGACCCACCTCCGTCAATGACAGGCACTCGTTTCAACTTCGCCTCGGAATACATTATTTGGGCCGCCAAGTCCGAAAAAAGCAAGCATTATCTTGATTTCGAAACAATGACTTTGCTCAACGGAGGCAAACAAATGCCCGATGTATGGCGTTTGCCTTCTGTTAATTTATGGGAAAAAAAATGTGGAAAACACCCCACACAAAAGCCTTTACATTTGCTTTATCGCACAATCCTTGCTTGTACCCATGAAGGTGATACTATCCTCGACCCATTCGCCGGCAGTTGCACCACAGGTGTCGCAGCCTGCCTATTAGGAAGAAGATTCATTGGAATTGACCAAGAACAAGAGTTTCTTGATTTAGGAATTCGTCGAATTAGTGAATTACAAGATTCTGCAACTTTTCAGAAAATGCTCAAAAAAATGAGTGAAAACCCTGAAGAAATCACGGTTTTAGTGAATCATGCAAAACCAGAAACCCGCCTTTTGATGATTGAAAAGGGCATTTGTTATTTGCGAGGCGGAGATAGTAAAGGCTCTTTGCAAGTGACAGCTGGATTTGAACGAATGAAATACGTGTTGCTTCACACCAATGGTGAGGATTGCCAATTGTTTCGTTTAAGGAACGACAAGGAGGGAACCTTCCAAATTTGGACAAAAGAAACATTGGAAAAATATGGATTCTCTCCTAAACATGCCCCGTATTACATAGTTTTGGAATTTAACAAAGAACCTATTGAGTTCAAAAAAATTCCGCAATTAAAACAGCGAATAAACACATACCGTGCAAAAATAAGACCCTTATCCGACTTTTTAGAAATCAAATAACAGATATGAACACTGAAAGAATATTTGCATATATAGACGAGTTTGGAGCATACGGATTTGACTTTGACAAAGAAGATGTTTCTACCCACTTTATTGTTACCGCTGCGATAGTTAATGAAGCGGACAAAGAATCCGTTATAAACTCCGTTGATGAGATTAGAAAACGTTTTTTTCAAACAGGAGAGATAAAATCTAGAAAGGTGGGGGCGAATCACCAGCGTCGTAAAACTATCTTGTCCCATATTTTATCATTACCTATTAGATATATTATATTAGTTGTTGATAAAGAAAAGATTTTCGATAATGGTGGATTAAGAAAGTCTAAAAGTGTTTTTTACAAGTTTTTAAACGAACATCTATTTGTAACGCTAAGAAACAGTTATTCTCATATTGAAATATGTGCAGATGAGGCTGGAGATAATGAATACCAAAAATCATTTATCTCATATGTAAAGAAGAAAAACGCAACAAAACAATTATCATTATTAGATGATAGCAATTTTGGCTTTTATAACAGCAAACAAAATGTGTTAATACAAGTTGCTGATTTTATAGCAGGTTCTGTTGCCTATGATTATGATAAAAAGAAAACAATTCATGCTGACGGGAATAAATATGTCGACATAATCGCCAATAAAATCAATATGATTAAACATTTCCCAAGAAATTTTGAGGAGATGTTAGAAGACACCAAATCTTTTAAAGTCGGATATGATGATCCCAAAATCATGGAGATTTGTTACAGAAAAGCTATATCAGTATTACAAGAATTAGAAAATAAGGATGATGATAATTGCAGAATGCAATTCCTTGTTTTGAATTACTTACTATTTAGATTTACAAGTAATTACATTAGGTCCTATATCTCCACCGATGAATTAAAACAGTTTTTATGCGACAATGGTTTTGAAATAAAATCTGACCAAACTTTTAGAAATAAAGTTATTGGAAGATTAAGAGATAAAGGTACAATATTAGCAAGCAGTCAGAAAGGATATAGAATACCTAAAAGCATTAAAGATATTGAGAATTATATAAACCATGATAAAAATGTAATCCTACCCATGATAAGCAGATTGAAGAAATGTTATGAAGGAATTATTACTGGGTCAAATGGAGAAATAGACTTATTAAATGAAGAAAAGAATGTTCATTTTAAAAACATTCTTTCTGCAAAATAACAAATGATATAGCCATGCCCACCCGCTTCATAAAAAATATCATTTTCCTGCTGTTTCTCAACCTGTTGGTGAAGCCGTTCTGGATTCTCGGCATCGACCGCGAGGTGCAAAACCTGCTCGGCGATGCCTCCTACGGCACCTATCAGGCACTTTTCAACTTCTCCTACCTATTTTATATATTGCTCGACCTCGGCATCACCAACTTCAACAGCCGCAGCGTCGCGCAAGACCCGAAAAACCTTTCCAAGCACTTCGGCGGCCTCACCGAAATCAAGCTGCTACTGGGGCTGCTTTATGCCGTCGTCATCTTCGTCGTGGGCTACTTCGTCGGCTACAACGAAGGCCTGAAACTCAAGTTGTTGTTCTGGTGCGGACTGAACCAAATCCTACTGTCGTTCATCTTATATTTAAGATCGAACATACAAGGCTTGCTCTTGTTCAAGCAAGACAGCATTTTGAGCGTTTTCGACCGCGTTTTGGCCATTGTCCTGATGTGCCTCGTGCTGTGGAGCGGCTGGTTCCCGAAGGAAAAGTTCAACGTCATTTGGTATTTGCAGGCCCAAACCGTGGCCTACATCGTCACCCTCGTTTTCGCCTTGGCCGTCGTTTTGCGCCATGCCGAAAACCTCAGTTTCAGGATTAACTTTCAGTTTTTCAAGGAGATATTACGGCAGAGTTTGCCCTTTGCATTGCTCGTGCTGCTGATGAGCGTCTATAGCCGCATCGAGCCTGTCCTTTTGGAAAGGCTTTTGGACGACAAGGGCGTGCAAGCCGGCATATACAGCCGTGCTTACCGCCTCTTCGACGCGGGAAACAACATCTCCAACTTGTTCGCCATCATGCTCTTGCCCATGTTTGCCGCCACTTTGAAAAACAAAACGGATTTGAACAACTTGGTCAAGACTTCGTTCAATGTCATCGTGGCAATGGCGGGTATCGTGCTGATAATGTGCGTTTTCTATCGTCAAGAAATCATGCAAATGATGTATAACCCCGAAGAAGCCGAAACCGAAGCAGCCTACCTCTTGCGCATTGGGCAATATGCCAACGTATTCCCCTTGTTGATGGGCAGTTTCTTCTGTCTTTCAACAACATACGTTTTCGGCACACTGCTCACGGCCAACGGCAGTTTGAAGCAACTCAACCTCGTGGCGGCAGCGGGCGTAATCATCAATATCTTGCTGAATCTCATCGTCATACCACGATTCAAGGCGGTGGGAGCGGCCTGCACCAGCCTTTGCGTGCAAACCGTAACCGCCTTCTTGCAATACCTGCTCGCCAAACGCATCCTGAAGTTGGAAATCAACGGGCGATATTGGCTTCACATTGTGCTGTTCATGGCTTCTGTCATCGTGATCACTTTCATTGTCAAACAATTGAACGTCAATTGGATGATTGGGTTCGCCATCGCGTTTGCCATCAATTGTGGAGCCATCTTCCTCACCCGCTTGTTGAGCCTCAAGGAGATTGTCAGCCTCGTCATTCCTCATGAAAAAAAGGCCTAAATTGACATTTTTCATTGCCATTTCAGGGGAATTCCCTATTTTTGACGACTTATTTCACACATTCTATGGAAGAACAGCAACATAACACATACAATTCCAAATACTTATGCAAACTTTTGGTGGAATATAGGAAACCCATCCTCATCATTCTGGCGGTGGCCGCCCTCTGCGCCGTGATTTTCAGCGCACCCTTCTTCATCACACCTCTTTTCAAATCCACCACAATCATATACCCCACCTCCAGCAACTCCATCTCCAAAGTGCTGATTAGCACCACTTACCAATCGGAAAAGGACATCATGAATTTCGGTGAGGACGAGCAAACCGAACAGATGTTGCAAGTGCTGAACTCGAACCGCGTGCGCGACAAGGTCATCAGCCGCTTCAACCTGATGGAACACTACAACATCAAGCCCGACAGCAAGTATCCTTACACGAAACTCAACAAATTGTACGATGCCCGCATCAAGTTCCGTCGCACGGAATATAATGCGGTGAAAATCACCGTTTTGGATTCTGACGCTGCACTCTCAGCCCGCATCGCCAACGAAATCGCGGAAATCTTCGACAGCACCATGAACCAAATGCAGAAGGAAGTGGCTGTGAAGGCTTTCCGATTGGTGGAGGAAGAATACAACACACTTTGGAACGAAATGCACCAGCTGGAGGACTCGCTGAACACCTTGCGTAAGTTGGGTGTGTTCGATTATGAGTCGCAAGTGGAAATGCTCAGCCAGCAAATGGCCGTTGAATTAGGCAAAGGCAACACACAAGGAATCAATAACATACAGAAACAATTAGACATTTTGGCAGAATACGGCGGCGCGTCATACGCCATCAATGAGCGTTTGGACAACGACCGCCTTCAACTTTCGTTGGTCAAGTCGAAATATGAGGAAGCCAAGATGGACGCCACGCAAGACATTCCCCATAAATTTGTGGTCACTTCGGCGTTCCAAGCCGAGCGCAAGAGTTACCCCATTCGATGGATTATCGTGGTAGTCACCGTTTTGAGCACCTTCCTGTTGCTCATCTTCTGCATCGTGTTTTACGACCGCTCGAAAGACTTTTTTCGTCGGGAGGCCGAGAAAAAATCGGTCGCCAAAACCCAGCAAAACAAAGAAAACAAATGAATTAGCCTCATTTATCAACCCTTTCAACATCAATCGGAAAATAACACAAACAACAATGGATAACAATTTCAACAATCTTTCTTTGGTGCAACTCATCCTAAAATGGAAATGGCACATCATCATCATCACTTTGGCTGCGGCCATTTGCGGCGCCATTTTCTCAAGTTCCATGTTCATCACCCCGCTCTACAAGTCGGTGGCCGTGGCCTATCCCGCCAACATCAGCCCCTATTCCGATGAAAGCGAGACCGAACAAATGCTCGAAATCATCAATTCAAGGTCAATCATGGACTCCATCATCGAGAAACACGACCTGTGGACCGACTACAAAATCGATAGAAACTACAAGTTTGCCAAGACCTATATGATTAACGAGTATCGCAGCAAAATCAAGATTGGCAAAACGCCTTACGAGGCCATCAGCATCACCGTCATGGACAAAGACCCCTTTGTGGCTTGCAACATCGCCAACGATATTCTCAAATTTTATGACCAAAAGGTGCACAACCTTCATAAACAGAAAGTTGGCGAAGTGGTTGACATGTACGACATGCAACTCAAAATGAAGCAACGCGACATTGATTCGCTTAAACAGAACCTTACCGACCTCGCCACCAATTACGGCGTGCTCAACTATTCCGGCCAACTCCGCGAAGTGACGCGCGGCTTCATCAACGGCTCCAACAAGGCCAACGAACTCAAGCAAAACCTTGAACAATACGGTGCCGATGCCGTCGATTTGGAAACCAAAATCATTGCCGAAGCCAATACCTATTCGCTCATCAAAAGAGACTACGAGCAGAACCTGCGTTTCTACAACTCCAACCTCACTTATTCCAACATCATCACCGAACCCTTCCCCGCCGACAAGAAATCCTTCCCCGTGCGCTGGGTGGTGGTCGCTTTGAGTGGCTTGGGAGCCTTGTTGCTTTCCATCGTGGTCATCTTCATCATCGAGAACCGGAAGCGTTTCGTTCCCGAAACAAAATAAGTTGTGGAGAAAAAAGCGAAAATAGCCTGGCTTTACCTGATTGCGGCACTTTTCGTGGCCGTTGGGCTGTTCCTTGTGGTAAAGAAGAACACCTACCTCTTTTTTGCCCTGCCCGTTGTGCTTGGCGTTTTGCTGCTCTACATCTTCTCGTTGGATAAAGTGCTGTTGCTCTCGGCTTTCACCGTGCCCCTTTCCATCAATTTGGACTCCTTGGATGCGGGTTTGGCTATTTCGCTGCCCGCCGAACCGCTACTAATGGGTATTTTGGTGCTTTTCATCGCCAAAATGCTATACGATGGCCGATACGACAAGCGCATCTCGCAGCATCCCATCGCCATCGTCATCTATTGCATGTTCGCTTGGATGTTGGTCACCACCATCACGAGCGAAATGCCCGTGGTGTCCCTGAAGTTTATCGCCTCAAGACTATGGTTTGTCGTTCCGGGTTTCTTCCTTTGCGCCTTGCTTTTCAGGGAGCCGAAAAACATCCATCGTTTCATTTGGCTTTACATCGCCGCGCTGTGCATCGTGTGCGTTTTCACCATCGTCCACCATG
>Ga0326514_10002111_pt1 | contig 12695 bp, 14 predicted proteins | sample 3_2548_0518_D_FD_203653 | JGI IMG/M metagenome (GOLD analysis project Ga0326514, IMG submission 203653) | Bovine rumen microbial communities from UC Davis, California, United States - 3_2548_0518 | ecosystem: Host-associated > Mammals > Digestive system > Stomach > Rumen | place: USA...
GTCAGGGCATGCAATGATTTCATCAATGATAATCCCGATTACCCCATCAGAATAATATTTGCGGTTTTAAGCGACAGTTCCAGAGTGATGGGTGAGGATGCAATCAATGAGGGTTAATCCGCATTTATTGCTATTTTCACAATATTAAGTAATTCCCCATCAGTTTCTTTTTAATAGGCAATTCTAGAATTACATAACTGTTATATGATTTTTACAACAAAACAATATCAAACAGTTAAAAGGTGATTTCATGAATGACATATACTTGAACCTCCTCATCGTGTAGACGACGAGGATTCGCAAACCAAAAAAAATTATAGGGACTGTCCACTATTTAACTTTAATGTCGATGTGTAAAACTGGTATTTCTATCAGTTGAAATTACACATTGACTTCCTTTCAAGGAATAAATCCCTATAAAATTTAAATCTATTTAATTAAACAAAGACCCTCTTAAAACCTCATATTCATCATTTCCGCCTCATTTTAACAAGCAATTATTTAATTAAATTAAATCTATTAGATTTAACTATGAATTTATAAATTTCTATTACATGATTATTAAGCATTTTTGAAGATTGTTTTAGTAAAAAAAAGGTCATAGAAACAGTTATATATGAATTGGAGAGATATTATTATATATACCCAAAAAACAAAACCTCTCCAATTACTATTTTTGGTGAGTCATAATATATATTATTTTTTGTTTTTTGCCAGTATTTTTTTAAAAATACTATGAATGGAAAAGTGATTGATTATGATTCGTGTTGCACCAGTTCAACGTTGTATGCAAAGTAAATTGATTTTAGACAAACCTGGAGATAATTTAAATGATGAACATATGGCTAAACTCATTGTTTACCTGATTAACGATTTTGAAAAGAAAAAACCATACTTATTTCACGAAAGAAATGTGAAGGGTAAAATCGGCCCGAAATTTCAAAATGAGCTTAAAGAGTTGTTAGGATTATATGTTTTTGCTACTTTTAGATTACAACGCACTTGCAGAAAGATTGAATCATTTCTAAGCGATAACAGTGAAGCTTGCAAGTACATAACCAATAACAAACTTCCAAAAAAATCTAAAATAAATGAATTTAAAAATGAATACTCTTATTTAATCAACGAATTTCTATTGTTTACTGTTGAATGTGGTGTACAATTCAATCTGGTTGATTTTAAGATTGTTACACTTGATAGTACCACAGTTGAAGCCAGTGTTGACGAATATCGTTGCTTAAAATACGATCAACTTTACTACCTGGAAAATTTAATTCTAACATATAGCAAATCCAAAGGAAAAACAAGTATTTGGAAAAAACTAAGAAAATTCTTTTATTCCAATGAATTAGAAGACAAATTAGTAGATTTAGTTGAAGAAATATATAAAAAACTAAATAAACACGGTCGTGAATTATTAATAATTGCTTTAAAATCCAAAAAAGCATACAAAAAAGTTTTAAACTTTATAGAAATCTTAAAAGAGAATTGTCCCAAAGGAAAAAAGGTTAATTTAACTGATCCTTACACTAAAAGAGTATTAATCAAAAAAGGAAAAACATTGTTTGGATACTTAATACAAACAGTTACTGATGCAAAAACAGGATTAATAATCATGCAAAACGTTGTTGAAGAACAAACAGATGCAGGCCAACTAATACGGGCTATCGACTACATTCAACACACTTATGGTAAAACGCCACAATATATACTTGCAGATAACGGATATTATAAAATAGAATCCCTAGAATATGCATTCTATAATGGAATTACCCCAATAGTGCCAGATAGAACCGAAAGCATGAATAATAACGGAACAAAGAATGATAATCCATTTGCAAAACACAACATGCCATTTGATTACATTAACAATAATTTCACCTGTCCATATGGACAAAAATTAATTCCAACAAAAACCAAAATGATTTATGGGGTTTTAAATAACGTATATACAACAGATAAATGCCCAGAATGTCCTTATAAAGATCAATGTGCTAAAAAAAATAAATATCGTGAACTCTACGAACCAGTAAGCCCCGCATTCATCGAAGAAAAAAGAATATTCCAATCAGCACAAGGAAAAAAATTATATAAACTAAGACCAGCATACAGCGAAGGAAACTTCGCTGATTTAAAAAGCCACCAAGAATTCCATAAATCTCGAAGAATAGGATTTGATAAAGTAGATATAGACTTAAAACTCGAAGCAATTGTAATAAATATTAAAAAAATAAAAAAACATTTAAATGTAACTTTAATTTAACAAAAAATTAAATAGCGGACAGTCCCATTAATATTTCATGGCATGTTAAGAGTAACCCACATTCTGTTTTACAGCATTCATCTAAGCGAGCTACCTTGCCTACACAAGCGATTATCGGCAACTTTGCTCTTGCATCCTATGGAATGGCCGTTTCACCGTTTCTTTTAATGTCCTCAATTAAATATCATCGTCAACCATTAAAAGCCGTGTCGTTTCTGCTCCAGAGTCATACTTCTCAGTATACGCCTTTCAACGCCATAGTTCTTGTATTGATGTGCGGAGTTTCCTTAGTATAAAACCAGTAGCTGTCTTTAACTTGCCATGAAAAAATATTATAAATTAGCAGGGCCTAGATTTGAACTAGGGATCTCAGGGTTATGAGCCCTGCGGGTTCACCAGACTACCCCACCCTGCTATAAAAATCAGTAACATTATTAATTATAGTTACCATACTATATAAAGTTTTCGTTAAAATGAAAAAATCAAAGAAAATAAAATTAATTATTTTCTAATGATTCAATCCTTTTATCCAAATCATTCAATTTTTCTTCAGTAGATTTTTGGAATTCTTCAGATGATTTTTTAAATTCATTGAAATCCTTTTCTAAACTGTCAACATTTGCAGTAGTTTCAGAAAATTTAGTCTGTAAATCATCAATATCATCAGTAGTGGCTAAAGACCAATCTTTGATTAATTCTTCGCTTTTAGCATCCAAGAATGCATCAATCTTGTTTGAAAAAACATCAGTATTTAAAGCAGACATATCAATGTCACTTAATTTAACTTTGATTCTTTTTCCCATAGATTCACCTTTTTCTTTTGAAGATTCCTCTTTAGACAAATCAGCGTATTCAGTAGAATCGTTGTTTAAGACTTTATCCATATGTGCATCGGCACTTGTCGGAACATAAGTTCTCAGTTTGTCCATAGTAGCAGGACTGTTCAATAAATAATAATAAACCAAAACTGCAATTGCAACTATTAAAATGATAACCGCAACCACTTCCATAGCTTCCATATTACCACCTATTTCTTCATATTTTTAAGTTTATTCTCTTTTTCTTCAATTTCAGTAAGCATCTTTTCGAGTTTTCTTTGTTCGGTTTCAGCTTCGAGTCTTGCTAATCTTTCATTGATTTCAGAGTGAAGGAATCCAACGCGACTTCTTGCTTCGGTTGTGGATTGCCTTATTTCAGAAAGACGATCCTGTTGGTCCTGAGGTAATGGAATAGGGTTATCCATTAATCTTTTAGATTCGATGTCCTTTTCAACCATGGACATTTTTTTAAGCTCAATTTCTTTTTCTATAAGAGCAATTGAGTTTTTGGAATTGGATATGCTTTTCCATTGGAAAACAATGACAATTAATACAATAGCTGCAATAACCACAAGGATTAATAAAAACATTTGGTCAGGTATTGTAGGAATATCCATTTTTTAACCTCCAATTTAATATAATAATTTATACTAATAATATATTATATAAACTTTATTAATTAAATATTTACTTATTAAAATGGAAGGTAAAAATTTATGATTGAATCTTATATTGAATCTGGAAAAATCGCTTCAAAAATACGTGATGAAGCTTCAAAGATGATTAAAGAAGGAACATTGGTGATAGATCTTGTTGAATATGTTGAAAGTGAAATCCTAAAGGCAGGTGCCCAAATAGCCTTTCCTTGTAACGTATCATTGAATGAAGTTGCAGCACACTACACTTCCCCTGCAGGAGATAAAACGGTAATTCAGGCAGGAGATATGGTCAAACTTGATTTGGGAGCTATGATTGACGGATACATTGCAGACACTGCAGTTACCGTGATTGCTGACGGAAACATTGATGAAAACTATACTCAAGATGAAATCAACCTGCATGAGGAAATAGTTGAGGCATCAGCGGCAGGCCTTGAAGCGGCAATCGCAACTGCAAGGGCAGGAATCGAAGTGTCAAAAATAGGTGCGGCAGTTCACGAGGCAATATCCGAGTATAAATTGAATCCGATATTTAACCTTACAGGCCATAGTCTGGAGCAGAACAATCTGCATGCAGGCATTTCAGTGCCCAACTACGACAATCATGACAGTTATGTTTTAGAGGAAGGTCAGGCAGTTGCAATAGAACCCTTTGCCACAAACGGCGAGGGAATTGTAAACGATGCACCAGGACATTACATATACTCATATATGGCAAACAAGCCATTCAGGATGAAATCAACACAAAGAGTCTTCAAATACATTCAGCACCATCACAGATATGTTCCATTTTCAGGAAGGTGGATTACTGACGAGTTCGGTGAGAGAAAAGGAGCAATTGCACTTAAGCAGTTAAGTGATGCAATGGCAGTGTATCCTTATGCACCTCTTCGAGAAAAGCAGGACTGCTTTGTAAGTCAAAAGGAACACACATTAATCATTGAAAAAGAGGGATGTACCGTTACAACCATCTAAAAAATAGTAGAAAAGAATTTAATTCTTTTCTATTTAACCGGAATATTTAGTATAGGTATAGGATACCTTAGAATTTTTATAAATGGCAACAAGATTATAGGCACCCAGTTTCTTAGGTCCTTTAAGCTTAAATATTGCCACGCCCTTTTTATTTGTTTTAGCCTTATAGGTCTTTTTATTGAACTTGACCTTGATCAGCTTATTCTTTTTGTTTTTGCCAAGGTACTTGATTTTAACCTTTACTGTTTTAAGATTGCCTCTGCCGAGAGCCCCAGTTTTGGCTTTAATTACCTACTTGACATAAACTGAATTGGCAATTGAGAAATCCTTATAGGTCGCTTTTTGATAAAAACCAGGTTTTGAAGTGATTTTCAATTTGGCATAACCGTTTTTGTCGGTGGTTTTAGTGTATTTTTTACTGCCCATTGTAAAAGTGACTTTCTCACCGGCCTTTACGGGTTTTCCGTCATCTCCAAAAATACGAACTTTATATGCATTTCCATCATCATAATACATTTTTATGTTCTTACCGCCTTTTACTACATCAAAAACCTTGATATTGTCGGCTTGTTAAATATTTTTAACATTAAAATATTTAAGGGTATTTAAAAAAAGTGAATTGAAGCGAAGGTCTAAAAAAATAAAAAGAAAAAAGAGAAATTAGTATTCCACAGGAAGTGGTAATCCTAATTTAGCTCTGTTTTCACGTTCTTTACCGTTTTTGTCTTTTTTACCTTTAGCTAATTTTTCAAGTAAAGGAAGACCTGGTTTTACATCGTCCATTGGTTTTGTTTCAATTAAACCAGCGTCGACAGCAGCTTTGAATATGGAGTCACCGTCGTCGGTTCTGGTTAAAACGGTGGACCATCCGTCAGGAGATCCAACAGAACCGGTGGATACGTCAGCCCATTCAGCAACGTAATCCATACAGATGTTACATCCAGCTTGTTCGTAACCGTGTGTTTCTTTAATAGCTAAACCTGAGTCTTCACCGTCTTTGGTTAACCAGAATTTACCTTTACCAATGTCCATTTTACTAGCATCGGTTAAGGAGTCAAATCCTAATTTTGCGGTTGCGAAGGTGTCAAGAGAAGCCATAGGGAAGTTTTCCATACAGTAGATACCGATGAGTAATTTGATTTTGTCTACAACGAATCTGGTAAATGGATAAGATTGTGCTTTTCTTAAACCTTGGGTTTGACATGGAGTTGCTACAACACCAATTTTTTCTAAACCGTATTGACGGGTTGCTTCTTTAACAGCGGATAAGGTTGGGGACATTGAGTATTTGGTACCTGCTGCTGCGATAACTTCATCTGCTGAAGTTACTACAGTAGGGATTGGCCTCCAATCTTCATCAGGAGTTCCAGCTACAACTGCACCTTCAATGATTCCTTCATCAAGTGCGTAACAAAGTAAAGCTGAAACGATTCCTCCGTCTTGGGATACTTCTAAAATTTTGCTATCAGTAGATCTTGCAGATAATGCTTCTTTATAAGTTCCTAATGGCATGTTCAATCCTCCTATAATCCTGTATTTTCTTTAATTCTTTTTATAGGTAACCATGCTCTTGGACACATTGCATAACAAGTTCCACATTTAATACATCTGTCTCTATCACAGCTAGGTCTACCTTCAGTAAAGCCCATAGCTCTTGTTGGACAAGCTAGAGCACAAGTTCCACATCCACTACATAATCCGTTACGGATGATGTTAGTTAATACATCACAGCCACATCCAGTGTTACAAGCAGCTTTATCAATTGCAGGTTGTAAGTATTCTAAGTCTCCGTTACATAATGCAACAACTGCGTTTGCAATCATTTCAGGAGCTACAGGACAACCAGGAAGTGCTAAGTCCACTTTTACTAAGGAACTTACAGGCACAAATGATTCGTGTTTAGGTTGTGCTTGTTGACCTCCACGTGCGAAGGTTGTGAAACAACCGGTCATAGCACAGGAACCGAATGCACAAATCAATTTGGATTTTTTCCTTGCTTCTTGGATTTCGTGTAAACTGTGTTCATCTTGTAAACAGACGGATCCTTCAATTAAACATAAGTCCATTTCTGGCATTTCTTCTGCGTAAGTACCGTGAATCCATTTGTCAACTAAAGTTTGTCCGTATACGATATCAATCATATCAGTTAAGACTGTAGATAAAATGTCATAGTTTTCAGTTAAAGACATTGCATCTCCAGTACAACCACTTAAGTGTATGTAACCAATACGTGGTTTTGCTGAAGCAGCTTTTTCTTCTGCCGGAGCAGCTTTAGGTGTTTCTGCAGGAGCAGCTTCAACTTTTTTCTCTACTTTTGGTGCTTTTGGTTCTTCTGAACCGCCAAAAGCTTTTTTCAATTTATCAAACATTATTTTACCCCGATTTCATTTAAAATAAGATCAATAGTTTTAGGAATAGCCTTTTCTACAGGTTCTGTTAAACCCATATCCACATCCGGAGTTGGAATTGATTCAGGTTTGCAACCTACAACGACAACTTCACATTTTTCAGAAATTTTTTGAAGAGGCTCTTCAACAGTCATTCCGTGAGGATTGTCATATTTTCCTATTTTCATTATGTTTGGATCGAATGCATCGACAGTTCCAGGTTCCGCATCAAATTCTACAACATCAATAACTATCAATTTTTTCCAATCATATTCCTCATACAATGGGAAAAAGTTTGTTGGAGCTGCAGTTCCCCCGTCAATGAATTGAATGCTGTCAGGCAATGTGATGCCTTCAAATTTTGCCTGAATCTCAGACAATATATCTTTATCAAATTCAGTTTCGACATATGATGTGACAGCAGGGTCATAATAGTCGTTCTGGTCATTGCAGTATTTCTGCAAAAGATTTATGACTACCGGACCGAATCCATCATCTTTAAATAGGATATTTCCGCATCCAATAACAATTATCTCCGAATCATAAGGCATTTATTAATCCTCCAACTTAGATTCTCACCATTTCATTTTTGAGAATGGATTTGTCTTCATCGTCAACTACCATCACGTGAGTAGCACAGGATAAACATGGGTCGTATGCTCTGATAACGTGTGGACCGAATTCATGATGGAATCCTTCTGTAGCTGGACCCATAGTTGGAATGTTCCAAGTGGTAGGTACAATTGCAGAGTAGAATTTAATTCTTCCATCTTCAACTTTTGCCATGTGAGCGTTGGTTCCTCTAGGACCTTCGATAATACCGAATCCGAGTTCACCAGTACCTCTAGGATCGTAGTCTGCTTTTGCAGATGCTGCAGGGTCGATTGCATCTAATGCTTCCATACATGCATCATAGTTTTTCAACATTTCATCAGCACGTGCAACGTGTTGAGCGATTACACCTTTGTCTTTGAATCCTTGGTATTTTTCCATTCTTGCTCTAGGACCAGTTTCAACATTAGTACCATTGATTAATGGAATTACAGAACATCCTCTTTTACCTACTTCAGGGTCATCATACCATGCTTCAGGTAAAACTTCGGAAAATGCATCCATATCAAACTCGTTTACACCGTAAGTTGGGTGTACAGCGAGTAATGGTTGGTTAACTACACCTAAGTCTTTAGGTAATCCTGCTTCAAGAACTAAGTTTTTGATTAATTCAATGTGTTCTTCAAGAGCTGGTCTGAGTGCAGTCATTCTTTCTATTAATCTTTCTTTAGTGAATGGAGTAATGTTTCTTGCCATTCCTCCGACTCTAATATCAGATGGGTGAATACCTTCACCAGCAATCATATCAACAACATATTGTACAGTTTTTCTGATATTACTTACACTGTCTACAGCAGTAGCAAATAAGTCATCTGGGACTATATCTGGTGCTACTAAGAAGTGGTGGATAGCTGCACTGTTAATGTTGTGTGCTGCTAAGGTAGCTTCTCTTAACAATCTAGCTGCTTTAGGAATTTCAATACCTAATGCTTGATCGATTGCTTCAGCTGATGCTAAAGTGTGTGGAATAGGACATACTCCACAGATTCTTTGACATAAAACTGGAGCTGTTTCAGGTGCTTTGCTAAGAACCATCTTTTCTAAACCCCTTACAGGAGTTATACTAAAATACATACCTTTTGTAACAATCCCTTCGTCGTCGACTTCCATGACGAGTTCGGCATGGCCCTCTTGACGAGTTGTAGGGGATATAACTACTCTATCTTTCAAATATGTCACCTCAATTATAAATTAGAAACTAACATTAAGTATATATATTTTTTATTATTAATAAGTATCCTCAAAAATTATAAATCGAAATATATATAAAAGATAAACAACTAATTTTACTTATTATATTTTATAGATGAAAGGGAGGGAAAAAATTGGATAAAGCAAATATAATTATTTCAATAATTATTGTGTTATGTATCGCAGCGGCTGTTGCAGCATACGGTATTACCAATAGTGACAACCCAATATTCTCAGATTTATCCAGTATGGGTGCAAACGACAATACTGGAAATGGAATTGGAAACAACACAACAGTTGGAAACAATACAGGTTCTTCAGTTGCAACCACAAGTGGAAGTTCAGATTCTACAGGATCAGGTTCATCCGATTCCGGCAGTAGCAGTGGAAGTTCCTCCTCAGGAAGTTCTTCAAGCGGATCATCAAGTGGATCCTCAAGCAGTGGAAGTTCCAGTTCAAGCAGCAGTGATAGCGGTTCTTCAAGCAGCACCCAATTATCATATTCAAGTGCAAAAGCTATCGCAAGTGATGCAATATTAGAAGAAGGATGTTACGCAGGTAGCGGATATTATTCCGGCGGATACTGGTATTTCTCAGTATACGATCAAGACGGCAATGTTGTAGACACAATAGCTGTTAACGATGCAACCGGAAATACAGAAAGAGGATAAAATTAATTTTTATTCTTTATTTTTTCTTTTTAAAAATAGTTAACTATATATAATAAGAAAAATAAATTTATTATTGTTATATGTAAGGGCCCGTAGCCTAGCTGGATAGGGCGTCGGACTTCTAATCCGAAGACCCCGGGTTCAAATCCCGGCGGGTCCGTCCTTATAAATTCTTTTTTTAAAATATTTCAATTAAATTATTTTGTGGGCTTGTAGCCTAGTCTGGAAGGGCGTAAGACTCCTAATCTTAAGATCGAGGGTTCAAATCCCTCCAAGTCCGCTTTTAAAAATTATCTAAAGTTACAACTTTGGGCTTTTTTATTTCTTTAAAAACAATTTCACCATATTTGCCGCCACCGCCGGGGACAACTTCAATTGTATTGCCTCTAAAGGATTCGATTGCAAAAGCCACTTTTGAATCTATTTTTTCAATATCCTCCAATGGAGCATTGACAAGAACATTGATTTCATTTTCAAAATTATCAATCAGTTTTTGCCATATTCCCTGAACGAACTTTGTGGTTACACCCTTGCCGTACAGTGAAGATATGATTTCAGCCAAAGGCATCAAATGAACATATGGAGGTCTGAAATCCGGACTTTTGGGATTTTTATAATCAGCGATTTCAGATATTCTAAAGTCAACACCTTTTTTGACCACACCACCGCAGGAACATTTCATATTGTTTTCACGGGCAGCTGCAGGGTCAATCAGCCTGTGGCATTTGGAACATGCAGTCATGTGATATTTACCGAGGTTTGGGACAAGCCCATAATTTGCCTTAACATCCCTGTTTTTAATTGCCTTTTTAATGGAGGTGTATGAAACATCATCAAGTTCAATCCGGTTGAATTCACGTCCCAAACGATGAGGCCATGGAGAGTGGGCATCGGAGTTTGTAAGAAAAACGAAATCCTTCAATTCACCTACAGTATCTGCCATGAATGTGTCGGCGGACAATCCCAACTCGACAAAATCGGGCTTTGAACCATAACAGTCATATATGCTGTCATATGTTTTATACATTCCAGTCCATGGTGTAAAAGCATGTGCCGGACCTATTAAACAGTCATGGTCGTGTGCCAGATCCAATAGTTCGGCTCCGCCAAGTTTTGTTTTAGGCCTGCCATCTTTAGATTTATTATTAGAAGGCAGTTTATCTGACAACTCCCATGCAATATCCAAGTCGGGAATGATTATTACATGATGAATCCTGTGTTTTGCCTCCACTTCAGTTGTCAGGACAAAATCCATATCACCATGTGAGTAAATCCCGTCCCCTTTAGGCACGGTACTTTCTGAAATGATGTCGAGCCATTTTGGATGGAGTGCATCACCGGTTCCTAAAAGTTGCAGCCCCTTCAATTTGGATTTTGGAGCCATATTCTTAATCAGCATGTCCTTTGATGATGCCATTGAAAAACAGCCGTGAATGTGAAAATCAGCATTTACCAACATGATTAAATGTTAGAAAGTATTATTATTTAAGATTTCTTTTACCTTATCAAGGGAATATTTTTCCTTTCGAGGCTTTAAGTCGGCACCGAATTCGCAATGGGATTCGAGATTCTTTAAAAAAGAGTTGGTCTTATTAATTAAATCAATCAGTTCGTTTTGATTTGTTGGAAAAGCGAGTTTTAATGTTGGAATGTTTAAATCATCCACAATCTTTACAATCAGACTGTGGGCATTGTTGCAGGAATTGCTTCCAAAGAGTATCAGATTATTTAAGGCATCATACATTTTTTCATAATTATCAGGACGCTTTCCAATAATTATTGCAGCCTCCGCCTTATCAAAAACCGTTGAATATAAGAATAGCCGTGACCTAACACCTGACGGGAGTTCACTTGAGGAATATTTTGTAATCAGATTGTCAAAAGTGAGATTTCCCTCACAGATGTCCATATTGTCATATCTGGAAAAATCAGTGGGAGACAAATAGGTGTGTCCATTCTTTTCAATCAATGGAACTACAATCATCGATGCGTCGGGAACTACTATAACATTCATGAAAAAAAGTAAAGTGGATATTGGATGAATCTATCCAATATATCTTAAATCATCTGCGTTTCCGGCATTTGCCTTATTGATTAAATCCTGTTCCATTTGTTGAGCTTTAGCAATCATTTGTCTGGTTTCTTCAGCCCTTTCATCTAACTTTTCAGTGTTGATTTCAAAATTAAGCAATAATGCCAATTTATTGAGTAAAGCTTCAGCGGCTTCAGCGTCAATGAAATATCCTGGAGTTTCACCCATAAGGCAGGACCCCTGTATTCCTTTTCTAACCCCTAAACCTAAAAAGAGTCCTGAAGCTCCAACGATTCCACCATCGTTAGCTCTCATTTCAACTTCAGCTTCTTTTAACAGTTCGACATTAGCCTCATTAGTGGCCGCTCCAAAGACTTTCGGATTTTCAACAGGCTGCGGGGAAGTCACCATTCCGCCCAGTGTGAAAATTCTGCTAATGTCAAAGCCCATGACAAATTCCAGGATTTCCTTACATACAAGGTATTGTCCTTCGGGAGATAAAGCTTGAGTATTACCTACAAGAAGAATTAAATCCAAATTGTCTTCACCAACATCCTTTAGATAATACAGCTCATTAAGCATGTTTTCTATAATGCCCTCATCCTTTACAATTACTTGTGGAGGGAAAGTTGGAGAATAAATTTCAGCAAATTTAGTGGCTCCCAATTCATCAATCATATGATCAGCAGCTAATTTACCCACATGTCCAAGACCAGGCAATGCTTCTATGAAAATAGGATTATCCAATTCAACTTCTTCTAAAACATTAATTTCAGTAGTATTCATCTGATTACTCCTTGTTCATCGCTTCTTTTTTTAATATTCGTCTATATTTACCGTATTTATCTTCAATAGAAAATTTAGGTGGATAAATTACTTTAAGTTGACCCCCACATTTTGGACAATCATCCTTTAAAGTATAAATCCCACACTCAGGACATTTATTCATTTTCATGTTCATGTGAATCTAATTGTCTAATTCTCTTAAAAATGAACCGTTACCACCAGACTCTTCAACAACCGCAATGCATCTTTCAGCTGCAGCCTTGAGAGCTTTTTCTGCTAAGATATAATCAGTAGATTTAAC
>Ga0326514_10002112_pt1 | contig 12695 bp, 13 predicted proteins | sample 3_2548_0518_D_FD_203653 | JGI IMG/M metagenome (GOLD analysis project Ga0326514, IMG submission 203653) | Bovine rumen microbial communities from UC Davis, California, United States - 3_2548_0518 | ecosystem: Host-associated > Mammals > Digestive system > Stomach > Rumen | place: USA...
CACGAGGGCAGGGAGTCCACGATCGCGGAAATACTCACCGATTGCGGCTCCTGCAAACGGGGCGTAATACTGCATGGCTGCAGGGTCGGCAGCGGTAGCTGCCACCACAATGGTGTAAGGCATAGCCCCATGCTCCTTCAGAGTTTGAACAAGCGTGGCTACAGTAGAAGCCTTTTGACCGATGGCCACATATATACAATACACAGGCTTGCCTGCCTCATAGAAGCTCTTCTGGTTGATGATGGTGTCGACAGCAATAGCAGTCTTACCCGTCTGACGGTCACCGATAATCAACTCTCGCTGACCACGCCCAATAGGTATCATCGAGTCGATAGCCTTCAGACCCGTCTGCAACGGCTCTTTCACAGGCTGACGATAGATAACACCAGGTGCCTTACGGTCAAGCGGCATTTCGAAAGCATCCTTCAGGTCAATATCGCCCTTTCCGTCGACAGCCTGCCCCAGCGGGTTGATAACGCGACCCAGCATGTTGTCGTTGACACGAATGGAGGCAATACGCTTGGTACGCTTGACAACCATACCCTCCTTGATGCCTGATGTTGCACCCAGAAGCACACAACCTACGTTGTCTTCTTCCAGGTTCATGACGATAGCCATCGTACCATTCTCAAACTCGAGCAATTCGTTGGCCTCGGCATTGCGGAGTCCGTAGATACGAGCCACACCATCACTGACTGTGAGCACAGTACCTACCTCGTCAAACTTTTCAGCATTTTGTATGCCTTTCAGCTGTTCGAGCAGTACCTGGGATACTTCGCTTGGTTTAATTTTATCTGACATTGTTCAATTACTTTTTAAGTGTGTTAAGAATGTTGTTGAGCTTAGACCTTACACTGGCATCCATTCTAAAAGTGTCATATTCGAGGATAAAACCGCCGATAATATCGGGATTTACCTCAGTCTCAAACTCCACAGTACCATTAGTCTTGCTTTCCACCATCTGACGCATCTTCTGTTCTGTTTCAACAGAGACACGTGCAGCGGTAGTCAGCTTTCCACGGATGACGTTCTTCTGCTTTCGGTAAAGCGTGATATACGAGTTGGCCATAAACTGAAGCATGTTCTCGCGGTCCTCCTTCAAGACCAGACTGATGAACGAACGGGTCAGTGCAGAAGGCTTCTCGCCTGCCGCAACAAGAAGGAGCGATTCCTTCTTGTCCTTCGAGAGCATGGGATTGTCTATCGTCTGGCGCAATGCGGGCACGTCAATATAACTCTTGGCTACTGTCATCATCTCCTGATAAACCGTATCCTCAAGTTTGGCGTCAGTTGCACTCTTGAGGAGTGCCCTCGCATATCTCATCGATATTACTCCAATATCCATACGCAACTCTTCATTACTTCACAGAAACTTCATCCAGCATACGGTCAATCAAATCCATCTGCGACTTGTCGTCCTTCAGGTTCTGCTTGAGAACCTTCTCGGCGATTTCGACGCTCAACATAGCTACTTGCTGACGGATGTCGGCAATGGCAGCCTTTTTCTCCTGTTCAATAGCGGCTTTTGCCTCGTCGAGCAGTCGGGCACCTTCACTCCTTGCCTTATCCTGGGCTTTTTCTACGATTGCGTCACGCGTCTCAGCAGCCTCACGAAGAATCTGAGCCTGTTTCTCACGCGCCTCCTGCAAGATGGATTCACCTTCTTTCTGAATGTTAGCCAGGCGTTCGTTGGCCTCATGAGCTTTCTTCAAAGAAGCATCAATAAAGTCTTTACGATCGAGTTCCATCTTGACGATAACGGGGAAGCCCCATTTCCACAAGATGAAGAGCACGATGATAAACACCAGCGCCATCCAGAACAGTAATCCAAAATCAGGCGTTATTAATGACATAAGCTGTAAATGAAATTGCTTACTACGTTAATGCGTTTCCCTTATCTGGCTTAAACGAAGAGGGCCAACAGGGCGATAATGATAGCAAAGAAAGCAACACCCTCAATCAGAGCGGCAGCCACAATCATGTTAGAACGCAGGTCGTTGATCTTCTCTGGCTGGCGAGCCATAGCATCCATTGCCTGACCACCAATCTTACCAATACCAATACCTGCACCAATCACTGCTAAACCACCGCCAATAGCGGCACCCAGATTTGCAAAAGCAATCTCTGACAATAATAATGAAATCATAATCTTAAAATTTTTAGTTGTTAATATTTAATTATTTCTTTTTTTAAGCACTTTTAGCTTCATGCTCATGAACATGAGCGAGAGAGATGAATACTGCGGAAAGCATAGTGAACACCATGGCCTGGATAAAGCAGACCAGCACTTCGAGCAGCATCATGAAGATACTCATGGCGACACTGACAGGCACCATAGCGACACCCGCCGCCTCATGAATGCCATACATGACGAAAATCAGGCATGTCAGCGAAATAGCAATGGCATGACCGGCCATCATGTTGGCAAAAAGACGAATCATCAATGCCAAAGGCTTGGTGAAGATACCAAACAACTCGATGAAAGGCATCAGAGGTACCGGAGCCTTCAACCAGGTAGGTACGTCAGGCCAGAAGATCTCTTTCCAATATTCCTTTGTACCTGTTACATTGGTGACAACAAAAGTACAGAATGCCAGGAACAGCGTACAGGCGATATTGCCCGTCAGATTACCGCCACCCGGTGGGAACGGCATCACACCCATCACGTTGGCCACAAAAATAAAGAAGAAGCACGTCAGCAGGTAAGGGGCATATTTGGGAGCCTCTTTGCCGAGAATACTTTCAATGATATCGTGGTAAACATACATGATGAACATGTGCATAAAACCAGTAAATCCTTTAGGAGCGGGATCGTCAATCTTGTGCTTCTTGCACCAACGTGCTGGAATAAGTACACAGAGCAGCAACAGGATAGCGTCAATAAACAGTACCATCACCGTTTTAGTAATGGATATATCGATAGGCCTGACTTCCTGTCCGTCAATATTCTCGACGATTTTATCCTTGTTTGCCTCACTGCCCGAGATATAGAGTCCGAAAGGACCAGGGCGGTTGCCCTGAGCATCTGCATGATGTTCAAACTCGGAAGAGCAGAAAACATGCCAGCCTGTGGAACTCTTTACGATGACAGGCAAATGGATTATCACAGACTTATCGCCAATATCAGTGACGTGCCACTCATAGGAGTCCTGGATATGTCCAAACAAGATACCCTGCAGGTCAATACCCTCTTTCTTCCCCTCAGAGGCATTGGCCGGAAGAAGAGCAAAGAGCATCAGAGCGATGCAGAGAAGTGGTTTGAAATATTTCATTTATTCAATTTTCTATTGTTTTACTTTTTTGTGAACGGATGAAAAACACCACGTCGAATATCAGCATAAGCAGGTAGCAGACAGAAAAGATGACTATGAAGGAGATTCGCCAATCCCTGTCCTTAACAAAGAACAGTAGAATCATCACTACAAGTGCAGCAGATAACATCCGCAAAAGCATGGCAACAAACACATAAAGTGTCAGCGCACGTTCCGAGTGGCGAACCGCCCGATAACCTGCCACAAATGCCAATGAGGTTACAAGCGCATAAACTACACTGATGGCGAGACTCGTTATAATCACTGTTTCAAAGAGCTACATTCTGCAAGACTAACAAACTTCGACGCAGAGTGACACCACATTCTGCTGCACTTCCACGAAGCCACCCAACACTGGCAGTTGTACTTTCTCTCCTTTCGGCAGACCGTACTCCACCACGCCTTTGTCAAGCGTTGAGATGATGGGTGCATGACCTTTCAGTATCTCGAACTGGCCTTGGGTACCAGGAACGAGCACACTGTCGACCTCTCCGTCAAATTCTATTCGCTCAGGTGAAACTATCTTCAGCTTTAACATATTGTTATTGTAAAATCGTAATTTGACAATTCTCTATTTACAATTTAACCTTTAGCAGCCTCGAGAAGCTTCTTTGCCTTAGCCTTCGCATCTTCAATCGTACCCACGTTGAGGAAAGCCTGTTCAGGCAGATCATCCACCTCACCGTCCAGGATAGCGTTGAATCCTTTAATCGTCTCGTCGATTGGAACCATCACACCAGGCAGTCCTGTGAACTGTTCAGCAACGGAGAACGGCTGGCTTAAGAAACGCTGTACACGGCGGGCACGGTTCACAGTCAACTTGTCCTCGTCAGAGAGTTCATCCATACCGAGAATGGCGATGATATCCTGCAACTCTTTATAACGCTGTAGAATCTCTTTTACGCGTTGAGCGCACTCATAGTGCTCTTTGCCTACCACCAATGGATCGAGAATACGAGAAGTAGAACCCAGAGGATCCACAGCCGGATAGATACCCAACTCAGCAATCTTACGATCCAACACTGTCGTTGCATCCAGATGAGTAAACGTAGTGGCGGGTGCAGGGTCGGTCAAGTCGTCTGCAGGCACATACACAGCCTGTACAGAGGTAATAGAACCTGACTTTGTAGAGGTAATACGCTCCTGCATGGTACCCATCTCTGAGGCCAGTGTTGGCTGATAACCTACGGCAGAGGGCATACGACCTAACAGGGCAGATACCTCAGAGCCTGCCTGAGTGAAACGGAAGATGTTATCGATAAAGAACAAAATATCTGCAGCTCCGCCGTCCTTACCACCGCCATCGCGGAATCCCTCAGCCACCGTCAGTCCAGACAAAGCCACAGAAGCACGTGCGCCTGGGGGCTCGTTCATCTGTCCATAGACAAGCGTAGCCTGTGACTTCTTCAACTCTTCGGGGTCTACCAGTGAAAGATCCCATTTTCCCTGAGCCATAGCCTCTTTGAATTTCTCACCATAGCGGATAACGCCAGACTCAATCATCTCACGAATCAAATCGTTACCCTCACGGGTACGCTCACCTACTCCTGCGAAGACAGAAAATCCGTTATGTCCTTTCGCAATGTTGTTAATCAGCTCCATAATCAGCACCGTCTTACCCACACCGGCACCGCCGAAGAGTCCTATCTTACCACCCTTCAGGTAAGGCTCCAGCAGGTCAATCACCTTAATACCTGTTGCCAACACCTCTTTAGTAGTAGAAAGTTCCTCAAACTTAGGAGCCTCACGATGGATAGGATAAGCACCCTCCATGTTAAGCTGTTTCATACCGTCGATGGGCTGCCCGATTACGTTCAGCATACGACCTTTAATCTGTTCGCCTGAGGGCATCTGAATAGGTGAACCCAGCGGCTTAGCCTCCAATCCACGCTGCAATCCGTCGGTATTGTCCATAGCAACACAGCGCACAGTATCTTCACCGATGTGCTGTTGCACCTCGACGATGAGCTGCGTCCCATTAGGACGTTCTACCGACAAAGCCTCGTGAATCTTTGGGAGCACTTTTTCCGCATCTTGTCCCTTTGTATCGAAAAACACGTCAATAACAGGGCCGATGATCTGCGAAATGTGTCCGTTAATCTGTGACATAAGCAGTTTTATTATTTAAGTTACTTTTTGTTGTTTTAGTCAAATAGTGACTGCAAAGTTAGCAATTAAAATCCAAAACTAAAAGAACTTTTGCTACTTTTTTTGAAAAAAATTCCTTTTTGACTATTCCAGACGAAAAATAATAGCCTTGCGTCTTCATCACAAGGCTATTATTTTAAATCGTACACGGAAAGAACGCTCATGTTCGTCCCAATTAGTCCCCAGCATCTCGAAACGACCTATCTGACCTGTGGAACGCACATGCCGCCCTATACACGGACATACATCGTAGTCGCCTATGCGAACAAGCCTGATTGTCTCTGACACGTCAGCTGGTAAACGATTGACATCAATACCTTCAGGCAGTTCATCACGACTTACGAATTCAAACGTAACAGGTAAGTCATCTTCTATCAGCTGTTGCATCCTGCGCTCTATCTCACGCTCTTCTTGCCTAGTAGGTTTGTGATCAAGACGGAAACTCATCTTGCTCTTCTTACGCTCAATATGCGCATTATAAGAGCGTTCACACCCAAAGATACGCTGCATAGTCTGGTTGAGCAGATGCTCCGCCGTATGAGCTGGAGGGAACTCATCTTTATGATGGTCATTCAGCACGATGTCTTCCGCATTCATAACGCTTTGCCGTCTCTGTTTAAATCTTGATTTTCCATACCCTACCGCTATAGGCTTTCGCCTCCATACGGACTGCTTTGTCTCGCTTCAGGCTCATGGCCAGTTTCTCGCCTGTCAGCAAGTCATTAGCTATGACCATTTTCTCCTTCATTTCCAGATAATCGAAGGCATGAGCAGGAATATTGACGTCCAACATTGCATCTTGCCCGTCAAAGTTTACCACCACAAACAGCAGTTCGCCCTTGGCTCGACGCAAAAACGCATACTGACGCTGCAAGTGTCCATTTACATACATCAGGTCGAAGAACGTACCCTCACTGACGGTCTTTTCCTTCCGTGCAATCTTCATCGCTGCAAGATGAAGGTCGTATAAAGTCTGTTCCTTCTCGGTGAGTTTTCCCTGTGCAGCCCGACAGAGTGTGTCTATGCTCCAGTAATCGAAAATCGTAGTTCGTCCATCATGTCCGCTGAAGCCCTCTGTATCCATTCCTTTCTCCCCATATTCCTCACCGGCATACAGCATAAACGGATTCTGTTGCATCAACAGGGATGCCATCATAGCGGGCACACCTTTCAAACCGTCAGCGGCAAAGAAATCACTGGCTATTCGCTGCTCATCATGGTTTTCCAGGAAGTACAGCATGTGGTCACGGATGTCATCAGTCTGTTGCCATGCATGGCTGATAGCATGTGTAGAATTCTGTTGGCAGATGACACTCCGCATCGTATCATACATACCCACTTTGTCATAGAGCCAGTCGAAACCCGATGCCAGATAGCGGCGATACTCGTATGGATTATACACCTCGCCTATAAAGACAATATCCTTATATCTCTTCTTTACGATAGAGGTAGCGTACTTCCAGAACTCGGCGGGTACCATCTCAGCCATATCGCAGCGGAACCCGTCGACTCCCTTCTTAGCCCAGAACAATAGGATTTCCGTCATTTTCGACCACGTATCAGGAATGGGGTCGAAGTAGCAGATACGCCCGGCATAATAGTCAACACCATAATTCAGTTTGACCGTCTCATACCAATCGTTCTTACCCGGTGCATTATCAAAATGGTCATTTCCTGTAGCTTTTGCAGGTTCTTCTAAATACGGCTCACTCTCTCCATGATAGAGATCGAAGTAAGGGTCAAAGCGCTGCCCTGGGCAATAGTAGAAATTATTCTGTGGATCGAACCCGTTTTGTCGGTTGTCCGTTTCACCCAGGTCTTTCACTCTTTTGGGCTTACAGATGGAGTGGTACTGACGAGCCACATGATTAGGCACAAAGTCGATGATGACCTTCAAGCCTGCGGCATGTGTCCTCTCAACCAACTGCTCAAACTCTCCCATGCGTTGATTGACATCAACAGCCAAGTCTGGATCTACATCATAATAGTCGGTAATAGCATAAGGCGACCCTGCCCTACCTTTTACGATGGCGGGATGTTGACGGGGGATGCCATAGGCTGTATAGTCGGTCTGGGTGGCATGGCGTATAATGCCTGTATACCACACATGACTGATCCCCATGTTCTTAATGCCCTTGAGTACCTGAGGCGTAAAGTCCGCCATTTTTCCGCAACCGTTTTCGGCAATCGAACCATTCTCATGCCGAGTCAGGTTACGATTGCCGAAAAGACGGGTGAATATCTGATAGATAATTACCTTTTCCATCCGAAAACCACTGCATTATTCTGCAATACCGTGGGCACTGACCTCTTTGTTGATTTTGGCTATCATGCCTTGCAGAGCCTTGCCGGGACCACACTCCGTGAAATCGGTAGCGCCATCGGCAATCATATTCTGCACACACTGAGTCCAGCGTACCGAACTGGTCAGCTGAGCAATCAAATTCTGCTTGATTTCGGCCGGATTAGTGTGGGGTTTACCATCAACATTCTGATATACCGGGCAACGAGGCTCCTGTATCTCCGTCTTCTCTATAGCAGCCTGCAATTCATCCTTGGCTGGCTGCATCAGCGGAGAGTGGAATGCGCCACCGACCTTCAAAGGCAGAGCACGCTTAGCACCAGCTGCCTTCAACTGCTCACAAGCCTCATTGATAGCCTCGACATTACCTGAGATAACCAACTGTCCCGGGTTATTATAATTAGCGCAAACGACAACATGTCCCTCACGATTAATAGAAGCGCAAATTTCCTCTACCTTCTCGTCAGGCAGACCGATGATAGCCGCCATCGTTGAGGGCTGAGCCTCACAGGCCTTCTGCATAGCCATAGCACGGGCATAGACCAGTTTCAGTCCGTCCTCGAATGTCAAAGCCCCAGCAGCAGTCAAAGCAGAGAACTCACCCAATGAGTGGCCTGCAGTCATCTTGGGGTCAAAGGCATCCCCCATACAAATAGCTGAAATAACAGAGTGGAGAAAAACAGCCGGCTGTGTCACCTTTGTCTGCTTCAGGTCTTCATCAGTACCCTCAAACATGATATCGGTGATACGATAACCCAGTATCTCGTTAGCTTTCTCAAACAATTCTTTTGCTGTCTCATTGTTGTCGTAAAGGTCTTTGCCCATACCGACAAACTGTGCTCCCTGTCCAGGAAAAACAAATGCTTTCATATTCTCTTTCTTACTCTTAATATTCAAAAATCGGCTGCAAAGGTACAAATAAACGATTAAACAGCCAAAAGTTTTTAAGCCTTTTTATATATACCTTAATATATAAGAGAAAAGTTGACTCAGAAGTACAGTTTAGACAAATAGAACATAAAACACGAAGAAATGAACGTCTGTATTTCCAAAAAAATGTCTAATTTTGCAGCCGAATTTAGAGAAGAGCTATATATGTACACCAACAACAAAGGCATAAAGACCGCTCTTGACGGTGAAGTAATGTTCGTTGAAAGCATGCGAGAGATGAAGAATCTTGCAACCATGAGGACAAGTTTCAACACTGTCGTATTTTGCCGTTCTGGGCGTATTCTTGCCGAAGTGGGTGGTCTGCAGCAGATCAAAGTCCAGTCAGGCCAGTTATTGCTAATACCCCATGGCAAACTTGTTCAGCCCATGTTAGTAAGCACCGATTTAGAAGCCAGTGTCCTGCTGGTGTCCGACCATGTGTTAAAAACAGCCCTTGGCAACCAAATCAACATCTGGAACAGAGCCATGTACACGAAGGAACTCTATGTCGTAGAGGAAGCTGGTTGGCTCAATGGTATGGAGGAATACGCCAGAGCCATTTTTCAGGAAGACAGACAGCCCAAACTTTTCCGTGAGGTGTTCTACTCCTTCCTGCGCACCATGCTGCTCATGATCTGCGAGTCGCTGATTAATAACGAAGAGATGCAATTAGGACAAGACGAGTCGACCACCCATGATAAAGAGTTGTTTAACCGCTTTTTGCAATTACTTGGGCGTGAAGACAAAAAGCACCGACCTGTATCCTATTATTCTGAGCAACTAAATATCACTCCCAAATACCTCTCGACTATCTGTAAGCGAGTAAGTGGCAAGACCCCTCTGCGATGGATTACGGATAGCGTGATGGAAGATTGCTACCAGTTGCTCACCCAAACCGATCTGACGGTGAAGGAGATTTCCAATATGATGGGATTTCCAAACTCCTCATTCTTCGGACAATACTTCCGCGACGAGGCCAGCATGACACCCATTGAATACAGGAATGAGCATAAAGGAATACGATGATGAAAACGGATTTAAAAGTTATACCTGTCAAGAGTCATCGTGAGATGCAAGACTTCATCCACGTTCCTGCGCGCATATATAAACATTGTTCTCAGTACGTGCCTGACTGGCAGTCAGATATTGTCGATTTTTTCAACCCCGACAAGAATCCCGGGTTGGATTTTTCCGACATTCAACCTTTCGTAGCCTATCTCAATGGAAAAGCCGTCGGTCGTATTGTAGGCATCATCAACCGTAAGGCCAACGAGCATTGGCATGTACAAAACGTCCGCTTCTCGATGATTGAGTTTATTGACAACTTGGAAGTGTCCGCCGCCTTGCTCAATACCGTAGAGCATTGGGGACTGGATCACGGAATGGACGCACTACAAGGTCCGATGGGTATCACCGACTTCGACAAAGAGGGCATGCTCGTCGAGGACTTCGAGATGACGGGTTCGATGAACACATACTACAATCCCGAATACTACCCCCGCCACATGGAACAGTTAGGCATGACCAAGGAGACCGACTGGCTGCAGATTCGTATCGACATACCCGCAGAGGTGCCTCCTCGCTATGCCCGAGTGGCACAGTATGCCCGTGAGCAGATTGGGTTGCGCGTCATCAAAGTGACAGCCCACGACATCATCAAGGGCGGCTACGGACACCAGATGTTCCACTTGCTGAACGAGGCATACAAACCCATCTTCGGGTTCTCTGAGCTGTCCTCTGACCAGATTGACGACTTCCTGAACAAATATGTCAAGCTGATAGACCCCCAGCTACTCCCCATCGTACTGAATAAAGACAACGAGATGGTGGGTGTTGCCGTGACGATGGGCAGTCTGGCTGGTGCCCTGCGGAAGTCCGGCGGCCATCTGTGGCCCTTCGGTTGGTGGCACATGCTGAAGTCGCTGAAATGGAAGACAGAGGACCACACTGAGATGTTGCTCATAGCTATCCGTCCCGACTATCAGGGCTATGGTGTCAACGCTATGTTCTTCGACGACCTTATACCTATTTATAATAAATATGGATTCACATGGGCTGAGACAGGTCCGCAGCTGGAGAACAACGTGCGCGAATTGTCGCAATGGAAACCGCTGCATCCACAGTTCGTAAAGCGTCGCCGTTGCTATACCAAAAAGATCAAACAAGCATAAAGATTTAAATATATTCATAAAACAATGGAAAACAGAGTAGTGATAACAGGAATGGGCATCTGGTCGTGCTTAGGTACAACCCTTGACGAGGTGCGCCAGTCATTGTATGAAGGTAAAAGCGGCATTATTTTCAGTCAGGAGCGCATGGACGCAGGATTCCGTTCGCCCTTCTGCGCTAATGTTCCAAAGGCTGATCTGAAGCCCTTCGTCAACCGTAACTTCCGCCAGTTCATGCCCGAAGAGGCACAGTACGCCTATATGGCTACCAAGGATGCACTCGAGGCTGCAAAATTGGAACAAGACTATATCGACAGCCACGAGGTTGGCATCATCTATGGTAACGACTCCGTAGCCGAGGCCACTATGAAGGCACTCGACAAGTTCCGCCAGTTTGGCTCTACGGCAGCCTGTGGCAGTGGTGCCATTTTCCAGTCTATGAACTCTACTGTGACGATGAACCTTGCCTGTCTTTTTCACCTGAAGGGCATCAATCTGACCGCTTCTGCCGCCTGTGCTTCTGGCTCGCAGTCTATCGGTCTGGCCTATTTGCTCATCAAGAACGGACTTCAGGAGTGCGTAATATGCGGTGGTGCTCAGGAGGCCAACATGTATGGTGTGGCCTCGTTCGACGGCATTCAGTCATTTGCCCTTCGCGACGACAACGACCCCACGAAGGCCAGCCGTCCCTTCGACAGCCAGCGCAACGGACTGGTTCCCGGAGGTGGTGCTGCCACCCTTGTGGTCGAGAGCTACGAGAGTGCTGTCCGTCGTGGAGCACCTATCCTGGCAGAGATTGTCAGCTGGGGTTTCTCAGGCAACGGCGACCACATATCCACGCCTAACGTTGAGGGTCCTGCCCGCTCTTTGGAGCTCTGCTTGCAGAATTGCGGCATCAATATCAAGGAGATTGGCTACGTGAATGCCCACGCCACCTCTACCAAGATTGGCGACAGCCGCGAGGCACAGGCCATTGCACGCATTTTTGGCGATTACCGTGTGCCCGTCACGTCAACGAAGAGCCAGACTGGTCATGAGATGTGGATGGCTGGAGCTTCTGAAATCATATATTCCATGCTGATGATGAAGAACGACTTCATCGCCGGCAATGTCAATTTCGAGAACCCTGACGAGGAAACTGCATGTGTCAACGTACTGCCTGAGACTACTGAGGCTCACTTCGACACGTTCCTGAGCAACTCGTTCGGATTTGGTGGAACGAATTCAACATTAATTGTCAAAAACTTATAAACACAATGAAAACAAGAGAAGAAATCATTGAGCAGGTAAACACCATGCTCGCAGACGAGTTCGAAGTAGAACAGAGTGAATTTACTCCCGATGCCAACCTGAAGGACACCCTCCAGCTGGACAGCATCAATCTGGTAGACCTCATCGCCCTGGTGCAGATGACCTACAAGATCACCATCCCCGTGAGCGACCTGAAGCAGATTCAGACCTTCAGCGACCTGTACGACTATATAGAGCAGCACCAGGCCTAATGCGCTACCAGGGAGAAGACATCAAACAGCTCATTCCGCAGCGCTATCCATTCATGATGGTCGACGATTTTGAGTCAGGTGACGACACACATGCCGTCACACGACTCACCATCGTGAAGGAGAACTACTTCCTGCTGCCCGACGGAACCATGGCTGAGACGGGGCTCGTTGAGCACATGGCACAGTCATGCTCCGCACTGGCAGGCAGCAAGTCTGCGGGAGGCCATGCACCTATCGGCATGATTGCGGAAGTGAAGAACTTCCAATGCTCACGCCGCCCGAAGGTAGAAGAGACACTGGAGACCACCGTGGCCTTCAATTTCACTTTCGGACA
>Ga0326514_10002114_pt1 | contig 12691 bp, 7 predicted proteins | sample 3_2548_0518_D_FD_203653 | JGI IMG/M metagenome (GOLD analysis project Ga0326514, IMG submission 203653) | Bovine rumen microbial communities from UC Davis, California, United States - 3_2548_0518 | ecosystem: Host-associated > Mammals > Digestive system > Stomach > Rumen | place: USA: California...
GGTCAGCAGCTCCTCCTTGCGCTTCAGCCAGAAGTCATTGCGGGTATAGGTATCCTGTGTCTCTCCAGTCGACTTTCGATAGTCTCCCCACCGCGCACTTTCGCCAATGATGGCCAGGTCAATCTCATCGGCCAATGATTCATAGAGCGCTGCAGCATGCTCGGGGGTCAATATGCCGTCTCCCGTGAGGTGCAGGTTGATGCGCTCCTGCATCAAGCGTCGGAATTCGGGATTCTTCTTGAGCACCTTCATCATCTGCGTCGGGTCGCCCTTGACCTTCTCAACCTTGTCATATTCGACGTCCTTGAATGCGGTCTCAGCATCCCACACCAGGTATCGGAAGCCCCTCCCCGGATTCACGCGACTGCGGATACAGCGCCAGTTGTTGTGGTCCCAGTCATCGTTGCCGATATACCAGTTGACGAGCATGTAGTCAATATAGTTCTCCAGGTCGAGCAAGCTTTCGTCCAATAGCTTGTGGTAATACTTGTCCTGTTCTCCCGTTCCCACCTTCATCGCTACCTTGTACATCTCTTCGTAGGCACTGCGCTCTCCATCAATCATCTCGCTCACATCCACCACGTCGTAGTCTTCGTCAACGCCTCCCAGATAATCGCTGGCAAAGTTGTCATTGATCTTTTCACAAAGTTCGTAGAGTCCCCAGTAGAGCCCATTGATATAGAGGTGAACAAAGCGCCGATGTGTCATCAGATGTCCCATGGCATGATGCGCCTCCTTAGCCCAGGAATCGAGGATGTACTGGGCATCGGTTCGCTGCACGATGTTCTGGGGATAGAGGCTCGCGCTGCCGTTCTTGAGCCAGGTGTAGTTGTAGCCTGCACGCAGGATGAGATGGTCGAAATGGTCCACAGCATCCTCATCCTCAAAGAGATTGAACCGCAGCTTCCCCACGCCATACTCCTTTCGGAACGAGACGCGGAACGAATGCTTCGGGGTGTTCGAAGGATTGCGACTGTTGCCTCCATGCAGTAGCAGGCCGCAGTTGCGTTGGAAGCTCTCTCCGGTCTTTGGGTCAATATATTCAATCGAAGCGGGACGTTCCCAGCCATCCCCTAACTTCGAGAGGTCCTTGCCCGTGTGGACATAGATGCCTCCCGTCTCGGGATCCTCGGATTGCGAAAAGAGGTAGTCAATATTGGTGACAAGGCACACCGTGGGAATGCTGCGCATCGCACTGTCCATCAAGGCACCATATGTCTCGCCCAGGGTGATTGTGGTGTCCATGGCGTAGTCTGCAGCCCAATAGCTCGAGGCATCCTTCTTGCTCCAGATATTCGGATAGCCCTCGGGAGCAGCAGGCTGGCGATAGACATCTTCGAGGAAGATGAAGGTCCTCGTCGAGACAGGTCCAATCGAATCATTGGCACCGATGCAGACTGCACTGACTGGTGTCGTGGTGCGGATCTCGATGGGCCCAGCATAGCGCACGGCATTGCGTCGGGTGGGTCGAGTGCCGTCCAATGTGTAGTACACATCGAAGCCTAGAGCCGACGAGGCAAGGGTTAGCTCGAATGCCTCGTCATGGAATACCTGCGGGACATTGTAGATGACCTCCTGTGCTCCGACCCTAAAGCCGTTTGCCAAGGCAATGAGAATGATGCTCGATACAATGATTTTCTTCACTTTCCTACTGATAATTACGTTATCGCCGCAAAGATAATGGATTTTTCGGCATGTTCCAAATCTTTGTTCCGAAAATACTTCGTCGGGTACCGATTTTATACAATAAAAAAGCGGGAGGCCGATATCCATCGCTCTCCCGCTCACCTAAAAACTATTTCCTATTTCGAATAAAAGGTCTTCTTTCCATTGATAATATAGATCTGTCCAGCCTCTGGAGCAACTCTGCGTCCGCTCAGGTCATATACCTGCTGGCTCTTGGCCTCGCCTCTCACCTCGTCGATAGCGGTGGTTGGAGACTGATAGGCTGCATTCTCGATGATGTAGGTCACTGGCATCGGCATGCTGCCATAGGTCAGCACGGTAGTGAGGCTGAGCGCCTTGCTGCTGTGACTGTAGCTTGCTGATTTCAAGGTACCATTGACTATCTTCTCTACACCGTTGACCTGGAGGGTATCGGTATAGGTCTGCTCACCGAAGACTACGCTTCCAGTGGTATAATCGTAGGTATAGGTGGCACCCTTGATGGTGAATGATGGAATGGTGAGGCCCATTGCATTGTAGGTCATCGCTGGCATGATGATGTCGGCATCAGTCGTGCCGTTCAACTGCATATAGATGGTGTCTGACTCATTTTCCTGCCATGCGTTCATAGCCTCTACGCCGAACTTCGAAGGGCCAGCGAAAGCCATTGGGCCATGCTGTGCCAAAACGGTTGTGCACATCAATGCACCTACCAAAAGAGATAAAATTTTCTTCATAATAATATTTAGTTGATGATTGGTTGTTCAGTTTTTTTGGGGGGGGAGCTAGACCATCTAGATTATCTAGCCCCTCTCGCTCCCTAGAAATGGAAGTTCAGATCCACTCCAACCTGCAGCGGCTTGCAACGCTGCTCATACTTGCGGCTGGCGCTCACGAAGTAGAAGGTGTTATGCTCCTCGTCGGTGAGATTCTTGCCCCAAATCTGTACATTGAAGTGCTCGAAAGTGAGCCCTAGACGTGCTCCCAATTGAGAGTAGAAGGGCTGACTTGCACTATTGTCTTCGGTCCAATAGATGCGGCCTGCACCCGAATAGTTGGCACCGAGGGTGACGCTCTTCATTGCGTAGCTGTCGTTGAGGTACCAGGTATAGGCGGCCTCCAGGTTCAATGTGTGGGCAGGCACGAAGGGCACATGGTTGTCCGTATAGTCGTGGCCATCGCCCGCATCGTAGTCGAGGAAGGAGGAATGAGTGAAGCCATAGTTACCCATCAGGGTCACGTGCTTGTTGGGCATCCAACGGGCAGCGATCTCGCCACCGCAGCTCTGGCTCTTGCCGGCATTGACCATCATGCGTCCGAGGCCCGAAGGGGCAAAGCGGCTAATCTGCTGGTCAAAGATACGATTGTAGAAGACGGCAGCATCGAACGAAAGGGTGTAGTCGAGCAGAGTGAGGTGGGTACCCACTTCGAAGTTCCACGAATACTCGGGACGATAGACGACCTGCTCAATGGTAGGCACCTCGAACTGTGGCATGTTCTGAGCCATCACGCGGCGCACGAAGTCGGGGAGGAACACGGTCTCGCCCGGATTGTCAGGATCGGGGATGTACTTGGGCATCACGGGGTTGGTTTCGGCCAAATAGTCCAGGTAGTTGCCCACCCCTTCCTTCACGCCATCCATCATGTCGACGCGCAGGGCACCCTGCAGCAGGTCTGAAAACATCTGCAGGTTGTATCCACCTGAACGCTGGCCCATGGCTAACGATGTGTATACGTTGTTGTCATCATCGAACTCATACTTCAGCGCCAACTTGGGTAATACCCTGAGATGATCGTCATCGAGCTTGCCTTCGTAGAGGATGTGCGACTCGAGGTCCTGCAGGTCCACGGCCATCTTGGGATTGTTGTCATTGGGCATCCTGAAGCCATAGTCCACATCGGCAGGCGAATAGTATTCCATCTGCTGGTGCTCGTAGTCCAGACGCAGACCAAGGGTGGCAGAGAGTTTGTCGTTGAAGTGATAGGTCGACTGGTGGAAGAGGGCTGCGCCGTACGATGGGGTATCGTAGGTGCCATCCATCAGCAGGTTGTCACCACGGAAGTTGACAGCCATGCCCAGGAAGCCCATCATCTGCAGCATCGGGATGCGGTCGATGGTTGGCATCACGCTGTTGATGTTACCCTCGAGCCAGCGCAAACCATCATCGTAGAAGGTCACCGGGCCCGTGGTATGGAGCCACTGGTACATCAGATTGACACCGGTCACCCACTCCCAGCGTTCGGCATTGAGGTTCTTGAAGGTCACCTCCTCGGTAAGCGTGTTGATGCGCTGACGCTGCTCGAGCGAGTAGATATCTGGCGACAGGAAGTCCTGGTCCAAAAACATGCGGTCCTTGAGGAACTGATAGCCCGTGACGGCATTCATCTGCCAGCGGTCAGCCTTGTATTCCAGGTTCAGACCCGCATTGAGCAGGCTGCGACGATAGCTGTGCTTGCGGTTGTTCGATATCTTGCCAATGAGGTCGGGATAAGATTCCGTTTCGGTAGCACTACCCATATAATAATAAGGATAAGCGCCCTCGTCCGAATAGTCGTAGCTCACACTCAGGTCCAGGGTCCACGCATCGTTGGGCAACAGGATGGCACGGATGCGCCCGCCTCCGCTCTGCATGTCGTCTACGCTTTCTCCGGTCTTGTCGTTGTCGAAGAAGCCATCGCCACCCTCGTAGTATCCTCCGGCCGAAAAGGCGAAGTTGTCAGAGGGACGATGATAGTGGGTCAAGGCAATGCTGCGGTGATTGTCGCCTGTAGCATAGCCCAATTTCAAGTCTGTGCCCTGATAGTCAAAGGGATTCTTGGTATGTACACGCACCAGTCCGCCCATCGTGTTGCGCCCATACAGGGTGCCTTGCGGACCTCGTAGCACGTCGATGTTCTCGATGTCGTAGAAATTGAAGTCGAAGGCGCTCTTGTCGATATAGGGAACGTTGTCGACATACATTCCGACGGCAGGGGTATTGATGCGAGAACCGATGCCACGGATATAGATGGCACTGGTCAGTCGGCTACCGTAATCGGGAATAAAGAAGTTAGGAACCTTCACGCTGGCAGTCTTCAGCGAGGTGATGTGAGCCTCCTCCATCTGCTTGTGGGTGATGAGTGTCACCGACGAAGGCTGTTGGCGCAGACTGCCGTTCTCCTTGAACGAAATGACCTCCACGCCCTGTAGCTGCACCACACGGGAGGTGTCTGCCTCGGCCGCCATCATCAGCGATGGGAGCGAGGCCAATGTGATAGTCAAAATTGTATGTAAAAAATGAGCCATATCTTTGCTTGGTTTTCTGGGTGCAAAGATACGGCCAAATATTGAGTCTTGCAATCCTCATTTATGAGGAAATTTGTCCTCAATAATGAGGAAATGGGTCCTCAATGATGAGGATTAGGGGTGTCCACAGGGGTTCCCTTGAGTTCTCCGATGGTCACAAAGCCATTGACCACCGAATAGATGATGATGTCTGCCAGCGAACGCGCATTGAGCTTCTCCATGATGTTCTTGCGGTGCGAAATCACCGTGGTGACGCTAATGTTGAGCTGGTCGGCAATCTCCTTGTTGATGTATCCCTTGCTGAGCAGCACGGCCACCTCGACCTCACGCGACGAGAGCAGCTGGTTGGCGTTGGGCATTGACTTCTCCATCAAGAAGCGCATGCCATGACCCTTGCTCTGCAGCGACATCACGTCGCGGATCAGCGCAGCCTCGCTCTGGCATACATTGAGCGTGTAGACGCCATTGATGCTCATGTCTCCTGCCACCAGCACGATGGTCCTGTGCGGATGATCGCGGAAGAACTGCACATGCTCAAAGTAGATGCGCGATGCCACAAAGAAGTGCAGGAAGTCCATGTCCTCCTGCTTCTCGAGCTCCTCGAACGATTCGCATACCACAAGCTCGGCCATAGGCGGCAGGAACTTGGCCAGGATCTGCTGCAGACCCAGGCATGTCAGGATATTATTGTCAATGATTGCGAACCGAAACGAATGCATAACAGGACGTGATGGATTGAAAATCACCATGCAAAGATACGTTATTTGAGGATATTTTCCCGAAAATATCGTTCATATATCTTTCCAGAACACCAAATTAAGTCCAAAATTCCACGTTTTGCCAAACTTGCATCTCATTTTTTCCGTCAACGCAGGGGTACTGACACAAAGAAATAAGCCAGCGCCTGTGAAGCGCTGACTTACTCGTCATTAGTGGTTTAAGTTATGGTATTTACAAGTTGAGAGATTCTAATGGAAAGTCCTATTCATCGAAAAGGCGCTGCAAAGATACGGCCTTTTGAGCAGAAAATCGCCTTTCGTCTATTGTTTTTTCCGATAGCAACTATCATTGAAAATGAGCATCGACACAAAAAAGGCGCCCGCAGGAATGCAGGCGCCTGATGTTGAATGCACGAAGCAAAGAGAATTATTCGTAGAATGGATTCTCGGTTGGATAGTAGTTGCCCTTTGGCTTGTTGTAGTCGATATCCTCTACTGGTACGCCGAGGTACTTGAAGATCTCCCACAGGTACTTGCCGCAGTGGTCGAACATCACAGCTGCATGGTGTGGATAGTTCTTCTCGATGAGCACGTGACGATAGAAGCGGCTCATGTTCTTGATGCCGAAGGTACCGATGCTGCCGAATGAGCGAGTAGCCACTGGCAGGATCTCGCCCTGTGCGATGTAGGCACGGAGCTTGGTGTCAGAGGTGGACTGCAGACGATAGAGGGTAGCCTTGCCTGGAGCGAGATCGCCCTCGAGGGTGCCGTTGGTAACCTCTACTGGCAATGTGCGGGCCATGATGCGCTGGAAGCACATGTTGCAGTTGCAGAGCTTTGACGAAGCGGTATTGCCGCAGTGGAAGCCCATGAAGATGTCGTTAGGAGTATAGGTGTCGCACAGGAACTTCTTACCCTTGATGCTCTCCTCGTACATATCGGTAGGTACGGAGTTGTTGATGTCGAGCAGGGTCACAGCATCCTCGGTGACGCAGGTGCCGATGTACTCCGATACAGCGCCGTAGATGTCCACCTCGCAGCTTACAGGGATGCCGCGGCCGGTGAGACGGCTGTTGACGTAGCAAGGCACGAAGCCGAACTGGGTCTGGAATGCAGGCCAGCACTTGTTGGCCATAGCCACATACTTGCGTGAACCCTTGTGTGCCTCTATCCAGTCGGTGAGGGTGAGCTCATACTGAGCGAGCTTAGGCAGTACGGATGGGATCTTGTTGCCGTGTCCGAGCTCGGCAGCCATATCCTTCACTACAGCGTCGATGCGTGGGTCGCCGGCATGCTTCTGGAATGCCTCGAGCAGGTCGAGCTCTGAGTTCTCCTCGATCTCTACACCCAGGTCATAGAGGGCGCGGATAGGAGCGTTGCAGGCCAGGAAGTTGTTTGGACGTGGACCGAAGGAGATGATCTTCAGGTTGCGGAGTCCGACGATGGCACGTGCGATAGGTACGAAGTCGTGGATGAGGTCAGCGCACTGGTCAAAATCACCTACAGGATTCTCGGGGATATAGGCCTTGGTCTTGCGGATGGCGAGGGCATAGCTGGCGTTGAGCATGCCGCAGTAGGCATCACCGCGACCGTCGATGAGGTTATTCTGGGTCTCCTCGGCAGCAGCGCAGAACATGGCTGGGCCATCGAAGTAATGAGCGAGCATGGTCTCGGAGATTTCAGGACCGAAGTTGCCAAGGTATACAACAAGGGCGTTGCAGCCTGCCTGCTTGATATCTGCCAATGCCTGCTGCATGTGGATTTCGCTCTCAACGATGCAGATTGGGCACTCGTAGATCTGGTCGGCGCCATACTTCTCAACATACTTAGCAACAAGGGCCTTGCGGCGATTGACAGCAAGAGACTCTGGGAAACAGTCGCGACTTACAGCGACGATTCCGATTTTCATTTCAGGTACATTTTTCATAATAAATATAAATAGAAGTGTTTAACTATTGTTTCTTAGAAATACAGGTAATCTTTTGAATATAGTCCACGTACTAATAGTGTGGCAAAGATACAAATATATTCTGAGAATTGTTCAACTTTTGGATTATTTTTTCAAATATTGTTCCATTTCCTCCGATTTTGCAACGCATACCCTAAATTCTGGGCACTGGATTTGCAAAAATTCGCGGAAGAGCCCAATCAGGAAGCATGGCTCCTGATTTGCCGGTGCAAAGATAAGCATTATTATCGAAATACGGTATATCCATTTGTTACAAAAAATCGTCCTTTGGTATCACCTCCCCCCAAAAATGCCATCGTGTAACGTTGCATGCACGATTTCGGAGGCTTCGCGAGGGCGGTGCTGCTGAGGGGAACATGTCTCGGATTTCTGCCAACGTGACTTATCAAAAGCACCTCGTTGCCGTCCGATTTTCGACCCTGTGTGACCAATAATGCAGCCAAATTTTTTATTTCATCCCTTTTGTGATAATTTTGCACCACGAAAAGATAAGTTTTTACTCCCAAAACATAAAAAACCAATGAAACCCCTCCTTCTCTCCCTCCTCCTGCTCCTCCTCTGCGGAGTCGAGATAAAGGCACAGACCAAGCGCTCTGACGACTTCCACGCCAGGTATCAACTCAAGGAAGTGGTGGTAATGAGCCGTCACAACATCCGTTCACCCCTGTCGTCGGGTGCCGACTATCAGCGTGTTACACCCAATGAGTGGTTCGCATGGTCTTCACCAGGCAGCCAGCTCTCATTGCGCGGTGGCGTGCTCGAGACCGAGATGGGACAGTTCTTCCGCAAGTGGGTGGTCAGCGAGGGATTGCTCCCCGACAACTATCGCCTCGAAGCCGACGAGGTGCTGTTCTATGCCAATTCACGCCAGCGCACCTTCGCCACAGCCAAATACTTCTCGGCAGGATTCCTGCCCTTCGCCAATGTGGAGATCACCCACAAGTTGGACGAGGACAAGATGGACCCTGTCTTCACGGCAAAGTTCACCAAGATGAACGATGCCTACCGCCAGCAGGTGCTCAGCGAGATATTGTCGCTCAATGGAGGTCCGCAGGCTTGGATGTCGCAGATGCAGCCTACACTCACCTTGATGGAGGAAGTGCTCGACATGGCCCACTCCCCTGCTGCAGCCAACGATACCACCCACTTCTGGTACGACGACTCCCAGTTCAAGATCGAGAAGGGCGATGAACCTCGCTTAACCGGCGGCATCAAGTTGGCCAATAGTGCGGCCGATGCCCTGGTGCTGCAGAGCTACGAGTCGGAGAGCCTCTCAGCCTTCGGTCACGAGCTGACTGCTGAGCAGTGGCGCGACATCTGCGGTGTCAAGGAGGTCTACGACGGACTGCTCTTCTCCACCCACAGTGCCGCTGTCAACCTGGCCTATCCATTGGTGAGCCGCATCCGTGAGGAGCTGCAGCTCAATGACCGCAAGTTCATGTTCCTCTGTGGCCACGACTGCAATATCGCCACCATCGGTGCTGCCCTGGGTCTGCAATATCCCGAGACGGAACAGGCCTTCGAGAAGCACACCCCCATTGGCTCGAAGCTCGTGTTCGAGAAATGGAGCGATGGAACCGAGGAGTTCGTTGCCATCAACCTGGTCTATCAGTCCGTCAGCCAGTTGCAGGGCCGCACCCTGCTTGATCTCAACACCACTCCTATGGTCAAGACTGTAACTGTCGAGGGTCTGACTGCCAATAGTGATGGTCTCTATCGCTTTGCCGAACTGGATGCCCGCTTTGCAGAGGCCATGGCCGAATACGAAGCCATCGCCGACGAGCCTACTACCATCGACGCTACACGTTTGGCCCCCGCTGCCGTCCAGTCCCTCATCATCTACAACCTGATGGGACAACGCCTTGACTCTCTCCAGCAGGGCGTCAACATCGTGAATGGCCAAAGGGTCATCGTTACGAAGCACTAAGCCTCTAATACGGGTCTGTCACCCATACAAGCCTCCGAAAGTGATAATAGCTTTCGGAGGTTAATTTTTGGTGGGCAATGGTTATTATCTAATTGACGAATGACAGGCGATGCAAGATGAGACATCCCCCTTGCCTTCTACAATAATTTTCCACCTAAAATTCCCACTTACTATCATTTTTCAATCATCTTCCCAGTTTTTTTAATAAAAAAAAGATGGAATTATATGTTCTTCGGCATGTTTTGACATTCTTTAACACCATTTTAAATCTACCATCCATTTTATCCTTTATCTTTGCGGCATCAATTCAATACAATCTATTCCAAGCCATGACTAGCCACTGTAACTAATCAGCGCAACTGGTCCGACAGTTAATTTTATACGTACTATTTCCTATGGCAACAGCCTTAATCTTTATTGAACTTGCCATTGTTCTTGCCTTAATCTTCATAGGCGCAAGAGTGGGAGGCATTGGCCTCGGAGTCTTCGGTATGCTCGGAGTATTTATCCTGGTATACCTTTTTGGTCTGGAGCCTGGCAAGGCGCCCATCGACGTCATGATGATCATCCTGGCCGTAATCGTCGCTTCGGCTGCGCTGCAGGCTGCAGGAGGCCTCGACTATCTGGTAGGACAGGCTGCCAAGTTCCTGCGCCGTCATCCTGACCACATCACCTACTACGGTCCGCTTTGCACCTGGCTCTTCTGTCTCGTGGCAGGCACCGCACACACCAGCTATTCGCTGCTCCCCATCATTTCAGAGATCGCGCAGGCCAACAAGATTCGCCCTGAGCGTCCCGTAGCCCTCGCTACCGTATCTGCTTCACTGGGAATCACCGGCAGCCCGGTATCTGCTGCTACTGCTGCCATCATTTCGCAGGACCTGCTGGGTGGACAGGGCATCGAGCTCGGCACCATCATCCTGACCTGTGTCCCCGCCGGATTCATCGCCATCCTCGTGGCTGCCTTCGTGGCCAACCATTGGGGCAAGGAACTCGAAGATGATCCCGAGTACCAGCGTCGCGTACGTGAAGGCATCATCGACCCTGAGGAAGACAAGCGCAAGGTCGAGAGTGCCGAGTACAGCAGCGATCCGCATGCCAAGTATTCGGTTTGGGCATTCCTCTTCGGCGTGGCTCTCGTCGTGCTTTTCGGCTTCTTCCCACAGCTTCGTCCCGAGGGTGTCACGATGTCCGAGACCATCGAGATGATCATGATGAGTGACGCCATCCTCATCGTATTGGCTGGCAAGGTGACCCTCAAGGATGTGCCCAAGGGTAGTATCTTCAGTGCTGGTGTCAATGCCGTCATAGCCATCTTCGGTATCGCATGGATGGGTTCGACATTCTATGTAGGCAATGCCGAGGCTATCAACGGTGCCCTCGCCGGCATGGTCCAGTCCGCACCTTTCAGCTTTGCTGTCGCCCTCTTCCTGATGAGCATCATGCTCTTCTCGCAGGCCGCTACGGTCACCACGCTCTATCCCGTCGGCATCGCCCTCGGCATGAATCCGATGTTGCTCGTAGCCATGTTCCCAGCCGTCAACGGTTACTTCTTCCTACCTAATTATCCTACCGAGGTTGCTGCGCTTGGTTTCGACCGCACCGGCACCACGCATGTAGGCAAATACGTGATCAACCACTCTTTCCAATTGCCAGGATGGATCACTACCATCGTAGCGATTGCCGTGGCTTACGCAATTACACTTTTCCTCTAAAAAATCATTATCTTTCTATTCCAAATGTTTTGACTGACAGCCCAGGTTGTCATGCAATAACGTTTCCCTAAACGAACATAAGATTAAATCCTTATAAACCAATTCCAATTACACAACCTTTTAATTACAAACCAATTATGCAAAAAAGATTATCTATCCTCTTCATGCTCCTCGTCATGGTAGCATCTGTAGCAATGGCTAAGCCAAAAGTTCGCATCATCGCTACCGGTGGCACCATCGCAGGTGTCAGCACCGCAGCCACCTCATCAGCCTATACTGCTGGCCAGGTTGGCATCGAGACCCTTATCAATGCCGTTCCCGAAATCAAGGAGATCGCTGATGTCAGTGGCGAACAGCTCTGCAATATCGGCAGCCAGGATATGAACAATGCCGTATGGATCCAACTCGCCGTACGTATCAACCAGCTCCTCAACGAGGAGGGTTATGATGGCGTCCTCGTTACCCACGGCACCGACACCATGGAAGAGACCGCTTACTTCCTTTCGCTCACCGTTCACAGCGACAAGCCTGTCGTATTGGCTGGTGCCATGCGTCCATCTACCGCTATCTCTGCCGATGGTCCTGCCAACCTCTACAATGGCATTGCTACCCTCGTTGACCCAGCTTCAAGAGGCCGCGGCGTAATGGTCGGCATGAACAACTCGCTCTTCTCAGCCAAGGGTGTTTACAAGGGACACACCACCGACCTCGACACCTTCCAGGGTGGCGTCTATGGCGCTATGGGCTACATCTACAATGGCAAGCCAATCTATGTCGACAATGTGCCTGACTACAAGATGGGTCTGAGCTCTGACTTCTATGTAACCGCCGACACCAAGCTCCCTAACGTAGGTATCGTCTATGGTTATGCCAATGCTTCTCCAATCCCAATGCAGGCCCTCGTTGACGCTAATTTCGACGGCATCGTCCTCGCTGGCGTAGGTGATGGCAACTTCTACAAGGATGTATTCGACGTAGCTGTCAAGGCTCAGGAGAAGGGCGTTCAGATCGTTCGCTCAAGCCGCGTTCCTACTGGCGCAACCAACCAGGATGCCGAAGTCGATGATGCCAAGTATCACTTCGTAGCTTCGCACAACCTCAACCCACAGAAGGCTCGTATCCTCCTCATGCTCGCCCTCACCAAGACCCATGACTGGCAGGAAATCCAGAAGTATTTCGTCGAATATTAATCTAATCCTCGGCTAGAGCATCTAGAATATCTAGATCATCTAGACCCTCTAGAGCCCTCTAGCCCAACCCCAAATAATCATGAAACGTCTATTTTTGATAGCGGCAGCCATGATCCTGGCCGTCGGAGTGAACGCACAGGGTAAGAACACCGGTATGGGTGGCGCTGACGGCGACTACCAGAGCCTCTCAGAGCGCGTCTTCAAGCTCGAGAAGAAGACC
>Ga0326514_10002115_pt1 | contig 12688 bp, 12 predicted proteins | sample 3_2548_0518_D_FD_203653 | JGI IMG/M metagenome (GOLD analysis project Ga0326514, IMG submission 203653) | Bovine rumen microbial communities from UC Davis, California, United States - 3_2548_0518 | ecosystem: Host-associated > Mammals > Digestive system > Stomach > Rumen | place: USA...
CGAGCTATGCAGTAGTATGGTATAAGTCTCTGCCCGGAACAGATGCAGAGATTACGACCGGTATAACAGACGCGACAAAGACCTTGACTTTGGCTCGCGGCGATGTAGACGGCGCAATACGCATCGAGGCGCATTTCATAGTGAACAGCATAGTGGTTGCCAAGGCCGGAATTACGGTGATAGACATGGGCGATGACTACAGAGTCATACTGTCAGAGGAGGTTTCTGTTGAGTATGGAGGCACGGTGAGTATAACGCCGAGGCTCGTAAGGATGCCGGAAAATGGCTCGCCTACATCCGTGACACCGCAGGCATGGGGAGTAGAGGTGGACAATGACAAGGTGCTGGATGACCAAACCATGGACAGTGAAGTTCCTTCAACCGAATATACTTTTATCCCCGCAACAGGAGAGTTTAGCATGAGCGAGACGAGCATGTACTACAATCCCAATGCAACGATTACAGCAGACCTCTACACAGGTGACAGGACGGCAGAGTTCAACCCTGTCGTGACATTCGAGGCTGAGATATAATTCAATCATAAAAAACAGAAAAAATGGCAAAAGAATTAAGCGCAGTAGACACGGTAAGTGCTATAACGGCGAATCAGTATCTGCTGATAGATGCAGGAGGCAGTATCAAGCGTATTAAACTTGGCGATTTTCAGAATTCCCTTAATACGGGAGACGAGACCATGCTTGCACAGATAGCATGGGGAGTTGTAATCGGGCAGAACGCCACCAGTCAGAATTGGCAGCGTGTCGGTTCTACGGCCCTGTGGCAGGCTTATAAGTTACAGATAGGCCGATACCTGCTTACCAATGGAGGTGTAGCGGCAAAGTTACAGTCAAACGACAGTGCCTATTATGCTGACGGAACAGTGCTCAACGAGACCAAGGGGCACGTCATGGTCTATATTCCCCGTCTATACTACAGGGTGGTGACGTCAGACGGAGTGGCAACGCTCTGGATGAGCCAGAACCCCATCGGGGGGCACTACATCGAGGATTCTTGGGTGGGAGCTTACAAGGGATATTTGAACGGCAATGCACTGGTAAGCCGCTCGGGATTTAGCCCAACGGGAAGCAAAACCATCAATCAGTTCTGGACTGCGGCACAAGTAAATGGTGCTAAATTCGGACTCATTAACTATGACCATAGGCGGTTGCTGATGATGCTCCAGTTGTCGGAATATGCTAACCCGAACGTACAGACTACTATCGGCTACGGTTTGTGTGGACAGTCGAGTAATCAAAACGGTTGGGATAACACATCGAATCTGCTGACAGGTGCCACCAAGAGCCTTGGCGATTCGACGGGCAAAATAGACGTAAGTGTAGAGGGTGGAACGAATTGTTCACGCGTGAACTTTTTCGGCATAGAAGACCTTTGGGGTTGGCAATGGGAGATGACACAGGGCGTGTATTTTGGAAGTGAGGACAACAATGCCCAGGACGGCAACGAAGTGTTTATCTACCACGGCAACCGTATGCCTTCGGGGGAAGAACTTGCCGGCGGTCCGCTTGGTGACTTTCGGGTTCTGCCCGGCGGAAGAATCCCTTCTAATGGCTTCATAAAAACCATGATACTTGGCGAATATTTCGATTTGTTTGCCAGAGCCATTGGTGGTGGCGACACATCATACTGGGGTGACCAGGTGTTTAACTATTCGACAAGCTCCGGTTCCACCGACGTTAAGCTGACAGGCCAGCTGCTGCGCTGGGGCGGTGCTGCGAACCTCGGTTCGTCGTGCGGTCTCGGTTGCTCGAGCTCGTTCTTCGGCTGGTCGAACTCGCACTCGGCCCTCGGCTCTCGCCTTGCTTTTTATGGTTTGCCCACGATAGTGGGAGGCAAGCTAATCTAAGAATAGAGAGGCGGCTCCAGCCGCCTCGTCCCTATATGTCCGGCCGTATTACAGCTGGGCGCAAGACAAAATCCTGCACAGACTTGGCAGGTGGGCGTATCGGCAACAGAGCTGCTGCACTGGGGCGGTAATGCGAACAACGGTTCGTCGTGCGGTCTCGGTTACTCGAACTCGAACAACGGCTGGTCGAACTCGAACTCGAACATCGGCTCTCGCCATACTTTACGTTTCCTCGAAACGGAATACAGGGATGTGGTGCGTCATACCCTCCATCCCGATTGCCGAAAACCCTGGCGGCATGGATGCGTAAGCAAGGCCATGTGCGGTCAAAACAAAATAACCTTGCGCGGAAAGGGTCAGTCCCTCCGACTGCAGTGTCAGTAGACCGTAGGCTCGAACGCTCTGCGCAGATATGAAAGCAAGCAAGAATAAATGAAAAGGATAGGTTACTTATACGAACAGATGTATAAATGGGGCAACCTGAAAGAGGCTGAACGTGTGTCGGTGAAACGCAAGCTGTCCAACTACGGTGTGAAGTTGCATTTGCTCCGGCGCATCGGGAATCTTGTGGAGATTCAGCAGTCGATGATAGATGGTAGCATACACACGTCTACTTACAAGCATGAGTATCGTATAAGTGGTCAGGGCAAGTTGCGGGATATAGCCAAGATTGACTTCCATCCCAGCCACATATATCACCAAAGTCTTGTCCTGGCAGCTGAACCGAGAGTCGAGACATCCTTCTTCCGTCACTCTTACGCATCTCGGAAGGGGTATGGTCAGTGCAAGGCCGCACTGACTACGATAGGATGGATCAAAGAACACAGGGACGAGACGGCGTGGTACGCCAAAGGAGACATTAAGAAGTATTATGAACATATACCCCATTCATTGCTGCGTGATAACCTCTCGCGTCTTGTAAAAGACAAGCGATTCATATCAGCCTTCATGGAGCCGTTCGAAGCATACAGCGAGAACGGAACAGGCATTCCGTTGGGTATTCGTCCGAGTCAACTGGCCGGAAACCTTGCGCTGAATAGATTCGACCGCTTTGTGAAGGAAGTGCTGCGTGTGAAGTACTACATCCGTTATCTTGACGATTTTGTCATTTTCGGACGGACTAAGGGCGAGGTAAAACTGAACATGAAGCGGGCTGAGAAGTATCTGCAAGACATCGGCTTCGAGACGCATGTGCCTAATGTGAATAGGACGGAGAACGGTCTTGACTTTCTGGGATATATTCACACCCGCAGGGGTATGTTCTGGAGAAAAAGCAACAAAACAGCATTTTTGAAGCGTCTGTCTCGCGTGACAAACATACGGCGCAGACGGGAAATAATGTCAGCCGCTTGGGGGATGCTCAAGCACGGTAATAAACATTGTATAAGATTCGCAAAAATGAACGGAATCAATTTTAAGAAAATGAATATTCGGCGTTCGGCAATGACGGATGCCAATGGTAATAAAATCATTGATGCTACGACAATCAGCATGAGAGTGATTCTTAACCAGCCCGTAACAATCCACGAATGGGTGTCGGGTGTGAAGACATCACACGGCGAAGGACGTATGGCTCTCAGGATTGTGTTTAACAATAACATGTATAAGCTAATTGTGAACGCAGCACCAATCAAAACGCTGATAGCCGAACTTGAGAGACTCGGGGTGACCAGGTTTGAGACGGTATTTATTGAACGTGGTGCCAACAAGTATGACATTGACGAAAGTCGTACAAATATCCTGGCCATCAATGGCAAGGATGTGGAAGAAGATGTCGACGGCAACATAGTCTTTTCAGACAGTAAACAAAAAATTGAATTTAACCAATAAACAGAAGGAAAATAATGAAGACAACCTATCAGACATCAAGCGTCCCCACAGAGGGCGTGCTTGTAATTTGCGAGGGTCTGCTGACCCGTCTATTCTTTGATTTTGCGCCGACTCAGACGACCGATGAGGACGGAAAGAGCGTGACGCTCGACCCACCACTCTATAAGTGTGAGAATGTGGATGTATGGTCGCGTTCTTACAGTGCCATGGTGGCCGCAATCGTGAATGACCGCTACGGCATGGATGCCGTGCAAGCAATAATGGCAAACTTCCAGACCGCCAAAGACGAGAACAGCGAGTTAAGCGACGAGAAGCGTAGCGAGTACCTCTCGGAGTATGCCGCATACCAATCGTGGCGTGCCCACGCAAAGAACATAGCCCGTCAAGCCGTGAGCATCATCAGTGAGTAAGCCATGAAGTATTACGGAGTGACGACAATACACAGAATGGCCAGAAACGGCAGGGATGGTGCTGACGGCATCAGCCCTGTCGTATATGCGCTCGTTGTCAGTTATGATAACATCGTAAAGGACACAGACGGCAATCTCTCTCCGGCTTCGATCACAGTCCGCATTCTGAAAACAATAGGGAATGCTTCAGGCTACGTCACGACCAGTGGTAACAATCTACGTCTGTCGGTGTCTGTGGATGGCGGTACACCCTCGGCATTATACATATACACAGCCGCCAACGGAACGACACTATCCACGTCCGACACTGGCAAGTACCTGCGTTTTATACTGACGGACAGTACGACGGGTGCAATACTTGTCACGAAAACGGTAAGTGTGGTGAACGAAGGCGAGCAGGGGCCGCAGGGCGAACAGGGGCGGCCTGGTGAATCTGCCGTTTATGCCATTTGCAGCCCCTCGGGCATTACGATAGACTGTAATTCGGCAGGAAAGGCCCTGAGCAGTGCAATAAACCAGCGGCTTGGGATAACGATGTACCAGGGAGGCTTGTCGGTGCCTGACATGATAGTCAGTTCGATAAACGGCAACAGTACGGGCACTCTGACTCAAGGAGGTATAACCCTGACATGGAACGGTAGCAATCTGTTCTACAGTTATGACACGACGACGGTCTTGTTCTCAGTAGTCTTTAATGCAGTCCTTTATTCCAACACGGTGGGCGCAAGCCGTCCCGTGTCCATATCCTTCATGGTAGCCAAGCAGGGTGCCCAAGGCGTGCGTGGACTTACGGGGCAGATGCTGCGCAACCGGGGGACGTTCAATTCGGCCGCAGCATTAGGCAACACAGACGAGACATTCTGGAACAACAATAGCTGGTGCGATTATGTCCGATACAGGGCATCGTCTGCAGACAGACTGCTAAAGTATCGTCTTGATTCCGGCGTAACAGAGTGGACGAAGACCTACTATATTAAGTCGGGAACTACATATACTACGTCTGAGCCAAGATTGCCTAATATAACAGGCAGTAATACAAGCGATGGTGTATGGGCAGTCTTCAGCGAGGTGAATGACATCTCGGCTGGACTACTCATAGCAGATTCCCTTGCGTCAGGTTCGGCGAATATGGCCAATGCCTTTATCGGCGATACCAGCGATGGTGTGGAAATGTCGAATGACGGAAGTCTCTCTGTGAGCAATACAGCCAATGGATGGGCAATCAATGGGGGGAGAATACGGCACACGAAAACGGGTGTAGAACTGACGAGCGACGGATTTCTGAAGGCACCGGCATGGCACATCATCACGCGGCGGGTAAATGACAACGATGTGTCGTTGGAAGACGAACTGATGGGAGCCGGTATAGACATTGAGGGCGGCCGTATTATTCTACGTTCAGAACAGTTGCTATGTAAGAACATAGACGGCGAAAAGACAATGTGGCTTGACGGCCTTGGCAACTTGTGCATCAGGGGTGTGTATGGAAGGACTGAGACAATGGTGACATCAGCCAATTACAACAAGTACTTGTATCGGAGAAGCCAGACAGTATACGATGTAGACATCAACAGGCTGGAAGGAATTGTATATCTGTCCGGGCTGCATCAGGATGACAGTACCGCCACTCTGCGCCTGCCCTATGCAGCTTATACTGCCAACCTAAACGAAGATGTGCTACAGACACAGGTCATAGACCAAGACTCCTACGGCGGGCATCGTGGCATCACAGGCAGCGAACTGAGAATGGCGGTGGGCAGAAGGATTGTCCTCGTCAATCAGACAGGCATCCAGATACGTGTCATGTCCGGTCCTATCTATCTCTACTACTACGACAACCAGAACGGCGAGAATTATTACATCTACGGAGGTACTACGGCGAATGGCGGGCTACCGATGGATACCGGCTCTGTGTTGGCATTGGAGTTGATTTATGAACAGGTGAAAATCGGCATTAGCTATTACTATTGCTACTTCTGGAGGACTCAGAAGCAGGCTGCATCTTATGGTAATATTGACAATGTTATCAATAACTGGAGTTAAGTTCCTAAAAAAATGAATTTTGTTAAACAAAAAATGTCGAAACTGTTGAACGTCTTGCAGACTGTGCAAGGGTGGGTTATAGGAGTGTGCGTGGCCATAGCAGATTATTTTGCCGGGCATGGTTTTGTGGTGTATTTAGTGACGGCAGTAACCCTGATGGACGCCGGATGGGGCATTGCCGTAAGTATAAGAAATGGGCAGTTTGCTCTGTCGGAGTTGGCAAGGCTGACAATTGACAAGGTGCTGGTTTACGGCTCTGTCATGTTTGTTTTTGTCGGGTTAGACCACTTCGCGGACACCACGGTTACAGCGAGCGTGGTAGGCGCGGCCATAGTGCTTGTGGAACTGTGGTCGAGCTGCGCGAGCATGATTATCCTGTTCCCGCACATACCGCTGCTGAAGTTGCTCAGAAAAGCCTTGGCCGGTGAGATTGCCGCAAAGCTGCATATCAGCCCTGACGAGGTTGAGGATGCCCTGGACGGGAAGGAGGCAGCAAATGAATAACGAACTGATTAAGCTGGTGATGTGCTGGGTACTGATGCTCTTCGTGTGGGCTTATATCTACAGTAACAGAGACTAAGGCGTTGATTGCATTGTGCAAGAGGCACCTGTTATTCACATTTATTCCATTGTTACACTTTTACTCTTTATGAACAAGAAAGATGCAGTCATCATCCTGGGCACTGCCCATCTGGGCACAACACCAGGCAAACAGTCGCCCGACGGACAGCTGAAAGAGGCGGTCTATAGCCGTGAGCGGGTAGATGCCATCGCAGTAAAGCTGAAGGCGTATGGCTACACCGTGTTCACGGACTATATGCCGCTGGAGCCTAACAGTTACATGAAGTCGAAGACGGCCAAGGAAGAACAGTCGAAAGAACTCCAGTACAGGGTGAACTTTGTCAATGGTCTGTGCCGAGAGTACGGCGTGGAGAACTGTCTGTATGTGAGCATCCATGTGGATGCTGCCGGCATAGGCACGGAGTGGAATCAAGCCGGTGGCTTCACGGTCTATACCTCCAAGGGGCAGACCGAGGCAGACAAGCTGGCTGAATGTCTTTACGATGCCGCAGAACAAAACCTGAAGGAATATGCGGAAAAGATGTATGATGGCAAGGCCAAGGGCTTCTATGGTGTCAACCAGCAGCCCATCCGCACAGACACAACGGATAGAGACCGAGACAGAGAGGCCGACTATTATGTATTACGGAAGACGCAATGCCCAGCCGTCCTGACGGAAAACCTGTTCCAAGACAACAAGTGTGATGTGGACTTCTTGTTGAGCGACGCGGGCAAGCACGCCATCGAGCGGCTGCATGTTGAAGGAATAATGAGATACATTGAAGAGAACTGATGAGAAAGCGATACAGGAAGATTCCTGTCTATGATTTGGCCGGAACTTGCATCGGCTACGAATGTCCAGAAAAAAACATCAAAATCGTAGAGGCAAAGAAGGCTGCGGCAGACAGAATCATCTGCCGCAGCCATTATTCCCACAAAGTGACGAAGAACTCTTTCGTGTCGCTACTTGTTGTCTATATGGGGGGGGTAGAAGGTGCACTGCAATGCGGCTACGGCATACGACCGAAGATAAAAGGCGAGTACAAGCCGGAAGAGGTACGCGAGTTTGACCGCATGTGGCTTTCAGACACAATGCCAAAGTTCAGCGAGACTATTGTGCTTTCACTTTTCCATCGTTATATGCGGCTGGCACACCCGGAAGTGAAAGTACTGATTTCGTACGCGGACACCACTGCCGGAAACAAAGGCACAATCTACAAGGCAGCAAACTACATCCTTGTTGACAGGCTGCAGGCCGACTTCTATCTTCTGCCATCAGGTGAGCGAGTACACCGATTTGACAAACTTATAAAATCATAGCAAAAGTTATAAAATGCTACAATTTACGTTGTCTTCCTGTTTCAACCTTGCTGGTTGCAATCTCGTTCAGAGCGAAGCGGGAGTGCAGAGCCGTCAAGTCCGCAGGCGTAAGTTCGGGATAATCTGTCCCTACTTTGCTATTGATGAGACTGAGCAGGTTTCGGGCGGCATTGAGGTCACGGTCGATCACCGCGCCGCAATGAGGGCAGGCGTAGGTACGGTCACTGAGTGTGAGGTCATCACGCTTATGGCCGCAGATGTGGCACGTCTTGCTGCTGGCATAGAAGCGGTCGGCGACCTCCAGACGGACACCGTTCATCGCTGCCTTGTACTCTATCTGCCGTCGCAGTTCGCCAAAGGCCATGTCGCTGACACTCTTGGCCAAACGGCTGCGCTGCATACCCTTCACATTCAGGTCCTCGATGGCAATAGCCTCGTAGGTCGTAGTGAGAATGGTCGTAAGCTTCTGTGTGAAGTCACGACGGATGGCAGCGACGTGACGCTGTTCACGTCCGAGGCGGCGGGAGAGTTTTATGTAGTTGTTCGACCGCTTCACGCCCTGCAAACGCTCCTGCTTGGTTTTCGCATGCTGGCGCTTGGAGAGCTGGCGGCTCAGTCTGGTTATCTTTCGCTGATGGTGGCGCAGGGTGCGCGGGTTATGGACGGCGATACCGTCGGAGAGCATCATAGCCTCCTTCAGTCCGAGGTCGATGCCGACGGCTCCGTGCTTCTCGCGTTTGGCTTCGGGATGAGTGCGGCGGTATTCCTCTTCGGTTATCTGCACCTGGAAGGATGCAAAGAACTTGTCACCCTCCTGCGAGATCTTCACGCCCAACACCTTGCCGTTGAAGCGAAGCCTTTCAGCCATCTTCACATAGCCGAGGTTAGGGATGTTCACGTACTGACGCTTGCCGCCGACGTTGTGGGCGACGTTCTTCAGATGCTTCAGTCCCTTGTGCGTGTCGGAGAGTTTGGCTTGGTCGGCTCCAATGTAGAAACTGCCCTCGCCATCCTTCTTCTTATGCGGCTTGGGATAGTCGGCACGATGCTCGAAGAAGTTAGTGTAGGCCGTCTGCAAGTCGTCGAAGGCATGAGCCGTGGCATACTTCGTCACCTCGTAGGTGAACGGGAACTGCTCGCCGCGAATGGCATTGAAATCGTTGCGCAACTTGCGCCCGCTCAGTCCGCGCTCGCCTTCCTTGTACCGTCGCTTCCACTCCGCCAAGCCCCAGTTGTAGGCCAGCCGGCAGCAGCCTATCGCCTTTCGGAAATAGGTCTTCTGCTTGTTGTTGGGCATCAGCTGGATGCGGTGGGCGACGGTAATCATAGTCGGGCGTTATACTTTGACATTATCTTCTACTGCTTTCTGGACATCCTCCAGCAGCTTCTTGTTCTTGTTGCTACGGCTTCCATAGAGGCGGGCAGAGAATACGGTGATGATTTCGAGCACATCCTTGGCGAGTTCCTCCTCAAACCTGACGTTCTCTTCGCCCTTGTTGATGATGACCACCTCGACATGCTTGGCCTCGCAGATGGCGAACACCAGTTCTGCACCGAAGCGCAGCAGTCGGTCTTTGTGCGTCAGCACCAGTCGTTGCACCTCGCCGTCGAGAATCAGATTGAGCAGCCGCGTGAGTCCCTTCTTATAGTAGTTCATGCCGCTTCCGAGGTCTTGTATTACCTCGTAGGTGTAGCCCTTGCTGGCGCAGTAGGATTCAAGCACGGCTACCTGCCGCACAAGATCCTCTTTTTGGTCGTGAGACGAAACACGGGCGTAGGCTATCGTCCTGCGCTTCTCAATCTCTATGACGGCATCCTTGTTGAAGTTGCGCAGCGTGTCAACGCTGTAGCGGCGGTCTCCGCCACGGGTATGCTCGTCAGGATGGAGCATCCCGTTCTTGTCCCAGTTACGCATCGTAGTCGTGGTAACTCCGAGAGCCTTGGCAGCTTCGCCTATGGAGAGAAGTTTCTTCATGACGGCAAAGGTACGGAGAATATTTCAAATTTACAAGGAATCGCGTTAAATTTTTATAATATTTTATAAGTATCAACTTTCAGTAACTTACCCCGTGACAATGTGGCACAGGCACGGCACACGTTCATGGGATTTCCTGCAACGGCAATACCCAGGCATTGTACATATCAAAGATGGCGAGCAACTGAAATTCGTCAAATATCTATAACGCGAGCAAACGTTTTTTCATGTATTAAAGGTTAATAGTCAGGTTAATTAAGTATGGCTGAAGCTGCCTGTGAAGGTCGTGGAAGCGGAATGGGGGGGCCAATATATCGTGGCCCCCCATTTTATGTGTTTTAAAACATACTTTTTTGTTTGTACGCAAACAAAAAAGTATGTTGCTTTGCAGCACGTAACCGGGAGTGCCCGGCGAAGGCGTGGAAGGGGCAAGCGGTGATGGCTGCTAAGATTGCGCCGAAAAGCGTCCGACCACTTACCGAGACTTATGCAACCTTGGTCAAGCCATTCCCTTTCCGCCTTCGTTTTCTTTGTCTATTCAGAGAGGGCAAGCATGAAGCTGCTGTTCCCATAGGGTTTTCCCGTGACGAAGATGGCAGGTTCGCCCGTTATGCTGGTCTGCAACAGAAAGCCTTCTGCCTCCAGTGCGTCCAGATAGGGAATGAGCAGGTCGCCAAGTCCGCTGATGGGATAAGCCTGAAAATAATGCCGCAGACGTGCATCGTTAAAGACATCGGTTGCAGCGGCCTCCTCCGTGCAGGGGGCGTAACTGTGCATGAAGGCTGCGACCTTCTGGGGAATGAAGTAAGCATCGAGGGTAAGGGATGGTTTTTCGTCTTCCATTTTTGATAAAATTTTTACGCAAATATATATATAATATAATGTATGGCAAAGACAAAAAAAACGGTTCCAAAACAGCCGGAGCCAGAAAAGCATTACTACCGTCTGGCCGCTGACAGCGAGGCTGGCCAGGAGTTTATGTCCATCGTGGAGCGTGGTATGGAGTTTGAGCGCATGGCAGAGGAATTGGCCGAAAGCGTGGAGGCAACAGAATTTATCAGCCGCTTTGACGCAGACTTCGGCGGCATCAGCTCGTTCATCTTCCATCCCTCCCATACTCCAGACCCGGAAGTGTTCAGCTGTATTTCAGGCGATGACAAAGTGCGGCTTTATCTACCAGCTGTCAATGAGGTGCGACGTGTGGCCTTGCAGGAGGACATGCCTACAGACGAAAGCCCACGAATTGTGCGCCGACGCGACAACCTGACTGTCCGGCAAGTTCTGGCTGTTCACCCCGAACAAGATGTAGCACAAGCAGTGGGCGTGAAGCTGAAATGTGCGCACCCGTTGAAGTTCCTGCACCTGATGGGCTATTCCAAAGAAGAGGTGCAGCCCTACGCCAAAGGGCAAATGAGCATCGGCGAGGTACTGGCATTGCGCCCCACCAACACACCCCGTCTTCAGAAACAGGCAGAGTTTGCCATCATGGGCGACAAAGAGCGGCAGACGTTTGCCCTGGCTTGTGAGGGACGGCTATTTGGCGATTACGTTTGGCTGGACGGAACAGACAAGGCCATGCAGCTGTGGCAGGAGTGCCGGGCATTGCCCCTTGTGCCCTACGGTGCGCTGAACGCCACTATCGGAATACCGACGGATATGCCTCGCTGCGGTTTTTTCCTGCACGGTGATTACATCTGGATTCAGACTAAAGGGAAAGCCCGATGCGCCGACATCTGCGAGGTGAGCCAACTCACATGGAGCATGGCTTGCAAAGATGCCAAGCAAAAAGACAAGAAAACAAAATCGGAGGACAAAAAATGAGAGACAGATTAGATCACCTTCTGGACTGCTTTGGCGCCTTGTTGCTGCTGGCAGTGGTAGTCATTTTCTTTGTGACCATAGCCATTATTCTCTTTTCAGCGGTCACGCTGTGGGCCTGGCCACTGCTGGCTGCATGGCTGTGGTCGCCGTGGTGGTTGCTGGCCGAAGTGCCCGTAGTGTGGGCCTATGTCAAGATATTCAGGAAGGTAACGATTACACAGGACGGAACCGATGAACAATATACAAGTGAAGAATAGGCGACTGGTGCGCGACTGGGTACCTCGTCAGCCATCACGTCCCAGCGAGGAAGTACATTTCATGCCACTGGAGCGGCGAAAATGGACAGAACAGCGAAAATGCTGGCTGGAGGAAAACTACCCCAACTGCGAAAACGACCAGTTGGCTTTGGCCATAGGCTGTGACACAGGTGACGTGTCGATCGTGGCCAAGCGAATGGACCTACAGAAGAGCCATGAGTTCTTGCTGTATAAAAAACTTTCAAGTTTGCCGTCCGATTCGTCCTGTCCCATTGGTTACCATTGGGAAACGCAGGAAGAACAAGCCTACAGGCTGGAGCTGCAACGCAGACAGGACTTGAACTTTGCCATGCGCTCTGCCATGCAGTTTGACTTCTGTACAAATGAAGAACAAGAACATCTTGCAGCAGCCATATACAACGCCGTCCTGTGGGGCAGAGCCACCGAAGAACAGTAAAAAAAAGACAAAAAATGAAAAACCCGATAATAGAATACTTGCAACAGCGACGTAAAGCAAAGTTGCAGAAGACCAACCATGAGACGCAACGCCAACTCTTAGGCGTACTGAGCGCGATGGAGGCGTGCGAAAGACAGCAGCTGCTCTTCA
>Ga0326514_10002117_pt1 | contig 12685 bp, 14 predicted proteins | sample 3_2548_0518_D_FD_203653 | JGI IMG/M metagenome (GOLD analysis project Ga0326514, IMG submission 203653) | Bovine rumen microbial communities from UC Davis, California, United States - 3_2548_0518 | ecosystem: Host-associated > Mammals > Digestive system > Stomach > Rumen | place: USA...
CATCCGTTTTCCGAACCCGCATCGAGCTGCGCCAGATCGGCGTGCGCGACGAAGCGAAGATGCTCGGCGGCATGGGCATCTGCGGCAGACCGTTCTGCTGCAGCCGCTTCATGGGCGAATTCCAGCCCGTTTCCATCAAGATGGCAAAGGAGCAGGGACTCTCGCTCTCCCCGACAAAAATTTCGGGAACCTGCGGCAGACTGATGTGCTGCCTCAAATACGAGCAGGAGGCTTATACCGACCTGCTGCGCCACACGCCGAAGGTCGGCGCTATCGTCAACACCCCCGAGGGAAAGGGACTTGTGGTCGAAAACAACCTCATCGCCCGCACCCTTAAGGTCAAGCTCGACAACGCTCCCGCGGACGTCGCTCCCAAGACCTTTACCGTCAGACAATGCAAGATCATCAAGGACGGATACATCAAAGTTGACAAAAAAGAGATGGAAAAACTGAACGGTTTGGAATAGTTGTCTTTGTTGAAGCTGTTGCTAACCAAAAACGTTTCCACAATTCCAATGATTGATATTTGTTCAAAACATAAAATTTGCCCCAGCCCCTTGCAATTAACGGAATAAATGCTATAATAAGTATGATATCAATTCAAGGAGGCTATTACCTATGGCATATGTTATTAACGATGAGTGCATCATGTGTGGTGCTTGCGCTGATGAGTGCCCCTGCTCCGCTATTTCCGAGGGCGACGGCAAGTATGTAATCGACGCTGACGCTTGCGTAGATTGCGGTTCCTGCGCTGAGGTTTGCCCCGTAGGCGCTCCCCAGGAAGGCTAATCATCTGAGAAGACAACCGTCAGGCGGCAAGGATTTTATGTCCTTGCCGCCTTTCTTTTTGTGAAAGGACGCTGCTATGAATCACCTGCACCAAGAGCCGCTCGGCGGCGGTCTGCAAATCTACGTCACGGACAGCTACCATTTTTCGACCGATACTATTTTGCTTGCGAATTTCTCATTGCAAAAGGGACATAAAAAATACGCCGATCTCGGCACGGGCTGCGGCACCATTCCCCTGCTCTGGCACCGCGAGAACACGCAGCTGGAAATCCACGCTGTCGAAATCCAGGAGGACGCCTGCGCTTTGGCGCAGAGGAGCGTCGAGGAAAATCAGCTTGGTGACGCCATCACGGTGCATCATGCCGACCTGCGCGACCTCAGGGGCGTGCTGCCCTTCGGCTGCTTCGACGTCGTCGCCTGCAATCCGCCGTACAAGCTCGGCGGCAGCGGCATCCAGAACCCCGAGAGCCGCAAGCTGATCGCGCGCCATGAAACGGAATGCACGCTGGAGGATATCTGTGAGACAGCGTCCAAGCTGCTGCAGTTCGGCGGACGGTTCTGCGTCTGTCAGCGTCCCGAGCGGCTCGCGGACGTGATGGAGGCGATGCGTCAGTTCTCGATTGAGCCGAAAACGCTGCGGCTGGTGCAGCAGCGCACGACAAAAGCCCCGAAGCTCTTTTTGCTCGAGGGCAGAAAGGGCGGCAGCCGCGGCTTTCTGAACGTCCTGCCCACCCTGCTGATCGAGGGTGAGGACGGCGGCTTCTCGCAGGAAATGATGGATATTTACGGAGATTATAAGAACGGGAGGAACGCGACATGAGCGGAATTTTATATGTGACGGGAACGCCGATCGGCAACCTGTCCGACCTTTCGCCGCGCGCGGCACAGACGCTCGAAAGCGTCGATTTTATCGCGGCTGAGGACACGCGCGTCACGCTCAAGCTGCTGAACCATCTCGGCATCAAAAAGCCGATGGTGAGCTATTTCGAGCACAACAAGCGCGAACGCGGCGAAATCATCTGTCAGCGCATCGAGCAGGGAGAGAACTGCGCGATTGTCACCGACGCGGGAATGCCCTGCATCTCCGACCCCGGAGAGGATTTGATCCGCCTGTGCGCCGAGCGCGGTATCCGGACTGTCGTCATTCCGGGACCCAGCGCGGTCATTACCGCTCTTGCGGTGTCGGGACTGGAAACGGGACGCTTCTGCTTTGAGGGCTTCCTCAGCGTCAACAAAAAGAGCCGCGGCGAGCACCTGCAAAGCCTAAAAAATGAAAAACGCACGATGATCTTCTATGAAGCGCCTCACAAGCTGCCTGCGACCCTGCGCGACCTGCTCGCGGCGTTCGGCGACAGAAAGCTCTCTATCGTGCGCGAGATCACCAAGGTGCATGAGGAGGTGCTCCGCACCACGACCGCCTATGCCGCCGAACACTACGCAGACGGCAGCATCAAGGGTGAAATCGTTCTCGTGCTCGAGGGAAAAAAACAAGAGGAAGAAACGGAAGCCTATACACTGGAACAAGCCGTCGCGCTTGCCAAAGAGCTTGCCGCGGACGGCATGAGAACGACCGACGCGGCAAAGCAGGCAGCTGCCGTCACAGGCTACAAGAAAAATGAAATCTACAAGGAGCTGACAACATGACCTACTCCGAAGCGCTGGAGCGCATCCATTCCCTGCTGTCCTTCGGCTCACGCCCCGGTCTTGACCGCGTGAGAGAGCTGCTGCGCCGCATGGGAAATCCGCAGGACAAGCTGCAATACATCCACGTCGCCGGCACTAACGGAAAAGGCTCCGTCTGCGCCGTTCTGTCCTCGGTTCTCGTGGCGGCAGGCTACAAAACGGGACTGTTCATTTCGCCGTATATCACCGATTTCCGCGAGAGGATCCAGATCAACAACCAAATGATTTCCGAGAAAGCGCTCATTACCGCAGTCGAGGAGACCTATCCTTTGCTGGAACAGCTGCAAACCGAGGGCATCGTCATCACCGAATTCGAGTACGTCAACGCGCTTGAGTTCTATATCCACGCGCAGGCAGGCTGCGACATCGTCGTGCTCGAGGTCGGCATGGGCGGCTTGCTCGACAGCACCAACGTCATCCTGCCGCCGCTGTGCGCTGTGATCGCGACGATCGGACTAGACCACACCGCGATTCTCGGCGACACGATCGCAGCGATCGCGGAACAGAAATGCGGCATCCTCAAAGAAGGCTCTCTAGCCGTGACCTCGGCACAGTGTGAGGAAGCGATACGCGTTATCCGCGATACGGCTGCGCAACGCAATATTCCGCTGATCGAAAGCGGCAGCGTCGCGCTCAACATAAAAGAAATCTCTCTCGGCGGCAGCGTCTTTGACTATCTGGGAGAAGAAATGCGGCTGCGGCTCGCGGGCGACCACCAGATCGAAAACGCGAAAACCGCTTTGGCAGCAATCGCCGCGCTGACGGAACGCGGCAAGCTGAATATCTCCCGCGATAACATCAAAGAGGGACTGAAAAACGCGGTCAATCCCGCAAGACTCGAAACGCTGCACGACGATCCTCTCGTTGTGCTCGACGGCGCGCACAATCCCAACGGCATCGAAGCATTGAAAAAAGCAATCGACCGCTTTCTCGGCGGCAGGAAAATCGTCTGCATGATGGGCATGCTCGCCGACAAGGACATCGACAGCGCGCTTGCGCTGCTCGACGGCGTATTCGACGCGATCTACACGGTGCCGATCGACAATCCGCGCGCGCTTTCCTCAAAGGCGTTAGCGGAAAAATGCCGAACGCACGCCAAAGAGGTTCAAGCCTTTGACAGCGCGGAAAACGGCTTTGATGCGGCATACGCAAAGGCGGAAAGTGAAAACGCCGCTCTGCTGATATGCGGCTCTCTTTACCTTGCGGGTGCTGTCAGACCATATATTATAGAAAAATTTTCATAACCGACAGAATATAACAAGATTTTTGCCCCATACTAATTATGATTGGTATGGGGCATTTTTATATTTCAATGAAGGTGATACATATGAAAACCGAATTTCAGAACGGCGTGCTGACCGCCTATCTCGACGGTGAGATCGACCACGACAGCGCCGCGAAAATCCGCGCGCATGTGGACGCGTCGGTGCAATCGCTCAAGCCGAAGCTGCTCTGTCTGGACTTTTCCCGCGTGGGATTTATGGATTCGTCGGGCGTGGGGCTGGTGATGGGACGCTACCGCACGATGAAGCTGCTCGGCGGAATGCTGCGCGTGATCAATATCCCCGATTCCGTTTACCGCGTGTTCGCGATGTCGGGGCTGGAAGGATTGGGGGTGCTGAGATGAAAACGATCAATGAAATGAAGCTGAGCTTCCCCTCCAAGAGCCGCAATGAAGCCTTTGCGCGCGCAGCTGTGGCGGCGTTTATCGCCGCGCTCGACCCGACCGTCAGCGAGCTGAGCGACCTCAAAACCGCCGTATCGGAGGCTGTCACCAACTGCATTGTGCACGGCTACAGAAGGACGAGCGGCACGGTCTATCTCACGGGCAAAATCACGGAGGACAACCGCGTCATCATCAAAATCCGTGACAAGGGCGTGGGAATCGCCGACGTGAAGCAGGCGATGGAGCCGCTCTTTACGACCGCTCCCGAGGAGGAACGCGCGGGACTGGGCTTCGCGGTGATGCAGAGCTTCTGCGACAGGGTGCGCGTCAGCTCCAAACCCGAACGCGGCACGACCGTCACGCTCGAAAAGCAAATCGGGCATGAATAGAAACGATCTTGCCTCACGGCACCTCGGTCTGGTGCATGCGTTATGCAAAAGATTCACGGGCAAGGGTATCGAATACGAGGAGCTGTACGCCGCGGGCTGTCTGGGACTGACGAAGGCGCTCAATAATTTTGACGAAAGCAGAGGGCTGCAATTCTCGACCTACGCGGTGCCCGTCATTCTCGGAGAACTCCGCAGGCTGTTCCGTGACGGCGGCAGCGTCCGCGTCAGCCGCCGTCTGCGCGAGCTTTCCATGAAAATCAACCGCCTGCGCGACGGCTATATTTCAAAGCACGGCGAGGAACCGGGCATCTCTTATTTGTCACAGGCGCTGTCCGTATCGGATGAGGAAATCTGCGAGGCGCTCAACAGCGCGCGCACACCGCTCTCCCTCACCGCGGACAGCGACGAGGACGGCGATTCTCAGACGGACATTCCCGTTCCCGATATGCAGGAGGAAATCGCCGAGCGGCTGAGCCTGAAAGCGGCGCTTGACGGGTTGGAGGAGCGCGACAAAAAAATAATCAACCTGCGCTACTTCCAAAGTAAGACGCAGGTTGAAACCGCCAAGCTATTATCCCTGACGCAGGTACAGGTCAGCCGCCGCGAAAAGAAAATCCTCGGAGAAATCCGCCGTCTGATGTCGGGCTAATGCGCGGCGGCGCGGTAAAAGGAGAGTATCTCGTTCATGAATTCTCCGTCGGTCTCGGTCGCCCTTTCCGCGTCGGTCTCACGGTAAAAATCATCGAGAAGCTCCTGCGGCAGCTCGCCGCCGCAGGCGTCGCGCAGGTCATACAGCTCCTGCTGACGCTCTGCGACATACTTCGCCGCATCCTCCGACAGCCACATATAGCTGTGTCCGCTGCGGTATGCTTCGTCAATCAGCTCACATTCGGCGTTCGGATTGGTGATATCCTCCGCGCGGGCATACTGACTCAGCGGATAGGGAATCACCTTGTCGTCGCTGCCGTAGAAAATCCGCACGGGCGTATCGCCGTGATTGAGGCTCTCGATCGCCCTGTCGTCCGCGTCGCTGCCGAATATGAACCAGTTCTGCAAATACAGAAACGGGTACTGCACATCCGCGAGTACGCCGACGTACTCCTTTGCCTTGCCGTACATCGTACCGACGGGAGAGTCAAAGCCCGAAAGACAAACCGCCGCGTCCACCTCCGCTTCGTCGAGCACCGCCGCCGCGGCATAGGCGCCCTGACTGTGACCGTAGAGCAGGAGCGGCTTTGATGCGAGCGCACTGTCCTGTTTCGCGAAGTCGATCGCCGCGAGCAGGTCGCGCTTTGCCTGCTGCAAGCCGACCCTGTCGCTGCCGCCGCTTTGCAGCATTCCCGTCGCGTCGTAGGTGAGAACCGCATAGCCGCTGTCGGCAAACGTCATCATTTCCGCGAGGTGCGCGTCCGCGCCGTCGCTGATTCCCGGGGCAATGATGATCAAGCCGCATGTACCCTGCTCGCCGTAAAGCCAGCCGCGTAGCGTATTCTCTCCCGAAGCGAAGCGGATCTCTTTTCTCGGATAGCGCGAAGTGTCAAGCATTTCATAGGGAATCGCAACGATATCGGGCAGGCTGTCGCGGCGGCTGAACATCACGCGGAAGAACACCGCCGAGAACGCCATCGAACCGAGCGTATAGACCAGTAAAATAACAAGGAGCAAGCACAATACCCTCCTGACGCGTTTATGTATCCGCGTGGTCCGCATGGTGTTCACTCCTTAGTATCGCGCGCATGGCGCTGATTATTCAATATTTTGCAAGAATTCCATGATCGTCCCGTCATACTTTTCGGGGGCGTTGACCCTGACGCGGGAATGCGCTCCCTTGACGAACCAGACGAGCCGTTTGTTCTCTGACGGACATTTCGCGTACAGCTGCTTCACCTGATCGGGGGTCGAATAGGTGTCCTCCCTGCTGTGAATGAAGAGAATCGGCTTGTGCATCTTGTCAATGCGCCACAGCGGTCCGTCGGAAACGACGTTCGCGTGGGAAAAAATCCGCATGTAGAGATAAACAAGCGACTTCGCGACAAACTTGGGGCGTTTGTCCTCGTCCATGTGGTTGCGGAAGGACTCGGAAAAGCGCGTGAACATGCCGTCGCCGCACATGCCCTCAATATAGTCGGGGCAATCCTTGTCGGTCATGGCGAACAGCGCGGTAGAAGAGCCGATGCAGATGCCGTGCAGAAAGACCGCCTTGTTGCCGAAGGTGTCGTGCAGCATGCGGCTCCACGCCTGAATATCCCTGTACTCGCGGTAGCCGAGGCAGTTGAACACGCCGTCGGAAAGGCCGTGGGAACGGTTGTCGATGACGAGGATATTGTAGCCCGCACGGCGGTACGGCTCGGCAAAATAGTAGGAATATTTGAACGACTCGGTTCTGCCCGCGATGACGATCGCCGCCTTGCTGCCGCCAAAGTCGAAGTACTCGCCGACAAGGTGATACCTGCCGCTCTTGATTTCGACGGGCATTTTATAGTCGGAGTACTGCCTGCCCCAGTCCAAGCCCTCGTAGTACATATCGCGGTACTCGTCGTCGCCCTCGGGAAGCTTGACCTCCCTGCCCCACTTTTTCTTGGAGGTGCGCACAAGCAGGACGGTGTAGATGATGCCCGCAGCGAGAAACTGCAGAAAGATGTTGAGCGCGATGAATATTCCCGCGATCCATAATACGATTTGCAATCCTGTCACTCCTTATGACAATCCGATAATCCAGCGGTAGTGCCGCTGACCGCCCTCGAGAAGCTCCGCCTCCAGCAGCGGGAATTCCTCCTCCAGCCGCTCGGTGAGCGCGTCCCTGTCCTCCTCGGCGGCTTCTTCTCCGCAGAAGATAACGCAGGTCTCCATGTCGTCGATGTCGGGCGTGAGCCTGAGCGCACTGATGATACCCTCGAGCCAGTCCTTGTCGACGGTGAACAGCTCGCCGTTCTTCATCACGATCTCGTCGCCCGCACGGCAGGAGAGGTCATTATAGGAGCAATCCCGCGAGGCTGTCGTCTGCGCGAGCGTCGTGACGTTCCGGAGTCCGTTTTTCATGTTGCTGATGCGGTAGGCAAGGTCGTTGTCGGGAATGTCCATCGCCATCGCGAAGTATCCCTCCGCGACGCTGCGTGAGGGCAGAATATGGATATTCCTGCCGCCGTGGAGCTGCTGCGCCTGCTGCGCGGCAAGAATGACGTTTTTGTTGTTCGGGAACACGACGATCGCGTCCGCGTCGATGCGGTTGAACGCGTCGACGAACTCCTGTGCGGAGGCGTTCATGGTGTCGGCGCAGTGGATGACCACGTCGCAGCCAAGCTCCTCAAAGAGCTGCTTCATGCCCTCGCCGCTGACGACGGCTACGGTGGCAAGCTCCTTGTGGGGAAGCTTTTTCTCTTCGTTCTGCGCCTTGATGACCTCGTTGTGCTGCAGCTGCATGTTCTCGAGCTTGAAGGTGAGGAACTCGCCGAACTGACGGCTGAGCGCAATGACCTTTTCGGGACGCAGGGTGTGGATATGCACCTTGACGCGGCTGCCGTCGCGCACAACGACGAGCGAATTGCCGTAGTGCTTGAGATCCTCGATGTAGCGGTCGACGTCAAAGAGCTGGATGTAGCTGCCGTCCCGCATGAGCTGCAGAATGAACTCGGTGCAGTAGCCGTCCGAAAACTTGCTGTTTTCATTGAACGCCGAGAAGTCGAGCTGCTTCATCGCCGCGGGCTTCCGGTTCTCAGGCTCTTTGCTCTCACTCAGGACATCGCCGCAAAGCCAGCCGAGCATACCCTCGACGATATAGATAAAACCCTGAGCGCCGCTGTCGATCACGCCTGCCTCCTTCAGCACGGGCAGAAGCTCGGGCGTGTAATTAAGCGTTTTTTTCATTTCGGCGATATACATGGAGAGCAGATCCTCGATCGCGGTCGCGCGGTTGATCTGTCCGCGGATGTGCTCGATGCCCTCGCGGGTGACGGTGAGGATAGTGCCCTCTACGGGCTTGATGACCGAGGCGTAAGCGGTGCGGTAGCCCCTGATCAGGGCGTTGCGCAGCTCACCCGGACCCGCGACAACACAGCGGGCAAGCTCAAGCTGCATGCCCTTGAAGAACTGCGACAGAATCACTCCCGAATTTCCCCTTGCGCCGAGGAGCATTCCCTCGCTGAGCGGCTTCAGGTAGTGCGCGAGGACTTCGTTTTGCTTTGCGTATTTCACGCCGCTCTCGAGCGTGAGGCGCATATTGATGCCCGTGTCGCCGTCGGGCACGGGAAAGACGTTGAGCTTGTTGACCTCGTCCTCGTGCCGGCGGAGATTCTCGAGTCCGTTGCGCACCATTTTTTCAAACTGAATACCGTTGATTTTTTTATTTTTCATATGGATTTACGCTGTTTCGGAAATAATGCGCTCAAGCAGCGCCTTTTCTTCGATCAGACCCTTGGAGATGGGCGTGCCGATGTAGTAAGCCGCCATCAGACCGGGGCCGATGTTGATGCCGCAGGAGGGGAATACGTCGTTGATGATGACTTCCTTGGGATGGAAGCGCTCCATAATCATTTCCTTATACTTTTCAGCCTGCGGATAGCGGCTTGTCTGGGCGATGAAGATGGTCTGCTCGGAGGCGTTCACAATGGTGTTCTCCATGTAGTTGAGCAGCACGCTGTACGCCTTCTTCGCGCCCTTGACCTTGCCGATCACGGTGGTCAGTCCGTTGTAATCAAACTCGCCGATGGGCTTGACGCCCGCGAGCTTGCCGAAGAACGCCTTGGAGTGGGTGAGTCTGCCCTTCTTGGCGACGAAGCTGAGGTCGTCGAGCCAGCCGCACTGATGGATGCGGTTCTTGTTCTCCTCAAGGTAAGCGGCGACCTGATCGATGTTATGACCGCTTGCTCTGAGCTTCGCGGCAAGAATGACGAGAAGTCCGTGACCCGCGCTGAAGCGCAGGGAATCCACAATGACGATTCTCGCATTGGGATAGCTCTTGACGACCTCGTTCTTTGCCTGCGTGGCAAAGCCGCAGGCGCCGCTGATGCCGCCCGAAATCGTGATGCAGAGCACATCCTCTCCCTTTTCGGCGTACTCGGTGAATACGCGCTTGAACTCCTCAATGTTCGGCGGCGCGGTGGAGAAGCCGTCGGGGTTCTTGCTGAGCGCCTTGTAGAAAGCGTCTCTCTCGGAGTTCTCCCATTTGAGAATAAAGGGTGCATCCTGTTGATCGGGATAATTGATATGTCCGGGGATAATACGGATATCATAATCCTTCTGGTATTTTTCATTGAGATCGCAGGATCCGTCTGCGATAATCGCGAATTTGTTCATGTTCATTTCCTTTCCCGGGTAATATATTGCATTAAAAACCTTTCGGTTTTTATTTCCGTGTCCTTGCCGCCTACGGTGTAGGCGAGAATATGCTGCGCTCCCTCAACGGGTATCCAGAGCTTCGGCGCTGCGCAGGCTTCGTAGTTTTCCAGTCCCTGTGCAAGGGAAACCGTTTTGTCGCCCGTTCCGTGGATAAATACCGTCGGGATGCGGCAGTTTTTCAGCGAATCGGTTGTGCGCAGATAGATATCCTCTTTGATGCACAGCCTGCCGTAAGCCCGCATGACGGGCAGAATGAGGAAATACGGCAAACGGCGGATACGCGCGTCGTGTTCAAGCTGATTCCGCGGCGCCACAAAGCCGCAGTCGAGCACCAGCGCCTTGACCTTCTTTTCGGTAATGGTATCGGAGGCGTAGGCGATCGAGGTGGAGCCCATCGACGAGCCGCTGAGGACGATGCTTTCAACGCCCTGCTTCTGCGCCGCAAAGTCGATCCAGACGGGAATGTCGTGCCGTTCCAGAACGCCCAGTCCGAGATATTTTCCGCCGCTGTCGCCGTGAGCGCGCTGGATGATAAAGAGCAGGTTCCAGCCCAGCTCGCAGTAGTGCTTTGCCTGCATGCAGAAGTTGCTGATGGGTTCGCCGCGGTAGCCGTGGACGAATATCATCGTTTTGTCGCTGTTTTGATTGATGTAAAACCCGCGCAGCTCCACACCGTCCTTTGCCGTCACGCTGACGCGCTCCATCGGATGGGAGCGGACATAGGTGTCGGCAGCGATCAGCTCCGTCTGGTACGGCTCATAGCGCGTACCGCGAAGGTCTCCGCTCTCCGAGAGCGGAATGCTGCACTCCTTGCGCCCGAAGGCGAAGTTGAACAGTATCACCGACGGAATGACGATGAAAAGGATATAGAGTAACAGCAGCGCGAGAATAATAATAATTGCTATATTCATCGGGTATTTGCCTGTCCGAATTTCTTCTTCCAGAAATTGCGGATATATTCGGTCTGCTCGCTCTTTTTCTCGCCGAATACGCATTCATAGGCGAAGTGCTCGCAGTTGTTGTGTATCATGTTGTAGCCGCCCGTGCCGATTCTGGCGCGTGCGGTTTTGACGGTTTGTTCGGGCGGAATGCGTGTTTTGCGCTCTTTGCGGTCGAGGACGGCAACCTCGACGATGCGTCCGCAGGAGAACGCGTCGATATCCACGGCACAGACGGCGATGTCCTCATTTCGGTCGGCGTACTCGGGAACGGGCGGCCATCCGAACTGGATGACCTCGTCCTCGCTGACAAACACGCCGTAGTGAAAGAGCGTGCCGATCCGGATCCGCACCATGTCGCCGCTTTGGGCGTCGGTCGGCATCCACTTCATCGCTTCTTCGCCTCGATATAGTCAATGACGTCGCCGACGGTGTCAAACGAATTGACGCCCACGTCGTCGAACATCATATCAAACATCTCCTCCACGGCGATGACCAAATAGAGAATGTTGACCGAGCTGAGTCCAAAGTCCTCGCGCAGACGCGATTCCTCCGTGCAGTCCTCAATCGCCTTGTTGCCGCCGTCAGCAGCAGTGAGAATGTCCTTTAAGCCCTGTAAAATTTCACTTCTTGTCATTTTTATATCTCACAATCTTCATACTCGGTGAGCGCGCAAAGTCGCTGTCGCGCACCGTAATGCGGGTGACGCGCTGGAACGAGGGCAGACTCTGATTGACCTTTTCCAGCTCCCCGATAATAAACCTTTTGGGATTCTCGACGGGAAGCTTTGCGAGCACCGTCTGACGCGGCACCACCTCGAGCGCGAGGATATGTCTGCCGCCGTCGGTGACGGTCTCGAACACCTGCGAATCCTGGATAAAGGGCAGCGCGTTGAAATGACCCTCCAGCTCCGCGGGAGAAATATTCTCGCCGTTGGAGAGAACGATGATCTCCTTGATTCTTCCCGTAATATAGAGCAGTCCGCTTTCGTCCTGACGAACAAGATCGCCCGTATGGAACCAGCCTTCCTCGTCGAAGCCGTTCTCATCGCCGCCGACGTAGCCGTCCATCATGTTCTTGCCGCGCAGCCACAGCTCGCCGTCCACGATTTTCAGCTCCTGATTGGGATAAGGGTAGCCGATGGAATCGGGGTGCTCGACGCTGAGCGGATTGCCCGAGACGAGGTTGGCGGACTCGGTCAGACCATAGCCCTGCAGGAGCTTGATGCCGAGCTTGTCATATTCCTCTATCAGATAGGGAGCGACTGCCGCGGCGCCGCAGATGATGGTTTTGAGGTCGTCTCCGAGCATATTCCTTCCGAACTGCTTCGAGAGTGAGAGCGACATCTCCGCAAGCGCGGGCACCATGACGAGCACCGTCGGCTTGAAGCTCTTGATATCGCGGAACATATTCTTGTTGTTATCGCAAATCAGCAGGGTGCTGCCCGTATAGAGCGCGGTCATCAGGTTGCGGATCAGTCCGAACACATGGGACAGGGGCAGAATCAGCAGATAGCGCTGATGAAAGACATTCCACACGCCGTAGCAGCCGTTGACGGTACCCTGCATCACCGCGCCGTTCGAGAGCAGCGCGCACTTGCTCTTTCCCGTCGTGCCGCCCGTGAACATCATCACGCAGGGCGTTTTTGCGTCGCAGTCGCGCATTTCCGCGCTGTCGAGTGTCTCCGCCGTGATATCGATGATCGGGAGGTCGTCGAGCTTCTCCCTTACAATGTCGAGCTGCGAATCCAGCTCGGGCTGATAGACCAGCGCGTCCAGCTGGAACCGCATGCAGCAGCCGAATACGCTGCGCGCATCGAGATGCGCGGGCAGAATGACCGCCGTCATGCCGAGGGTGGTCACGGCGATGAACGCCTTGACGAAGTC
>Ga0326514_10002119_pt1 | contig 12682 bp, 11 predicted proteins | sample 3_2548_0518_D_FD_203653 | JGI IMG/M metagenome (GOLD analysis project Ga0326514, IMG submission 203653) | Bovine rumen microbial communities from UC Davis, California, United States - 3_2548_0518 | ecosystem: Host-associated > Mammals > Digestive system > Stomach > Rumen | place: USA...
GTTCCGCTCAGCCGACGGAAGCAGCAAAACAGGAAGGTGTCTATGTGGATGAAGAAACCGGCTGTTCGCCATGGTGGCTCCGTTCCCCTGGATATGACGAGTACAGTATCCAGTTTATACAGCCGGATGGGACTCCTTACATTCCCGGCGCAAATGCTGACATTGATTACTATTATGGCGTAAGACCGGCAATCTGGGTAAGTATCCGCTCATGACGGGATATCGGAGTCCGGACTCTGTTTTAATATCTCAGAGGAATGATCCATGAAAAATGTGAAAAGCTACTCATATCTCAGTCTAAGAAGGCGGCCGGTGAAGACGGTCCTTCTGGGATTTCTTGTATTTCTGCTCCCTTTTTCTTTCCTGCAGAGCGCCCAGCTGTCCCTAGGCATGAAAGAAGGAATGAAGGTTCTTGACGAAAGACTTGGAGCAGATATCACTGTGGTTCCCTATCTTGCTTCTACCATGTCCAAGGTAGACGATGTAACCATGCAGGGTCATGCAGGTTATTTCTATATGAGCAGGGATCATATGGATCAGATCAGTCAGATCAGTGGTGTGGACAAAGTTTCCTGGCAGTATTACATTGCCCGGACGACTATGAAAAGTACAGGTAAGACAGCCGATATCTTCGGTATCGATCCGGAAACTGATTTTACTGTCAGACCCTGGCTGAATGAAATACAGGCCACATCCGCCTCAAAGAACATGTCTGACAGATCCCTGTCCTCTGCACTCCCGGCTCTTGCAGACCGTCAGGTCTGGGCTGGTTCCGGACTTGGTGCGAAAGCAGGAGACGATCTGGGCCTTTTCGGGGTCGACTGCATCGTGACAGGCGTTCTCGGGGAGACCGGGACCGACATGGACAATTCACTTTACGTCAGTGAGACAACGACAGATCTTATCATAGAGTCCCTTATGAAAGCAGGCACAAATCCTGTAAATTATCAGACACCCGCCCGCGAGATCTCATCTGTTCTGATAAAGGTCTCCGATCCAGACAATACGGACGGAGTCCTCGGCCATATCAACCTCTATATCGATGATATCAAGGCCTACCGGGTCAGGTCCGCTACCTCCGGTACAGCAGATGGGATCCTGTCTTCTGCCCGTCTGATCGGGAACCTTTCTATTCTGGTTTTCTTTCTGTCACTGATCATGCTCTCCCTGATCTTCCGTATGCTTTCAAAAGAAAGAGGAAGGGAATTTGCCATTCTCCGTGTCCTTGGAGCTTCCCGAAGAATGTTGTCCGGCATCATCTTCAGGGAAGGACTGATGTTTGGCGCCTTTTTCGGAACGATCGGGACCCTGGCCGGTATCCTGCCCGGAAAATATCTGACTGCTGCTCTCTACAGGCGGCTCGGCCTGTCTGAAGCTTCCATCAAGATCTCAGGAAGTTCTGCTCTCCCTGGATATTCATTCCGGCTCTCCGTGATACTGGCTGCCGCGGCATATCTCATGACTCTTGCCGGCTGTGCCGCAGCGTCAGCCCACACTGCATACAAGGTCAGCCGTACCGACCCAGGGACTACCCTTCATGGCCTGCCCTCCGCCCGCCTGTAGGGGATTCTCCTGCACTCCTCTCATCAGAGAGATTATTCCCAACAGCCCAAAAAATCAGTGTTTGATCTCACCTGTTGCCCATGGATCATACATGGTCAGCCTGCTTCCTTCCGAATTATTCCAAACTGTCCCATCTTCCGACACGCAATTATAAGTAAGTCCGCTGTCATCTGTCCAGACCCCGTCTGGTCCCTTTGTGATATGAACCGTATTTCCATTTTTATAATAAAGTTCAATCGCGCTGACATTACTGAAATCAGGCGCCGGGTTTGATGTTTCTTCCGTCGTAGGTGCGGATCCCGGTTTTGTATCTGTCAGATAGTCTGCATACACATATCCGGTCGCCCCATTGTAGGAGATTCGATACCAGTGGTTGTCCGCATAGCCGGTCACCTTCACAGCATCGCCATAAGACAAGTGTCCGAGTGCCGTGGCAGAGGTAGAGTTTCCAGCTCGTACATTAAGTACGCTGCTATTCACATAATACGTTACGTCAATATCTGTGATTTTCGAAGAAGTGTCAGATGCAGAGGCCGTTTCGCTTTCTTCAGTTGTATTAGCCGCAGTGCCAGATGATGTGTCCACAGTCGTTCCATCGGCCATGCTTTCTGTCTTTTTACCATCGACGGCTTTCTTCGTACCCTTTTTTTCAATCTTAACACTGCTGACGGCTTCTCGAACCTCATCGAAATCTGCCGAGTTTCTGACAGAACCTGTGATTACGAATACCTCGTCCCGGCTGGACAGCCAGGTCTGGCATACATCCGTGTAAGAATCGTCCGCGATTGCAACATCTGGAAGAGTCTCCCCGTTACTGAGATGGAACATTGTGATGACATCGCTTCCGTTTGTCAGAGTCACCCAGGTCTGCTGGTCATCAGCTTCCTTCCACGTTTGATCCGGGAGCTCGATTGATATGACGCCATCCTGCGTTGTAAATGGCACCGTCTGTGCTTTTACCGGAAGAGTGAAAAGGCATCCTAACCCTGCAGCCGCCAGCAGCATACCCATCATCCTGCTTTTCATAATCAATCCTCCTTGTTTTTGGGGCTAAAATAGAATTTAGCTCGCTGACTTATTGTTATGTTGATAGAATACCATGGACGAATAATTAAAAAAGGTAGATTTCCTGAACGCGCTATTAAGTTTTTCTTAACTCAAACTTCCCACATGGGAAGCACCCTACGTCAGCATCAGATTCTTGCGTCGCAGCAGAAAATCAATGATGTTCAAGTGCACAATTCCATCATGGCTCATATCGATCCGGTCCAATGACATGACATATTTCGGCGATGCGTCTGTGATCCGGGCATACGCGCCGAATTCCCTCCTGATAATTTCCTCACTCGCCAGCAGATAAGCAACCTGAATGAAGCACTTTTTCCCATCCCGGATTGCCACGAAATCAATCTCACCTTTATATGTTTTCCCTGCATAGACCGTATAATTTCTGGAAATCAGCTCGTTATAGACAATGTTCTCGAGATAAAATGTGTCCTCGTAATTGATGGTATTCGTGTTTATCGTTCGAAAACCACAGTCAACCGCGTACTGCTTTTCCTTATTTGAGAGTGCTGTCTTACCGATGATATTGTATCTGCCTACGCCATGGATCAGATAGGCTTTCTTCATTTTCTCCAGATAATTATATATCGTTCTAACTGAAATGCTGCGGTTCTTCCTAGTGTAACTGCTGACAATATTATCTATTGACAGTTCCTTGCCGGCATTCGCGAGGATATACAGTGATATGTCCGTAAATGCCTTCTTGTCAATACTGCGGCTTTTCCCAATGATATCTTTGCTGATGATACTGTTGTACACACTTATCAGATATCTCCGAATGGATGCATCGTCATGAAAATCAAACCGAACAGGCATTCCTCCCCATTTGAGATAATCCGGGAACATGTCTTCTGAAAACGGCAGATTATTCAGTTCGTAGTATTCTTTCATCTCATAGAAAGAAAAAGGCAGTACTTCAAATTCCACCGTCCGCCCAGTCAGCAGTGTCGCCAGATCACCTGACAGCAGCGTGGAATTGCTGCCGGTGACGAAGATTGAAACATTCAGCGAAACGCGGAATGATGCGAGTGCCTTCTCGAACTGATCCACATGCTGAATCTCGTCCAGGAACAGATAATAGCGTCCGTCGTCTGTAATTCTTGATTTGATCTCCGTATTCAGATCTCCTGCGCTGACTATATAGTCGTAGTCCAGATCTTCAAGATTGATATAGATGATATGGTCGCCCCGGATTCCCTGCTCAACAAGTTCGTTCCTGATCGACTCCAGGAGGACAGACTTGCCCGCTCTTCTGACACCGGTTATCACTTTGATCAGATCAGCCTCATAATAAGGACGGATTTGTTCCAGATAAGTTTCACGTTTTAATTTCATGCATTTTAACTCCTTTTATATTGCACAGAATATCATTTTATTTATTTTTCTGCAATATATACGCATGATTATTTCAAATATATCTATGATCTGCTGGAATGGTAGAAAAGTCGTAATCTTGATAGATATTTTTCTCTGTTTTCATTGACATAGCAGTTCTATAGACAAATGCCTTTCCGGACCACATATTTTTCACTCTTGCAGAAGAAACTTCCAGGCAGGCAGGATCTCGATTATGCCTGCTTCTGTCCGAATCTCGTTTTCTGAGTTTTCGGTCACAATGACTGCTTTTCTGCAATGATATTCCTTCATTCCGGAAACAAGCGCACGTACCTCTCTCTCATATGTTTCCTCCTGATTCATTTCATACGAAACCTGAACTAATTCCAAATCAGGGCTGGCAGAAATCTGCTGCCCTCTTCTTAACGCAACAAAGTCTATTTCATATCCTTCCTTCGTTTTTCCGTAATAAATCCGGTCAGTTTTTCTTCGCAAGTGCATGAAAACGATATTCTCCAGTATCTTTCCGTAATCTTCTGTAAGACTGCCGGACATAGCCATCGCAATCGAATGGTCAACGCAATATACTTTCTTGGGATTTGTTTTTCGTACTGATACATTCAGGCTGAATATCTCTGCTGTAAAAACCAGATATGCGTCTTCGAGATACCCCGTTACGTTAGCAATCATTTCAGCAGACATGCGATGCTGCTCGGAATCCAGCCTTTTTTTCAGCTTGGAAAATGACATTAAGGATGACATCTGGTTCAACAGCAGCTGCATCAGCCGATAGCATCCTTCCGGATTCGGCAGATTATATCTTCTGATCACATCCCTGAAGATAACTGTCTCGGCAAGGTTCTGAAGATAACGGACTCTGGTATCCTTCTCTGAGATCAGCAGACTTTCAGGAAAACCTCCGGACGCTTCATATTCTCTCAGATACTTTCTGCATAATCTGGCTTTATCTGCAGTGATTCTTCTGACATTTGTAAACTTACTGCCATCTCTCTTTGTCTCCAGAAACTCCGGGAAAGAAAATGGAAACAGCTCCCAGGGCAAACTTCTGCCTCCAAACTCTGTCGCAATTTCCTTAACAAGAAGCTTTGCAGAAGAGCCGGTAATATTTACTTCGCAAGTGCGTGTATTCTGCAGCCTGTTAACAAAAAGCTCCCAATGGTTCAGATACTGGATTTCATCGAAAAAGAAGTACACTTTTTCCGATACTTTTTCCGGGAAAAGTTCATAATAGGCATCTGTGACCAGATCCGGTTCTTCATCGCGAAGTTCTATAATACGATCATCCGAGAAATCAATGATACACAGATTCTCCCTGCTGACTCCTTCAGAAAGTAGCTGCTGCATATAAATCTTTTCATATACAGATTTCCCGCAGCGGCGAATTCCGGTAATCACAGTGGCCTTGCCAGGGATCCGCTCTACTTTCATCTGTCTCGGATAATAGGCGTTCCTGCCTGCCATCTCCTGACCTTCCAGAATAATATTCGTAAGCTTTTCTTCGACTCTTGTCATTGTACGCCCTCGAATCCGTTCATTTTAGCTTGATGGTATTTTTTATAACCATCAAAGAAAAACTGACGGTTTTTAACGAAACCGTCAGTTTTACTCTAAGAGATGTCAATTGTACTGTCAATAGGATTTGGGTACCTATCAAACAAAAAAGCTAATAATTTTTATATCCGCACGATGGAGTAGCTGGTACGCATGTTGGTGTCTCCGGTGTGAAGGATCGGTCCGGACTCATCTACCCCCTCGGATACCACGAACTTGAAATGTCCGTCGCTGTCCTGTGTGATAGCCGGATAGGTGACCGTGCCGGGAGCCGGATAGAACTGGGTCAGGTAGCCTCCCCCTGTCTTTCCGTGAAAGACCGGAAAAAACCGCCTTGAACATATCTGCCTCCGGTAATGGTGCAATCTTTCACCGCTTCTTTCGTCTCACTCTCATCAGCCAGATCATGCACAGGGTGATCTGCAGGATGGTCGAGCACGGGGTCGCCAGACCGATCAGGAAAAGAGAGACCGGGCTTCTCCTGCTCATGAGGAAAGACACAGGGACGCGGACGCAGAAAGCACCGGCGATTCCCTGGACCATGACGAACTTCGTCTCCTCCATGCCGTTGAAAAATCCGATGAAGCAGAACAGAAAGCAGGTCAGCAGGCAGTCGATCGCATAAGCCTTCAGATAATCCGCCGCAGCCAGGATTACGTCCCTGTCCTGCGAGAAGATAGATGCCAGCAGGTCGCCATGGAAGAAGGTCAGAAAGAACATGACCACGCCCAGGCCGAATGACACAGTGATCGCATAGCGAAGTCCCCTGTAGGCGCGCTCCGGCTTCCCGGCTCCCCGGTTCTGGGCGACAAAGGCTGCCATGGACTGGGCGAATGAGGATGGCACCAGCATGATGAAGGCGCAGACCTTCTCCGCAACCCCGACTCCCGCGGACGCGATCAGACCGATCGAATTCACGATGGACAGAATGACCAGGAAGGAGATGCCGACCAGTAGGTCCTGAAGAGCAATCGGAATTCCGATCACGAGGACTTTCCGGATGATTCCGCTGTTCCAGCGGACATAACTCACGCGAAAATGGAAGGGCAGCTGTATCCTGCGAATGAGGACAAGAGAAAGCACAACACTGATCAGCTGTGAGAAGACGGTCGCATATGCGGCTCCGGCAGTCCCCATATGAAAAACCGCTACCAGAAGCAGGTCTCCTGCTATGTTGCAGATGCAGGAGATCAGCACTGTGATCAGCGGGGTCCTTGAGTCGCCCAGGCCGCGGAAGATGCTCCCGATCAGGTTGTAGGCGATGATGACGATGGACCCGGCCCCGCAGATGCGGATATAAGAAGATGTCAGGTCAAAGGCTTCCTCCGGGGCGTGCATGATGCCCGCCAGCTGCCCCGAAAAAACCGGGACCAGGAACGTGAAGACGATCCCGATGGCCGCGAAAAGCACCATGCTGCTTCCAACGATCTTTCCGCCTTCTTCCGGCCGTTTCTCTCCGATCTTCTGCCCCAGGTAGACGGTAGTTCCCATGGACAGGCTGCTGATCAGGTTCGTGATGGTCATCATGATCTGCGAGCCTGTCGAGACAGCGGACACATCCGCCGGCCCGGAAAATCTGCCGACTACAAGCAGATCCACCGCCCCGTAGAGAGACTGCAGAAACAGGGCGAAGAATACGGGAACAACAAAGCGGAGAAGAGGGAGAAGGATCCCGCCGGACGTAAAATCATTTTTCTGCTTCATGAACTGGTTCCTTTCTGCGGTGCCTGGGTTTTTTCCCGATTCAGGCCTCATCAGCAGATGCTGTTTCGCTGTATTATGATACCCACTGAGATATTGGAAGAAAGTGTTCTCCCGTCTGATTCTGTTACAGGAAGTCAGATTTTCGACCGTCATGAAATCATGGTCCCTTATCTCAAAACGGCTGATCCCGCTGATCGATTCTGATGAAAAAGCAAGCGGGATATCCTTCCTGGCTGAGCAGCTTCATCTCATCCTCAAAGCGATGGATCCGATCGACAGGCTCACCGTCGTATCAATGTGGGAACCGATACTGTCGATCTTCTCTGGCGGAGCGGCATAGATCACCTGGAAATTCTGAGTTTTAATTCTGTTTGTACTAGAAACTCCGCGGCACGGGGAGCCGGTTAAGTTTCCGACTCCTCCTTGACCACTTTCTTGTTTTTGCGTGGTCTTCCGCGTTTGCCTTTATTGGTTTTTCTGACAACGTATTCCGGAGCACAACCCTCCGGAATCTCCAGGTCAAAAGCTTCACTGATTGCGACCTGTTTCCCGACGAAAGGAGTGATGTAAGCCACTGTGTTCGGATGCTCGATATACCGGATCGGACGCATCTCATTCAGGATGTCTGAAACGGAATGAAACTGGTCTGAGAGTTTTGCCTTGCGGATGTAACTCAGATAGCTTCCGATGATCTGCGATACAAACAGAATAAACAGCCGGCCGGCTTTGCCGGATTCCGATGAGTTCCTCTGCCTGTCAGCGCCCATGATGCCTTTCATCATTGCAAAGTACTTCTGCTGTTCGTCACGGAGCAGGTAGTGATGATGAGCTTCGATCGGTGTCAGTTTCATTCCATGTGTGATGTTTGCAAAGAAACCTGCAGTCCGTCGTGCCTGATCTACCTTCTTCTGGTTTAGAGAGAAGTTCTTCAGAACCCTTGTGACCGGATCATACTCCAGCTTGAAAAAGTTGTAAGCCCGATGAATCGTCTGGTCATCATCCAGAGGACTCTGATCTTTCTGAATCACCGTAAGCGCTGCTTGTTGATTCCGAACATTGATATCGATGTCCAGTATCTCCTGGCCTCTGCGTATCGGGTCAAAGTAGAGATTGATCTCCAGACGTTCAGATTTCTTTACATTGTCGCGCTTTCCTTCAATCTGGTAATCGACATCATACTGTTTATAGTAAAAACGTTCATCCGGTGCAACTTCCATCCCATCAGGATGAGCTCCGAAGTTACCGAAAGCCTGGATCTTATCGAGGATAAGTTTCTGTCCGACCTTGGCACCCATGATCATCCGCTGGCCTTTATCGATATACATCTCAAGGTTCCGGACCGATTCATATCCGCGGTCTGTGATCAGGACGATATCCCGGAAGCCGGCCTGTTCAAGGTCATTGAGGATTGTCTCCAGGCTCCTTGAATCAGGTGTATTTCCCGCAAAAGTGCGGTAGTACACCGGCATGTGATGATCGAGCGTATAGACCACGACTTCCAGAGTCTGCGGAAGAGGGAGGTGGTCCTTGTTCTTCCCATAGTGGATGTCCGCAAGGCTGCTTCCCCATGCTGAACGGCTTGTGGAATCAACCGCACAGAGTTCCTGTTTGCTGAGCCTTTTAGCCCGAAGCCTGAGCAGAGCCATACGGTCCTGTTCTGTGATCTTCTGGGTCAGGGCAGTAATGTAGGGTGATGAAAGTTCGCCCAGGTACGGTGTTTTGGCAATCCGCTGCCATGCAGCCAGCTGATGATAGGTCCCCTTTCCTGACATCGGAAAGTAAGCCAGCGTCAGTACAGCATTGACCTTTTCGAGGTCGTTGTCAAAGACAGTCATCAGATCATCCCGGATGCCAGTCTGATCTGCAATCTTTTCGAGCAGCCAGATATCACCATACAGCCTGTTCTCATCCTGAGACTCGATCACCGGGCGGCCACGCTTTCGGTTTCCGGTAAGAGAAGCAACCTCACTGAGATCCCAGTCTTCCGGGAAGATCAGCTTTGCCCGTTCTTCCGGAGATGCCAGAAGATAGTTCTTATCCGGATGAAACTTATTGTTTTCATCAACGACTCCCCAATGCAGACGTCGGTATTTCTTCCGCCCTGTTACGGGATCGGTAAATGCAGGCTGGGTGCTCGCATAGCGATGTCCGCCATTATCATGAATCTTGACTCTGAAACCACTATCTGGATCAACTGGACGTGCCATATCGGAATCTCCTTTACTAGTACATTGTACTACTAATAAAGAAGGTTCGCAATGCAGTAGAGCCAAAAAAGTATTGAATTTACGCCGCTTTCAGAGCCTTGACAAGAGTTACTAGTACAAATGGCTTAAAACTCAGATGGAAATGGTTCTCCTCCAGATATTTTACCATCTGTCCAATGGGCAGGTCTCCGGATTCATTTAACGTCATCGAACGTCTCTGCTATACAGGGGCACGCGGTATGGGGGCCCTGGATTTACTGCTATTGCCATATTTCCCCCGATCAGCCATTTCCATATCCGCAAAGTAAAGCCCCGTCACCAAGACGGGGCTTTCAATGTATTTGAATCGCTGTTATGTCCAATCACATCCGCTGATAATGATTGCTGATACCTTCCTCATCCTGATCGAAGAAAAGTCCATCAGAAGTAGGACGTCGAAGAGATTGTCCTCATGTAGCTGTATCCGGATCCATAGATACCACGCCCCCATCCAGCGTACTGGGCTTCCGGATCATACCATGCTCCGTTGATCTTGACACAACAGTGTCTGGTCAGTCCGTCCGCGCGGCCATCGCGCGTTCCGTGGCAAAGTCCTGCAACGACGACCGGGTTATAGCCGCATGCCTTCGCAAGTGCTGCAAAAGCACATGCGAAACCATAGCAGTTTCCGCTGTGGGTATTAAGCATATTCAAGGCAAGTCTTCTCTGCCAGCCGGAACCGCCGTCCGGATACTTGGAAGCATATGAGAAACTTCCTCCGGTAATATAACTCCAGCAGCGACTAAGTTTCTGGGACCTGCTCATGTTTGAAGAGGTGATATTGTTTACGACGGCTCTCGCCTTGGCCATGACCGGAGACTGATCCTCCTCCAGAGCTTTGACCTTAGCACCTGCAGCAGTATATCCGTCAGCACCGATCCGGACTCCATCCACAACCTTATTGTAAACACGGACGCCCTTGGCATTATAGTAGTAAGCTTGCTTGGTCTTCTTATTCTTCTTCCATCCGGTGACAGCCTTCCCACTCTTGTCAACCATATGTGTCACGCCGTCTGCCGTAACGACTTCATGGTTTTTCCTGCCCTTGAGAAGCTTGCAGGTCACATCGTCGAAGAAGTACCACTTTTTCTTGATCTTCACCATTCCGGAGACCGCATATCCCTTCTTGTCGAAGTAGCGGTTTGACGTCCAGCCACGCTTAAGCTGTTTTCCATTCTTCCGATAAAAGACGTACTTTCCGTCCTTCTCGGCAAGTCCTTTCTTGTATTTCGTTGAGGTTCTGACCCAGCCGGAGGAATTACTCTTATACAGATATTTTCCGAATACGAAAGACCCCTTCAGGGCACAGTTGCTGTCATCGACTACAAAACGCATCTTCCCATACTCCAGAAGATGAGCCTTGGCAGGACCCGCACGCTTGACCGCCGGTTGGATTCCAAGACTTGCGGAAGCCTTCGCGATCTCTGAGCCGGAGGCCTTATAGGTTTTCACCGGTGCCGCATAGGATGGCCTTGCAAGGACGCAGAAGACCAGTGTCAGAATCAGCGCCGCCAGCACTCCTGCATAACGAACACGCAAGGTCTTCACCACCCCGTTCGAGTTTTCACAGTTATTCATTTTCCCTCTTCCTCTTTTCGCAGTTTCCAAGATGCCGTTCAGACGAGATTTTTCAGGTTATAGACGACGAAGACCGTCTTCTGCTGGTTTGCTTCTCCCTTGAGCACGAAGTCCTTGAACTTCACTTCGAATCCTTCCGGCCATCCGCTGATGCCCTTGACATACAGGCAGTCTGTCCCGGTATAGGTCATCTGGCCGACTGGTCTCACTTTGTATCTGGCAAGAGTTTTCAGGAATTTGGAATAATTGTATCCTTTCCTGGTCACCTTCTGAAGCGCCTTGGTCTTTACTTTGTTCATCCGCCCCTTTTTGCCAAAGTAATAGAGTTTTCCGGAATCAAAGTTATAATCGCCCATAGTCTTGCCCATGACGACCTGGACACCGGTCACTATATGTCCCTTTTCATCAAATGCATAAGTGGAACCTTTGATCTTCACGAGTTTGAGGAAGCGGACCGGCTGCATACCGTCATACCAGACGACTTCGCCGTGGACCGCGTTGCCCTTCTTATCAAAGTAGTACCTGTGCTTCCCTGTTCCGTCGTTCCAGGTACCGAAAGCCTTTTTAACCTTCTTTCCTTTCTTGTAGCGCGTAACCACTGTATAGGTTCTTTTCGGTGCGTAGATGCCATCGCCCGTGTTCACAGTGGACGCCTGATAGCCAGTGAACCTGGAAGCCGCAAAAACTCCAGGAACACACATGAAAACAGTTACCATCATCAGAAGCAGACCAAGCCAGAGCCTGCGTGCATCGAACAATCTTCTCTCTGTTCTCTCCATAATTTTAATTCCCTCCCCGGCGGCTCTTCAGCCGTCGTGTGACAGATGCCTCCGGTAAATCACTGCAGGCTGACCGTATATCTCACCGCATTCTTGTAATCCTTCTTTGCCCTGGACGCTTTCATGAAGGACCACTTCATCTTTCTGGCGGAAAATCTTGCTGCATTCGGATCGAAGGTGTACCACTTCTTTCCGATCTTGATCTCGACCCAGGCATGTCTGGAGAAACGTTTTTTCCTGAAGACATCTGCCTTGCCGATGCATACTCTGACCGGATAGTTTGTCGCACGCTTTGCAAGCACTGCAAAGGCTGCCGCGTAATGGTAGCAGCTTCCGCTTTTTGTCTGCATCATGCGGACCGCATAGGGGATGTACCAGTTGCCTGTCCTGGATTCATTGTCTGCTCTCGTATAGCCGAAACGGCTGCTGCTCATATACTTGAACAGTTTCGTAAGAGCTGCTTTCCGATCCTTCTCGTACTTCTTTTCCGCCGCTTTTCTCTTCGCTTTCGCTTTTTTACCTTTGCCTTTTACAACCTTCTTACTGACCTTGGCGTTCTGACTGCTGATGACCGTATCAGCAAACCGGACAGCCGCTGTCGTCTCCGCCGGCGTTGCCACTTGTGCTTCTGCAGGCGATACAGCGGTCAGCATCATCGCCATAGACAGCGCTGCCAGAAGCGTTTTCCCTGCTTTTCCCAACTTCATAACCCGACTTGTATGATGATTTCAGAAGCGATATCATCATTTTCCTTTCGTTTCTATGCTGTGGTTCAATACATTCAGATACTGTGGGACTTTTAATAATTCCCTGTAGCTTGACTACTTGATAGGAGTGTAT